>Ga0123357_10001706_pt1 | contig 23690 bp, 19 predicted proteins | sample TergutEmb28metaG_FD_89873 | JGI IMG/M metagenome (GOLD analysis project Ga0123357, IMG submission 89873) | Embiratermes neotenicus P4 segment gut microbial communities from Petit-Saut dam, French Guiana - Emb289 P4 | ecosystem: Host-associated > Arthropoda: Insects > Digestive system > Gut ... | reverse complement strand
GGACTCTATTTCCTTGGCGTTCAATCTACTGCAAACGATAACCACGCTGTAGCCTATGATAATATTTATGGAAATACCATATATCTGGCAGCGACAGGTGCGGCAGGAGCATCAGTTAATCTTAGCCCGCAAACCGGTAACTATGGTGCCGGAGCAATTCGTATGGTGTTTGCAAATGTTGATGTTTTTGATGCAAATGAGATAGATGCAGTAGGTAAATGGACGCTTGTATCTTCCGAATTGGCAAATTCTACCAAAAATGACTTTACATTTGGCGCTGCCTCTGCAGCCTTCAAACGTATGAAAAAACCGGCATCGGAAGGAATGAACTACACTTGGGAGACCATTCCCACAAGTGACCTCCCTTCGGGTCAGGGCTTTGCATATCAGGTAAATCCGGATATAGCAAACAGCAGCAATTCTTACTGGGCTGAGCATAATGGTCAGAAATGGTATATTGATAGGGAGGTAAATACCGGCGATATTCAAATTCCGGTTGAATCGGGTTTAAAATATATCCTTACAGGCAATCCATATAACAAAGACATAGATTTGTCTCACTTTGGAGACACAAACCTTTCATTGGATGGTTACTATACCACCAATGCTGCGGGCGATGTCTTTCCATTGGTTATAGAAGACCTGACAATCCATAAATGGCAAGGTATAATCATCAGTGCAGCGGAAGGTCGTACACTTGGCTCAACACTTACCATCTCCGAGGAACCACTGCCTGAATCTGTTCCTGCATTTACTCCCGCAGTATCAAATGGAAAGATGACTGTTACGGCAATAAATGACAATGGCAGCAGTACAGCATATATTAACAACAAATCAACGGGTACTTCCATTGCAGGCAGCCACGATATGCCGTTTTTGAATATGGGTGAAAATCAGACAGTTCAGGTTTATACTTCAAAAAACAACGAAAGCGGTCAGGGAGTAAAACTTGCTCTCAATACCATCAATGACGATGTGACAACAGTTCCTGTGGGGCTTTTCACAAATTATGAAGGTAATGTTTCGCTCTCTTTCAGCGGAATGGACACTTACAGTTGCGACATCACATTGCTTGATTATCTGACAGGAGCAGAGGTAAATCTGACGGGACTTTCTGCTTATCAATATCCGATAAGCGTTTCCGGAAATACATCCGGCCGTTTTGCACTTTATTTCGGCTCACGTGTTCCGACATCGGATAATCAGTTAAACAATGTAAATGTTCAGGCATTTGTACGCAATGGCAAAATCAATATAGTTTCCAATTCCGACCTGCAAAATGTTAAGATTTGCAGCGTTAGCGGTTCGCAGATTGCTAATTTGAATATTAGCGGCAAGGCGTATATCGTAAACAACGTATTGCCGGCAGGTGTTTATTTGGTAACCGTTCAAACGAGCAACGGAATATTAACTCAAAAAGTTCTATTACAATAAACAATATAAAATAACAACATTCTTTCGTTTACCTTCTTTCGATAGTGGGAGAAGGCAAACGGAAGGATAAAAAAAAGAATTTATTATGAAATATATAAACGAAAAAGATAAATACGAATCTCCACAAGTAGAGATAGAAGAGATAATGTTGGTTGATGTATTCTGTGATGACAATACAAATGATGTTAGCTCAATTGGTGACCCAGGTTGGGAAGGGTGCGATGATAACGATTGTTAGTGGCGGATATTTCATCCTCAAAAAGCACATCAAATAGATGATTAAAAAAAATTCTTATCACCGAAAAAGCGCAAAGATTACAAAAGTTAAACTTTTTATTTTAATATTTTTGCGCCTTTTTTTGTAAAATCAGGGTTTTAAACAAAGAAACATTGAAAGTATTCGCATAGAGGTGAGGAATGTTCTCCCGAAAAAAGACATGAAAAATTTATTAATATTAAAAAAAAATTGTATTAAAAAAAAATTGTATATATTTGCACCCTGAAATTTTAATTTCAAAAAAAACATTTTTTTAATTATAAAAAAACATCTGCGAGTAAAAGATATAGACAATAAAACATTAAATTATTGATCTTTGTAGAAAAAACGAAAACAAATTGCTTATCTTATCCCGCACTCTTAACTGATTTTCTAAAACGTAGAGCATAAATATGAAAAATTTAGACTTATAGTTCAAAATTTATTAATTTATTATATAAATTTCAATTTTTTATAGTATGAAAAAAAAGTTTACTTTATTCATTGCGCTGGCGTTGATTTTTTCCGCCGCAATTGCGCAACAAAATCAGAGGGCGCGCATTGGCGAAGCCCAGAGAATTGACCCTGCCGTACCATCTTCTGGTATGTCATTAATGAAGTCCGTAGAGGCATTAACACCTGCTATGCCGGAATTTAGCGCTCCCGTACCACCAATGAGAGGCGATGCACAATTGAAGTACATCAATGGTGCAATTTATACTGCTGTTGGTAACACTAGTTTAACGACTACAACTTATTACTTCAATGGTTGTATTAGTTTTACTGAAACCCAAATGGTGAACTATGTAGGTAGTACTCTTACACAAATCAGTGTTGGTGTGCCGCCAACGAGCGCTCTGTACGGCTCAACCATAGCAAGCGCTAAGGTTTGGATTAAAAGTTCACTCTCCGGAACTACCCTCTATGAGCAGACATTTACTCCTACCGTTGGAAGCAGTTACGCTTATAATGATGTAACTTTAACTACTCCACAAACTATAAACTCTGGAGCATTTGTGATTGGTTTTACATATGTCGTTAATGTTGCTGCAACTACAGCATACGCATTGCCTTGTTCGCAAGGGACAGTTGACCCTTATCAACCTGGAGGATTTAATTACATTGTAAGTACTTCTGCTAATGCTTACAAAGACGGGTCCCCTTGGAATACATTTACCGGTCAGGGTAACTTGGCTATCGTTGGGTATCTTACCAATGTAGCCACATTGCCAACAAACGACCTGTCTGTTCTATCGGTAACTTCAAATCCTTTAAAATGGGTAGGGAATGCAATTGATTATCGCGTAACTATTTCTAATTCAGGTACTGCATCTCAAAATAATTATGCCGTTCAGTTGATTGATGATGCTGATAATGTTGTAGCATCACAAAATGTTACTACTGCATTGGCTGCAGGCGCCACAACTAATATTACCGTTAACTACGCTCCTACTACTGTAGGTAACCTTTCGTTAAAAGGCAAAGTAGTTCTTACCGGCGATGAAATCTCGGCTAATAATATTAGTGAGCCTCTTACTCAAATGATTTATCCTGAGAAACCTATAGCATATTGCGACAACAGTCCTGCAAGCGGCGTTGCCTGGGGAGCAAATCTTGCACACCAGGCTGCAATATCATGCTTTGCAGCAGATATGGCTCCTTTTGCAGGGAAAAAATTAACAGCCATTGATGTTACTTTTGGAGTGCCGGCATCTACACTGAGTGCATGTTCGGTTTGGATTAGAAGTTCATTAACGGGAGATAACTTGTATTCGCAAGACTTTACTCCATCATCCGATGGATGGAATCATGTAATTTTGAATACTCCTTATTCTTTAACCAACACTGATATTTATATCGGATGGTCAGGAAAATCAACACAAAATTATATTATTGGCACAACAGCAAATACTCCTCAAAATGCAGCAAATGGCGGACACATTCAGGGCGGTACAAACCCTTGGTCAACATTAGCCCTGCAAAGCATGCCATATAATAATGCCATTGTCGGCGTAGTAGAAAGTGAAGCGCCCTCACAGGTTACAATAACCACCGCAGTTTCTCCCGAAAACTCGGGTACGGTTACCGGCGGAGGTGACTATAATGTGGGTGATGCAGTTACTTTGACAGCAACTCCGAATTCGGGTTATTCTTTTGTAAACTGGAACACCGGCTCAACAGACAATCCGCTGACTTTCAATGCAAGCGTTAATGCCACTTATACGGCTAATTTCCAGACAAGTGAAGGCCCTTGCGATGGTATGACTTTGCCATTTGCGGAAGGTTTTGAAGGTAGCGTATTTCCTCCTGATTGCTGGACAAATATTGATGCAGATGGTGATGGCTATTCTTGGGTAATAAATGATCCCGCCATAACTGCTCATTCAGGGACACAATGTGCAACGTCTGCATCTTATGATAATCCTACTTATTCTCCTTTAACACCAAATAACTATTTGATAACTCCAAAATTGATACTTCCATCTGGAATAATAGCTTTGAGTTTTTGGGTTGCAGCACAAGATCCTGCTTATCCTGCCGACCATTACAGCGTAAAAGTTTCAACAACAGATACTAATCCTACATCATTTACTCAAATTTTTGATGAAACTTTAACAGCCGGTACAAGTGATTGGGTAGAAAGGACAATAGATTTGTCTGCTTACGCATTACAAAATATTTATGTTGCATTTGTACATGACAATTGTACAAATGAATTTGTTATGAAACTTGATGATATATCAGTAGATATTGTAATTGGATTGAATGATAATACTGCAAATAATATTACAGTATATCCGAACCCTGTATCCAGCACATTTGTAATTACAAATGCAGCAGGTTCAAGGGCTAAGATATATGATGTTTCTGGTAAAACAGTATTAGAATTACCGGTTCAAGATGCTTATCAAACAGTTGATATTAGCAATGTATCTGCGGGGGTTTACTTCCTTGAATTGCAGGGTCAGACCTCAAAATCGACTGTGAAATTGATTAAGAAATAAAGAGTTATTATTTTAATTAGTTTACAAGAAGAAGTGGTGCGGATATCGCACCACTTCTTCTTGTGTAATTTATCGGTAGGAAATAATAATTTTTTAGGTATTGTTTTATAAATCATGACAGGCTATAGTTGATAATAGGGCTCACCATTAAAAGCCTGTGTTTCTAAAAAATTTCTTATTTTTGTTTTTTTTATACATCTATTTTTATGTTCAAAGAATTATTACATTATGTTCTTCCTCCGAAGATAGTTGATTCCTTCGCCTTGGTAGATTTACAGGAACAGGGAGAAACCTTGCATTTGTATTTGGATGAATGCCAAATCATTCCCGAAGAATACAAAGAATTGTGCTTATAATAATTTTGCTTACAATATGCTTTTAGCAACAGTATAATTAACTATAGCCATACATTATGTGTAACTTTCAATTACGATTTATATAATAAGTTATATGTATACCCGTATATTTACCTATTTTATATTGTAAATTACTGATATACCGAATTTTACAATAATTTGCAGATTTTTCTGTAATCTATTGGTTATCAATAGGTTAAATCTGATTTTAGGCATATGTACGGGTATTCATTATAAGTTAAAATATACAAAAAAACTTGCATAATCAAAAGTAATGTTGTAAATTTGCAGTGTTAATACATAAATAATGCAATTATGTTTGGAAATTCAGTCAATACATTTACTTATCCGATGAGCGATAAGGCAATATTGAGCCAACTCGGAGTACAACTTAAACAAATGCGGCTCAATAGAAACATTACTCAACTGCAAATGAGCAAAATGGCAGGGTTATCGCGTAGTGTTATTAGCACAATGGAAAATTCGGGACGCGGCACAATGATTTCGTTTGTGCAAATTTTACGTGCTTTACAAAAATTGGAAATGCTAAATCTTTTTTCAACAGAGATGCTTGTAAGTCCAATCGAAATTGCCAAATTGCACGGCAAACAACGAAAGAGAGCATCGTCTAAATAGATTTTTATGCTTATCATAATGATTTAAAATTACTATATTAATAGTGATTTTTGTTATTAATGATTGAAAATAACAGCATTAAATTATATATTAGTTTTTTAATGATTTTATATGCAAAAATAAAAATATGGGACGAATTGGCAGGCATTGTTTCGTGGGGCAAACAACACGGAATGGCTTTTTTTGAATATGATAAAAAGTTTATATCCAAGGGTTTAGAGATTTCTCCACTGAAAATGCCATTAAAAAGTGGTACTGTTTATTCTTTCCCCGAACTCAACCGCGACACTTACAGAGGTTTGCCGGGTTTGCTTGCTGATTCTTTGCCTGATAAATTTGGTAATACTCTTATTAACAAATGGTTGGCAGAACAAGGACGTGATGCCGACAGTTATAATTCAATAGAAAGATTACTTTATCAGGGTAAGCGCTCAATGGGTGCATTGGAATTTGAACCGGCAGAACGATTTATTTCCAACGTCTCATCAAAAATTGAACTTCAATCGCTTGTAGAAGTAGCACATAAAATATTATTAGAAAAATCAGAATTAAAAACCACTCTTACTAATGACGATGAACTTAAAGAAATAATAAAAGTCGGAACGTCGGCAGGCGGTGCGCGTGCAAAGGCAGTTATTGCTTTCAATGAAACAACAGGTGAAATCCGTAGTGGACAACTCAATGCTCCCAAAGATTTTACATTCTGGCTGCTCAAACTCGATGGGGTAACGAATCAGCAACTTGGTGATTCCGAACATTATGGACAAATAGAATATGCTTATTATCAAATGGTTAATGATTGTGGAATTGTGATGAGCCAATCGCGCCTGATAAGTGAGAGCAATCGTCATCATTTTCTTACGCGGCGTTTTGACCGTACCGACAATGGCGAAAAACTGCATACGCAAACCCTGTGCGGACTGGCACATTTTGATTTTAATTTGTCGGGAGCATACTCTTACGAACAACTATTTCAAACAATGCGTAGTTTGCGCTTACCATATTCCGATGCAGAGCAAATGTACAGGCGAATGGTATTTAATGTCGTAGCGCGAAACCAAGATGACCATTCTAAAAATTTTTCGTTTATTATGGACAAAAATGGTATTTGGGCACTTGCTCCTGCCTACGATATGACCTTCGCATACAATCCTGCCGGCGATTTTACTACGCAACATCAACTGACAATCAATGGGAAACGCGATAACTTAACACGACAGGATTTACTGCAATTTGCCGAAAAAATGAATATTAAAAAACCGAATGAAATTGTAGAAAAGGTTGTTTCTGTTGTATCAAATTGGAATCAATATGCTATAAATTTAGATATTCCGTCAAAAATTATTGAATATATTGCTAAATGCCATAGATTAAATTTATAATCTTTTATAACGAAAAAGATGTTGCAAAATTATTTAGCACAAAAAATTTTCGAACAGTTACCATTTGACTCTGTCAGCGAGCAGGTAGAGTTAATAAATAGCTTAAGTAAATTCATTACCGAATACAAAAAATTTAATGTTTTTTTGCTCAAAGGTTATGCCGGAACTGGAAAAACTTCGGTTGTCAGTGCATTGGTGCGTGCACTTAACCTTTTGCAGCAAAAGACTGTTTTGCTTGCTCCTACCGGACGTGCGGCAAAGGTTTTTTCTTCTTATTCGGGTTTTTCGGCATATACAATTCATAAAAAAATTTATCGTCAAAAATCGCAGACAGAGTTTCGTTTTACGCTTGCCGACAACTTATCTAAAAATACTTTATTCATTGTAGATGAGGCATCTATGATTTCAAACACAAACACTGAAGCAACTTTTGGCTCGGGGCGGCTACTCGACGATTTAATTGAATTTGTATTTTCAGCTGAGGGTTGTTCATTGCTATTGTTGGGCGATACCGCACAGTTGCCACCGGTTGGACAGGAAGAAAGTCCGGCTCTTGATGTAAAAATCCTTGAAAGTTACGGACTTGATATTACAGAATTTACACTTACACATGTTGTACGTCAAGCATTGACCAGTGGAATATTATTTAATGCAACAAATATTAGAAAAATGATTTTTGAAAAAAAAACTGATAAAATTCCAACTATTATTTATGAAAAATTTCCCGATGTGGAAATGATTTGCGGTGCAGATCTTATTGAAAACATTCAAAATTCTTACAGTAAAGTTGGAGGAGAGGAAACGATGATTGTAACCCGCTCAAATAAACGGGCAAATATTTTCAATAATGGAATAAGATCACAGGTTTTGTTTTATGACGGAGAATTAAATAATTCTGATTTACTGATGATTACGCGCAATAATTATTTTTGGAACGATTCATTCGAAAATATTGATTTTTTGGCAAATGGAGATATTGTTGAAGTTAGGCGAATTCGCAAGCACCGCCAAATGTACGGCTTTCGCTTTGCAGACCTTGAATTGCGTTCTCTTGATTACGAATGGGAAATTGATGCACGTGTTTGGTTGAATATTTTGCAAAGCGAATCTCCTGCACATTCTAATGAATTGACTGATAAACTTTTTCACCTTGTAGAAGAAGATTATGCGGATTTAACAAATCGCCGCCAAAGATTTAAAAAAATTTTGGAAAATGAGTTTTTCAATGCGCTACAGGTGAAATTCGCATACGCCGTTACTTGCCACAAAGCCCAAGGCGGACAATGGAAACATGTTTATATTGATATCGGATATTTACCGCCGGAACGCATTAATACCGAATTTTACAGATGGCTTTACACAGCAATTACACGCGCAACGGAAAAAGTTTTTTTTGTAAATTATCCGCAAATTGAATGAAATCTCTCAAATTTTTATTTCTTGTGAAAAAAAATATTAATTTTGCAAAAAATTTTTATTAAAAAAACACTAATTATGACTAAAAAGATTGTATTAACATTTATTGCAGCCATCTTCTTTTACACAACCTTTTTTTCACAGGAATTGGACCATATCTCATACGATAAATGGGTGGATTTTGTAAAATGCAAATATGTAGAGGCATATTTCAATAAAAAAATTGATGACAAAAGCATCGCACAAATTTTTCGAAACGATTACAACATAAGGATAAAACAGCAACTTGCCGATGTATCGTTTGAAAACGCTTCTTCGCGTGTCAAAGTTCTTGAGCCACTGAAAAGTTACAATGAAGGGAGAATCCTTATAGATTTTATTGAAAGCAAAAAAGCGAATTTTGATAAGACAAAAAATAAAAGCAGTTTAATCGAAAATCTACTTGCACTACCAACCTCAAGCCCCAATGATGCTGGCGGCAATTTTGATACTATTTTAAGTGAAGAAAAAGCAAAATTAATAACATTATTACAAAAAGAACTTTTGCCACAAACAACTGAAATACAAAATGTTATGAAAGATTCTGCCGTAGCGCAATCAAAAACAAACGTTCAGGAAACTAAGTTTTATCAAAACACTACTAACAAATTACCATTTAAATGGATTATTATTGCAACTTTTGCCTTAATTTTGATTGTCATATGGCTTCTTTTCAAAGATAAAATTAAATTATTAACTGCACACAATTACGTTCAAATTGATGAAAATGATTTGCTTGCAAAAATAACACAATTAGAAACCGACAATAAAAATCTCACTGACAAAATTTTTCTTATAAGTTTTAAAAATGACGAACTGAAGCGTGAAATAGACAAAATAAGTAGTGATCGCGATATTGCATATATGAAAATCAGAGAGTTAGAGAAAATAACTAAAAATAAAAACAAATTATTTTGAAAAAATTAAAAATAAAATTTGTTTTTTTATAGAAAAAGCACTACTTTTGCCTTGGGTAAGTCCTATGCGACCAGCTCCCTTTGAATTCCCCCAGGGTTTGACCACAGCAAGGGTAAAAGGTTTGTAGCGGTGCGACATAGTAAGCTTACCCTTTATTTTGCAATTTAACCTGAATTGAAAAAAGTAGAACTATTTAATATTTTTTTCTTTTGTTTTTTGAAGTTTATTTATTTGAAAATCAATAATATCATCTTCAATTTTCTCAAAAAGTAAACTTATTGCGCCAAGTTGATGCTCCGATTTTAGCAAATCTGTACGCCCGAAATCATCCCAAGTGTTTGAATTTATATTCAACATTTCCTTTAATTTTTTAGATGAAAAAGGCAAAAATGGTTCAAAGGCAATTGCCAGATTTGCAACAAGTTGCAATGCTACATTGAGAATAGTATCTACACGACGCATATCGGTTTTTGCAAGTTTCCACGGTTCAGAATCGGCAAGATATTTATTCCCAATCCTTGCCAAATTCATCACTTCGCGCAAAGCATCTCGAAAATGAAAAGTGTCTAATAAATTTTCAATTTTCGTTTTTTGACCGGTTATCTCAGATAAAGTCTCTTTATCAAAATCGGTAAGATTATGAATTTCAGGAACTTTTCCATCAAAATATTTTTGTGTCAATACCAAAGTACGATTTACAAAATTACCATATATAGCCACTAATTCCGAATTATTTCTTAACTGAAAATCTTTCCAAGTAAAATCGTTATCTTTTGTTTCAGGCGCATTTGCCGTGAGAACATACCGCAGGACGTCCTGTTTGTCGGGGAGTTCCTGTAAATATTCGTGCAACCATACAGCCCAATTGCGCGATGTGCTGATTTTATCGCCTTCGAGGTTCAAAAACTCGTTTGCAGGCACGTTATCCGGCAAAATATACGAGCCGTCGGCTTTGAGCATTGTCGGAAAAACGATGCAATGAAAAACGATATTATCTTTCCCAATAAAATGAATAAGACGCGTATCGGGGTCTTTCCACCATTTCTCCCATGTCCCGAATTTATCAGGCTGATTGTCGCAAAGTTCTATAGTATTTGAAATATATCCTATCGGAGCATCAAACCAAACGTATAGCACTTTCCCTTTGGCATCGGGCAATGGCACCGGAACTCCCCATTCGAGGTCGCGGGTAACGGCACGCGGCTGCAAGCCCATATCAAGCCAACTTTTGCATTGCCCGTAAACGTTTGTTTTCCATTCTTTATGATTTTCCAAAATCCATTCTCGTAACCATTGCTCATAATTGTTGAGCGGCAAATACCAATGTTTCGTTTGGCGCATTACCGGTTTTGCACCACTGATTGTCGATTTCGGATTAATCAAATCAGTAGGATTAAGCGATGTTCCGCATTGTTCGCACTGGTCGCCGTAAGCGCTTTCGTTTCCGCAATGCGGACAAGTTCCTGTAATATATCGGTCGGCAAGAAATTGGCGGGTTTCTTCATCATAATATTGTTCGGAATTTTGTTCGATAAATTCTCCTTTGTCGTACAGCGTTTTAAAGAAATCGGATGCCATTTTATGATGAGTTTCACTCGTTGTACGCGAATAAACGTCAAAAGAAATTCCAAAATCTTCAAATGATTTTTTGATAATTTCGTGGTATCTGTCCACAATATCCTGCGGCAAAACGCCTTCACTTCTGGCTTTAATAGTTATAGGTACACCATGCTCGTCACTTCCTCCGATGAAAACAACTTCTTCTCCTTTGCTTCTCAAATATCTTGCATAAATATCGGCAGGAACATAAACGCCAGCCAAATGTCCGATATGCACCGGTCCATTGGCGTATGGCAACGCTGTTGTTATATTTGTTCGTTTAAAATTATTCATTATATTATTTAAAACATTTTTTGAAATTTTCTTTTGTAATTGATTTATTTTGGATTTCGCAGCATTTGTTTGATTTTTTCCACATCAGCCCTATTCACTTCCGGAATTGCACCCGCTTTTTCCAACTCATCAAAATCATTTAAAAGCGCTTTGGAATAAGTTTCATTGTCTTGATAAATAGTTTGGGACAATTCTTTGTAAATTGGTTCTGCTTCCGAAAAACGATTTTGAAAAAGTAAGGCATGTGCTAAATTGGTTTTAGGCGATAAATAGAAACTGTCCAAGTCCAAAGCCTTGCGAGCAGTTTGTTCGGATTGAACATAATCTTTGGTAAAAAGATAATACCACGACAGAGAGCAGTAATGTTGAGCAAGTAAATTTTGATAATTAACCGGACTGTCATTCTCTGTTTCCTCTTTTTTCGCATTAGTTAATTGTTCAATTTCCGAAATTCTCTTTTGGACTTCTTTAAATTCAGCCATAATTTCCTCTTTTGTAATTTTACATTCTCCTTTCATAATGTCTTGAAATCCTGTTTTTAGAGATTCAAAATCAATTTTTTCTTTAATCGTCTTTTTTAAAGACTCCAAAATTGCTGTATCAATATTCGATTCCGTAATTTTTTCTTTAAGTTTTTCTCCTACAATTACTCCTACAGCGTAACTGCGTTTCTCTTTTTCAGTCATTTCTTGTGCTTTTAAGGGAAATATTCCTAAAAGAAATAAACCAATACAAATCAATATTGTTTTATTTCCAAATTCAGTGATAATTCTTTTAAAATTTTTGATTAATTTCATCATTATTTTTTAGTCATTAATATATTATTTTTATGAAAATTTATTTCTAATTACAAAAAACTTCAGCCATCATACATCTTACGCTGCCACCGCCGTATTTTTCTATTGTATCGATTGCAACTGGCAAAAGCGTTCCATATTTGCCAAGCGCTCGTTTTTGATTGTCATCAAGCGAATTATACGCAGTTAGCGAGAGTGCGATTAATTTTTCTCCTTTTGTATTTTCAATTTGAAGCATATTGCCTGCAAAATTGTGCATCTGCTCCTGACTAATTTCAATAATTTCTTTTTGTGTTTGCAAAATAGATTTTATTAACAAATTGCGTTCGTCTTTATTATCAATACTTTGCAAGCATACAACAGCAAAATCATCACCAACAGACATAACTACATTTGTATGATAAACAGGCAAACGTTTTTCTCCAACAGTTTGCATCGCATTGAATATCACAGGCGTAAAATTAAACTTTTCACAAAAATCAAGTAAAATCTCTTCGTTTGTACGTTCCGAAAGTGCAGCATAAGCGCGACGATTGACACGGTCAAGCACCATACTGCCGGTGCCTTCAAGGAATTTACCATCATTTTCGGATGCAGAAAAATCATAAATATCAATTATGTTAAATCCCTGATTTTCAACTGATTTAATTATTTCAATGCTGCGTTCCTGTCGTCTGTTGAGTGCAAACATTGGATAAATAGCAATCAATCCGCCATCGTGTAATGAAATCCAATTGTTTGGAAAAATAGAATCGGGTGTGCGCGGTTCTGCTGTATCCTGCACAACAATAACATTAACTCCGCACTTGCGAAGCAAAATTACCATGTTTTGAAATTCTTTTAAGGCATTTGCCTGAATTTCAGAAGTTTGTGCATTGTCATTTTGTTGAAAATAATTATTTGCTGCTGTCTGTTCATTAAAACCGAAACAAACCGGCTCAATCATTAGAATTGTTGATGTTGTTTGCATTATTTAATATAGATTTAATTTTTTTCTGCAAAAGTAATAATTTTCCATTATAGTATAAAAATTAAATCAAATTGAACATAACCCACCATAAAGCCGCCATCTCGGCGGTTTGCTGGTTGGCTTATTTCCATGCTAAAAAAAGTGAAAAATTAATAATATTTAACTCAAATTGAAAATACAAATTCTTGCAGAAAATACCGTACAATTACAAAAAATTATCTTATTTTTGCAGCCCAAAACCGCTATAGATTGAAATAAAAAAGCGAATGACAATTTTAAAAAAAATTATACAAAATAATGAATTTCAAAAAATATTTAATATTAATATTTATTCTAATAAATTATATATCAATTAATTGCTTTGGGCAAAAATCGCCTGAGAGACCGAAACTTGTTATAGGAATTGTTGTTGATGGACTTCAACAGCAGCACTTGAACTTGCTTTGGGACAATCTTTTGCCAAACGGGCTAAAACGCATTGCAGAACAGGGCAGAACATTTAACGATGCTCAATACAATATTCTATCTTTCGGAAATATTACAGACATTGCAACGTTGATGACCGGCTCCGTACCCCGTTACAATGGAATCACAGGAAGCCTGTTTTTCAACCGAAAAACACACAATTTTGAAAATATACTTTCCGATAACGAGCAAACAGGCATTGGAACAGACCTAAAACTTTCGGCAAAACGTTTACTATCAACAACTTTTACCGATGAGTTAAAAATGGCTGTACCATCATCTCGAATTTTCGCTATTGCAGTAAATCCCGAAGAGGCAGTTATGCTCGGCGGGCATACCGCCGATGCAGCAGTGTGGATTGACGACGCAATACGCTGGTCATCAACAACTTATTATAACTACGGGTTGCCAAAAGCGGCTGATGAGATGAATTACGGCAGTTATTTCAATAATTTTATTTTTTCTATTTGGAAACCGCTAAAAAGCATTGATAAATACCTGAATAAACCCACTAATGAAGCGGCTATTAGCGGTTTTCGTTATGATATGCGTTTTAGAAACGAAGGAGACAGGAAAGTTTCCGATTTTAAAAATTCGCCTGCTGTCAATACTGTGATAACCGACCTTGCTATTCGGCTTATTGAAGACCAAAAACTCGGGAAACAAAGTAATTCACCTGATGTTTTGCTTTTGCAATACACTGTTCATCAAGCAAATGAATACTCATCTGCATTAAATTCCGCTGAAAAAGAGGATATGTATTACCGCCTTGATAACGACATTGCGTCGCTGCTCGAAAAAATTGATAAAACGGTTGGTCTGGCAAATACGCTGATTTTTGTTACGGGCAATCAAACGGGCAGCCATTCTCCTAAAGAATTGAAAAATAATAATATACCTTCGGGAGTTTTTAATCCGAAGCGCTCAATGTCGCTATTAAATCTCTATTTGATGGCAATTTTTGGCAACAAATCTTGGATTGAGGGCTATTTTGCAAATAATATTTATTTGAACAGAGAAATTATTAATGAGAATAAATTGAAAATCAGCGATGTTCAACAATCTGTGGCTGATTTTATGACTGAATTTTCTGGAGTTGAAGATGCTTTTACTGCAACCCAAATTACAACAATGAGCGGCGAAGATAATCTCATACGCAATTCATACAACAAATTAACAGGCGGGGACGTTCTTATCACACTTTTGCCCGGATGGCAAGAAGTAGATGAGAATGACAAACCAGTTTCTGCCTCAAAATCAATAAATTACAGCGTTCCGATTTATTTTTTTGGATGGAATGTCAGTAAACACAAAACAGATGCAACTGTTTTTGTTACAGACCTTGCACCTACAATTTGCTCTTTGCTGAATATTCCAAAACCAAATACCAGCATCGGGAAAGTTTTATTTTAATATCATTTTTTAAAAATAATTAATATAATAAATATAATTTATATAAAATAAATATAAAATCACAGTCAAGATGGTGACTTTTTTAATAAATGATTTCTTTTATCTATTTTTTTGTACTTTTGAAAAAATAAGTGGTTGTTTTTTTATTAATTATTAATAATATTTTTGACAGATATTTGAAAATTTAAGAAAATTAAATATATATAAATGATTAACGAGGCATTTAAAAATAGACGATATGTGATTGTGGCGGTAATTGTCGTTATTGCCTTGATTTTTTGTGCGCAACTTTTGCATTTACAAATAATAGAAAGTAAATACAAAGAAGGCGCCGACAGCAATGCCTTTTTGCGGAAGATTCAATATCCGCCGCGCGGATTAATTTACGACCGAAATGGTGAATTGCTTGTTTATAACAAGCCGGCATACGATGTGACACTTATTATGCGTGAAATTCAAAATTTGGATACTGCCTCTTTTTGTCAGGATTTGAGAATTACAAAAGATTATTTTTTGCAAAAAATAGAGGAAATTAAAGATTCAAAAAAAAATAAAGGATATTCTTCCTACACGCCGCAAATATTTATGACTCAATTAAATGAGATTGACATCGCCCAAATTAAGCAAAATATTTATAAATATAATGGTATTTATATTCAAAACCGCACATTGCGCGAATATGTATCTACTTCTGCCGCACACCTTCTGGGAAGTATCGGCGAGGTTTCGCGTAGCGATATTGAAAAAAATCCTTATTACAAACAGGGCGATTATTCCGGAAGAGATGGTGTGGAATATACTTACGAAGAGGATTTGAGAGGCGAAAAAGGCGTAGAAATCTTGTTGCGCGATGCAAAAGGACGCATCAAAGGAAAATATGAAAACGGCGAATATGACATTCAACCAAAGGCAGGGAAAAATCTGACTCTCACCATAGACATTGAGTTGCAGCGACTTGGAGAACAACTAATGGCAGGGAAATTGGGGAGCATAGTGGCGATAGAACCTCAAACAGGCGAAATTTTGTGCTTAGTTTCCAATCCGACATTTAATCCGTCATTACTTGTTGGACGGCAGCGAGGTGAATATTACAGCAAACTTTTAGCAGACCCAAACAAACCGCTTTTCAACCGTGCTACACAAGCACAATATTCACCGGGTTCTACTTTTAAAGTAATACAGGCTCTCGTTGAATTACAAATGGGCGGAATAACGCCTAATACCATGTTTTCGTGCAATGGGAAAGCGTCCCAACCGATTACTTGTACTCATTCGCATGGCTCGCCGGTATCGCTGCTTAGCGCAATAGAACAAAGTTGTAATCCTTATTTTTGGGCGGCTTTTCGTTCTTCTGTTGAACGAAACGGCTACGGACAAAACAATGCAAATTTCAAAAAATCGTATCAAGAATGGAAAGAGCATATTAATCAATTCGGATTCGGAGAGCGATTTGACTACAGCGACATTTACGAACAATCAAAAGGCTTTATCCCTTCCGAAAGTTACTACAATCGTTATTATGGAGAAACCGGCTGGACTGCACTTACAATTCGGTCGCTTTCGATTGGACAAGGTGAAATACTTGTTACCCCACTGCAACTATGTAATGCTATGGCTGTTGTTGCAAATTCTGGTTACTATATTTCACCACATATCAACAAAGCCGATTCTATGAAAACGCATCTGCATAAAGTTGATATTAAAAATGAATATTTTCCCATTGTACGTGAGGGAATGCGACGAGTGATGGAGCGTGGAACGGCAGCACGTTCTAAAATACCAAACATTAGTATGTGTGGAAAAACAGGTACCGTACAAAATAGTCGTGGCAAAGAACATGCTGCTTTTGAGTGTTTTGCTCCTGCGGATGACCCCAAAATATGCGTAGTAGTTTACCTTGAAAATTCAGGTTATGGCGCAACATGGGCTGCGCCGATAGCAACTTTAATTATTGAATATTATATTAACAAAAAAATTGGACGCACTGACCTTCTAAATCGAATATCAACTACGGTACTTAATAAAAGTGTTGTAATTAACGGTTATTGAAACTCTTTGTCAGCAAGTAAAGCACATCCCCAGGCAGGAAAATATTCACTGTTTTCCGGCAAAATTAACTGATATTCAGGCAGTTTCAATACATCTGCAAAAGCCTTTCTCAGAGCAGGAATAAATGTTAAAGGTCCGCCTATGCACAGCACTTGCGGTTTTGCCTCACGTCCCCGCATAAGAGTAGTAACTGCCTGTATGGCAACTGTTTGCAAAATAGACATACAAACATCAGGCAAAGGAATATTTCTGGATAATAAGTTTTGCACGTCTGTTCTGGCAAACACACCACAACGGGAAGCAACAGGATATATTTTTTTATATTTTAATGCAAGCTCATTGAGATTATCAATTGTAAAGTTCATTAAATCAGCCATTTGGTCGATGAATGCGCCCGTTCCACCCGCACAGGAACCATTCATGCGAATATCCGGATGTTTCCCTTCTTCAAAAAATACGATTTTTGCATCTTCGCCACCTAAATCTACTAATGTATGAGCGTCAGGATAAATATTTTTAATAACTTCAATAGACGCTACAACTTCTTGAGTAAAAGGAATTTGTAACCGTTCGGCAATCCCCATTCCGGCTGAGCCGGTTATCATTATTAAAAATTCGGCATTGGGCAAAAGAATACTAATCTCAGTCAATTCTTCTGCAAAAACTCCACTAATATCGGTTTTATGGCGCTTATACGAGCGGAAAACGACTTCATTTTTTTCATTCAGTACAATGATTTTTACTGTAGTAGAACCAACATCAATACCCGTTTTAAATATTTTTTTCGATTGCATCATTGTTTTTATCCAATAATTCAAACTCCGAATTTTTGCTTTTAAATTCGGGTACAAGTGTTTTCATGGCACAAACAAGTTGTTTGTCTTTATTATTTTTTGCAAATTCTATAATTTCATTTATTTGAGTTAAAATATCAGCGAAATTATATTTTCTTACTTTTGCCATTTTAATTTTTTCGTGAGGTGTATCTTCGGTAATTTCCGAATCATTTAAAAGTTCTTCAAACAGTTTCTCGCCCGGACGCAATCCTGTAAATTCAATTTTAATATCTTTTTCAGGCACAAAGCCCGAAAGTTCAATCATTTTTTTTGCCAAATCAACGATCTTCACAGGCTCACCCATGTCAAAAATGTATATATAACCTGATTTTCCTATTACCGATGCCTCAAGGACAAGTCGACATGCTTCCGGAATTGTCATAAAAAAGCGCGTAATTTCCCGATGAGTTACCGTTACAGGACCTCCGCGCTCTATTTGTCGTTTGAAAAGTGGAATTACCGAGCCATTGCTTCCAAGTACATTTCCAAAACGTGTAGTGATAAATTTTGTGTTTGAAATATTTTTCTCCGGGTCGCATGCAGCGCTTTGAACGTAAATTTCTGCAATGCGTTTGGTTGCACCCATAACATTCGTTGGATTGACTGCCTTGTCTGTCGAAATCATAACAAACATCTCAACATTAAATTTTATCGACAAATCAACTAAAAGTTTTGTCCCCAAAATATTAGTTATCGTCGCCTCGTTGGGAAAGCGTTCCATCAATGGAACGTGTTTGTAAGCCGCACAATGATAAATAATTTGTGGATGAAAGGTATTAAAAAGAAACTCCATTTTTTTGCTGTCGCGAATATCAGCCATTATCACGTCAAAATTGAGCGCAGGAAATTTTTTGTGTAATTCAATGTCAAGGTCGTTTAAAGGCGTTTCTGCAAAGTCGAGGCATACAACAAAACGCGGAGCAAATTTTGCAATTTGATTTATCAACTCACATCCAATCGACCCCGCCGCACCAGTTACAAGAATAGTTTTTTTGCGAATCTGTTCTCCAATTGAATTCATATTTACCTGAATTTCCGAACGTCCGAGTAAATGCTCAATCTGTACAGACCGAATGTTACGTCCAATCCCCGATAGTTGAGATAAATCATTAATATTCAATTCCTGTGCAATATAAACCTGTCGTTCCAAACTTAACAGTTTTTCTACATAATCAGAGGCTTTTTTTAATTCATTTTCATTTGTAAATAATAAATTGTCAAAATTTAATGCTTTTATTTCCTGTGGATTATCAATCTCATATACCGGCAAATCGGCAATTTTTTTCAATTTGGAATCCGATTTATTTGTTAAAAAACCTATAACCGAATATTTATTATGACCCGCATTTAAGAGTTGCGCAAAAGCAATATTTTCTTCGTTCAAATTCCAGACCAAGACAGGAATTGTAGGATTGTCGCCATATTTTTTTGTCAGTCGTTGAAAAATGTAAACTGAAGTAATTCTAAAACCATAAAGCCCTGTAATAGAACAGAGCAAGGTAAGGCAAGTGTAAACCATTGACAATGTTCCGGATGGCTCAACCAATAAAAAAAGTGAAGAAAACACGCAAATATATGCTACAACCAATGCTGAAAGCAAATGTCCGAATTCACGAATAGTGGAATAGCGAATAATGCCCTTGTATGTCTTAAAAACTAAAAAAGATATGAAATTAAAAGAGAAAGTTATTATACAAAATTTCCAAAAACTCGGATGTTGAACAACTACTGTAATATTTCTGTAAATTTGAAGTGTGAGTAAATAACCTATTATCGCCGCAATAGTAGTTATGATGCTGTCAATCAGCAATATAACATTTTTGTCGAACATGCGGTTTTCCCAGAATCGTTTATAAATTTTAAGTAAAAATTTTTCAAAAAGCATCTGTATTTTATTATGTCAATTATTATTTTTAAAAACAAATAATTAATAACCGAATTATTTCATCAATTCCAAATTAATAATTCCCAAATAAAGTCCCTGAGCGCCCATTTGAGAGAGTATAACCGTATTTCCGTTCTTATTCAGAACTTTTGTATTATCTTTTGTAAGCGTATGAGAATGCCCTCCGATTATCACATCAATATATTTACTCGCACGGGCAATATCATTATCATTAACTATTGGGATATCCTCCGACCCCAAATGTGAAAGGCAAATAATAATATCGCACTTTTCTTTGTTTTTTAATAAGTCAGAAGTACTAATTGCAGTTTTAATTGGGTCTTTATAAATAATTCCTTCACATTTATTGTCGGAAATAATTCCTTTGTGGTCAAGTAAAAGACCGAAAATCCCGATTCGCAGGCCAAAACGCTCTACAACAATATATGGCTTAACTAAATCTTTCAATATTGTTGCGCTAAAGTCATAATTTGCCACAACAAACGGAAAAGTTGCCTTCTGCAAAATCATTGCTAAAGAATCAATTCCATTATCAAATTCATGATTGCCAAGTGTTGCAGCGTCATATTTCATTCTGTTCATTGCGTCTATTTCTACCCGCCCACCGGAAAAATTGAAATAGGGAGTTCCCTGAACAAAATCACCGGCATCAAACAGCAAAACATTTGATTCTGCAAGGCGAATAGAATCAATAACACCCATTCTTCGTGCGTAGCCGCCCATGTTGGGATTTGAGGAATTGTTTGCTGTTGGAACAACTTGACTGTGAGTATCGTTAGTGTGAAGAATTACTATTTTTTTCGTTTCCTGTGCATTTATTTGCAAAATAAAACTTAAAAACGAAAAAAATATTATTATTTTAATAAATGAAATTCTGTTTTGCGTCATCGTTTTGTTAGATGAAAATTTTAATTTGGCAAAAATAATATTAATTTTTCAATTTACAACAAAACTAAATATTTTATTATTAATAAATAAAAATGTATTTTTGCAAAAATTAATTTTTTAAATGATAATAACCGATGCTAAAAAATCTATATCCTCTAAAATTTTATCCAATTTTGAAAGAAAAAATTTGGGGCGGGAAAAAACTTGATGAAATTTATAATCTCAAAAATATCACAAAACTTGGTGAGTGTTGGGCTTTGTCGGGCTTACAAGATAATGAATCTGTTGTTTGCAATGGAGAATTAGCAGGGGAAACTTTGTCTCAGTTAATTGATACATACCGCGATAATCTTTTAGGAAAATCGATTTATGAAAAATTTGGGGGAAATTTTCCATTACTTTTCAAACTCATCGATGCAGATGACAAACTTTCGATTCAAGTTCACCCAAACGATACAATATCTTGGGAAAGACATAAAACTTTCGGAAAAACGGAAATGTGGTATATTATTGATGCAGAAGAAGATAGCGAACTAATTTTGGGCTTTGCCAAAGACACTACTCCCTCAGAATTTTCATCCTCACTTAAAAACGGAACGCTCGAATTATTGTTAAAGAAGATTAAAGTTCGTATTGGAGATGTAATTTTCATCCCTGCAGGACTTGTTCATGCTATTGGAAAAGGTATCTTACTCGCTGAAATTCAACAAAGTAGTGATATAACTTATCGAGTTTATGATTACAATCGCAAAGATGACTCAGGAGTAGAGCGCGAACTTCATATTGAACAGGCAATAGATGTGATTAATTATAAAGAAACAGAAAATCCCATAGTAAACTATCAAAATAAAAGAAATGAATTTGTTTCACTTGTAAATTGTAATTATTTCAATGTGAGTTTTATGGAATTTTCAAATATTCAATTCATTGATTATGAAGAGATTGAAAATTTTGCCGTGTTACTGTGTGTGCAAGGAAGTTTTGAATTAAAAACCTCTGATTTTTCAACTATGCTAAAAACCGGTGAGGCAGTGTTGTTGCCGGCAACAACAAAGGTTGTACAATTAATCCCTTCGCAGGTTTCACGAATCTTGGAGACTTTCATTTTTTAATTTTTTTAACAAAACAAAAATTTTAACATTCATCGGGATATCATCATCGGTATAAAGAACAATGTCAGACCGTTGGATTAACTCTTCAATATTTGCCTGACTTTCAATTCGTTTTATTACCTCTTCACGAGTTATTTTATCGCGCTTCATAACTCGATAAATTCGAGTTTCAATCGATGCCGAAATCGTTAAAATTTTGTTAACTAACAAATAAAAACCACTTTCAAACAAAATTGCCGATTCAACAAAAAGAATATCTTCTGATCTATTTGCTTCTACCCATGCTAAAAAATCGTTTTTTACAGCAGGATGAACAATTTCGTTAAGTTTTTCAAGTAAATTTTTGTCTTTAAAAACCCGTTTTGCAACATAAGCACGATTCATTTCATTTTTTGTATATGCTTGGTTCCCAAATAATTGTATTGTTTTAATACGAACATCTGCATTTTCATTCTGGATTTTTTTTGCCTCGCTGTCGGTGTCATAAACCTTGTAGCCCTGCGCACGCAAAAAACGTGAAACAGTTGATTTACCACTTCCAATTCCGCCTGTAATGCCAACAATAAAAGGTCGTAGTATCATTGTTTTTAAAAATTTTTCAGAAAAGGCAAAAGTACAAAAATATTTTTCTATAATAAAATTCATAAATTTCGTACCACTCAATTTCCACAATATATCTATTTTGTCGATTGATAAAGAAATGGTAATTTTGCAAATATGATTCTTGTAATCTCTCAAAATAAAGATAAAAAAACGCTTATTGCGAAAGCAGGTGTGGCTTTAGCAGAAAAATTCAAAAAAGATTTTCGGTTGGTTGCAGCAAACGAAGTTGAAAATATTGCGGATTATTGTCAAGAAAATGAAGCATCGTTTTTACTAATTCAACTTACTGATTCCAAAATAAATACGGTACAAAAAAATTTGAATGCCTGCCGTGATTTGCGTATTCCATATATCTTTTGGAAAAATAATTTTACTGCTTTCTATGCGAAAAAAATCCTTGTTCCTGTAACTTTTTTAGAAGAAGAGATTGAGAAAGCGCAGTTTGCTGCTGCTTTCGGGCGTTTTTTCTCAACGCACATAACTGTGTTGCAGGCAAATGACTACGGCTCAAAGGCAAAAACTACGGTTGAAAAAATGATAACTTTTTTTGATAAATTTTCGCTGAATTATGAAATTAAATATGCAAAAAAAGACAGTTTCAAACTCGAAAAAGAATCGGTAGAAATTGCAAAATCCCAAAATTTTGATTTGTTGTTAATCAGCGCTTCACGTACTTATGGGCTTGACGATGTAATTTTCGGACCGCACGAACGCAAAACAATTATCAATTCCGATATTCCGGTTATTTTAGTAAATCCGCGAGCCGATTTATATGCACTTTGCGATTGACTTTTTGATGTATATTTTCAAAAAAACATTTTTTTTAGTGTTGCTAATTAAATATATATAACTATCTTTGCAGCAAAAAAAGTTTATGAATTGTCCAAAATGTAATTGTTCATATAGCGTAAAATCCGGCAAAATAAATGGCAGACAACGCTATAAATGTAAAGGATGCGGTTGTAATTATACAGTAGAAATTAAATCGACAGCCAAACCTAAATCACAAAAGAAACAAGCATTGCACTTGTATCTTGAAGGTTTGGGTTTTCGCTCGATAGGGATAATTTTAGGGGTCAGCAATGTGTCGGTGTTGAATTGGATAAGAGATTTTGGCAAAAAAGTACAGGAATTGCACTCTGATAGCCAGAAAATAGAAATGGCTGAAGTTGATGAAATGTACTCTTATATCAGTTCAAAAAAACTATTGTTGGATATGGATTGCTGTTGATAGATACGGCAAAAGGTTCATCCATTTCGTTGTTAGCAACCTTATGAAAGCATAATTCCAAAAGAAAAACATATACAGTCGAAGG
>Ga0123357_10001705_pt1 | contig 23692 bp, 18 predicted proteins | sample TergutEmb28metaG_FD_89873 | JGI IMG/M metagenome (GOLD analysis project Ga0123357, IMG submission 89873) | Embiratermes neotenicus P4 segment gut microbial communities from Petit-Saut dam, French Guiana - Emb289 P4 | ecosystem: Host-associated > Arthropoda: Insects > Digestive system > Gut ... | reverse complement strand
CGTCTTCGCTGAGCAGCTCGATTTCCAGCGCAAAGAGCTCACTGATTTGTTCACGGCCCGTCAGTCGCCGAAAGTTCAACTGCTCGCCTAACGGGGTATTTATGGTGACTCTGCGGGGCATGGGGAAAACTCCAAAGTAAGGTGGGTGGATGGTTTGATGGCTGCTTTGAATTTCAGCCTGACGTTGTTGCGCGCCGGCCTGCACGGCCGCGGATGGGCTGGCGGCGCTGACGCAGCCAGGCTTCGGGGTCGATACGGAAGTCGCGGGCGTCACGCGCCGGCTCGGACTGGATTAGCCAGGTGCTCCAGCCCAGTTGAGTGGCGCCGCCGAATCGGGCGGACGGAATTTCTTCACGGCGCAGCACCAATACGGTATCCCAGGCGTATTCGATGCCCAGGTAGTTGCGCACCCAGTCCACCAGCGACTGGAACTGCGCAGCGCGGGGCAGCAGTTGCGTGTATTGGTCCAGCCCCAGCGGGCCGAGAACGAGGCGGAACTTGCTTTGGCCGTCGGGCACTCGCGAGCCAAGGACGGTGTCTTCGCCCAGGCGCGAATTGAATGGCTGGCTCCCGATGCGGGTTTGCTGCTCCGGCTCAAGCTCCAGGTAATGCAGATGGTTTTCTTCCAGCTGCACCGGTATTTGAAAAAAATGGGACAGGGCTTGACACAGTCCTTCGGGGTTGCGGGTCCAGCGCGTCAGATGCGCGGCCATGAAGCGCTTGGCGTGGTCGGGAACGTCGTCGCGCTCGCGCTGAGTGGGCAGGCCTGTTCCGATGAGGCTGTCGATATAGCGTCCGAAGGCGTCTTCTCTGGGGCGATCCAGCGAAGTCGTGGGCTGCGCGTCCGACCAGGCGCGGAACAGCAGCAACAGCAATCGGTGGTGAAAGATGTCGGAAAACCGCACGAGCGCGGCGTCGTCGTGTTGGCGCAAGCGCTCGCGCACGTATTCGGTGATGTGCGTGGGCAGCGGGCCATTGGGACCGTACAGGCCGAAGTTCCAGACCGTCATGCGTTCGGGTTCGCCGGCGCGCGATGGCAGAACTTCCGCAATGGTGGCCGGCGCGAAGGACAGCGACGGGTCTTGTCCCAGCCGCAGCGGCTCGTCCCTGGGTCGGGTGGCGCGGCCCAGGCGCGCCAGCGTTGAATGGCGCGCTTGCAGGTAGCGCAGGCTGTGCATCAGGTCAAAGTGGTAGGGCTGGGCGCTGAGCCTCTGCCAGAACAGGCGCGCTCGCGTGTCTTCGGCGCCGGGGGTGGGCGCAGATGCCGGGAGCGGCGCGTGGGCGGGGGATTTCGTCGTCATATGCCGGGACGCTGGCCTGGACGGGGAGTCCAGCGCGCTACGGGGCCGCGCTGGCGCGAATGCAGTTGCAGTTCAGTGAAGCTGTTGACGCCGACATGGCGTGCAAAAAAACGCTCCAGGACATTGGCCAGGGGCCAGGGGCTGACCCCGGCCATGGCGGGTTCGTCAACGCTCAGTTGAATGCCAACGCCTCGCCCATAGACCAGTTGCCGGTGTTGGGACAAGCGCCGGGTGATCGGCTCGATCCGCATACCCTGGATGGCAGCGATTTGTCCGGCGAGCTGGTGGTTGCCCAGATCCAGGTACAGCCGCAGCAGGTCGCGCAAAGTGGCAGCGCCTTGCTCGTCTGACAAGTCAGTCATGGCCAGGTAGTTCAGGCTCAGGTGGGAGATCAGGCGCCAGGTCAGGTCACCGTCGGCCATGGCCGGAACCGGGGCGCTTGGGCCGGCGATGATGCGCGCCGCGTCCACGGGCGCCGCTGATTCCTGTAGCGTGAAATCGCCTCCGGGCTGGTTTACGCGCAGCAGCAACGGCAAGTCCCGGTTGGTACATAGCGTGCGCACCGACAACTGCTTGAGATCGTCGGAAAACGGGGCTTCGCGCTGATCGGCCAGCGAGATGAATATTTCCGATCCGAGGTACTGCGTGCGCGGGCCGCCGTGCAGGGAGCGCTCGGAGAACAGCCGGGGCTCGCGTCGCGTGGCAAAGTAGGCCTGTTCCGAGGAGCGCAGGCCGTGCACCGACGCATACAGCGGTGCAAAGTCGCGGTCCTGGACGTTTCCCTCATGATGACCCGTGACGGACTCGACACTGTAGACCTCGTAGTCCAGTGGGTGTGTGCGCACGGGGACGACGTGGTACTCATGCACATTCGGCGTGACATGCATGCGATCGGCCATGTGCTCGAAGAGGTTGATGGCCGGGATGCAATTGAGCAGCAGCTTGGCGGCATCGATCTGGGGCTCCAGAGCGGGATCGGCCCGTTGCAGCAGTAGAGTCAGCCCAATGCCATCGCCTGCGCTGCGATGGATGCTGCGTGACAGCCCATTGATCGAGAAAAAGCGTTGGCGCGCCGGAAATGCGAAATATTCGTGCAGCAGCCGGTGGCCCTGAAAGGCTCGCAGCGAGTAGGGGAGCAATGCCTGCTCACGCTCATGACCTTCGGCGCGCAGCGCGCGCGGTTCCAGCACATCCCAGACTTGACGCGGATCCTGTGGGTCGTGTACCACGATTGCCAGCGTTTGGGTGTGGATCAGCTCTTGCAGATTGGAGGCAACCACATCGCTTGCGTGGATGTAAACCCAGAGTTGATCCAGGGCCAGTTGTGCGCACCGAGACGAATTCAGGGTAGCCACGTGCAAGCGCAGATGGCCGCCCGCCTTTCCCAGTTGGGGCACCATGGCGTGAGGCAAGTCCAGGGCCGGTCCGCCCAGCCGCGCTTGGCGCAATTCCAGCGGCCACAGCGTCAGCGGCCCTCCTGTGCGGAATTTGCAGATGGTTTGTTCCTCCGTCACCTGGCGGGTGCGCAGCACGCTGCCTGCAGGCAGGGTATAGCCATTTCCCAGGTTGCCCTCCCTTATGCTGGGCGTGAAATGCACCACAACCATCGATGGTGTCGGCGCCAGGTAGTGCGGGCAAATCATCTCGAGCACGCGCTGCGACAGCCGGGGGAATTCGGCGTCCATCTTCAGCTGTATGCGCGCGCTAAGAAAGCTGAAACCCTCCAAAAGCCGCTCCACATAGGGATCGGCCACGTCGGTGTCGCGCAGCGCCAGACGGCCTGCGACCTTGGGAAACGCCGCGGCGAACTCCGCGCCCAACTCGCGCAGATAGGCGAGTTCGCGGTTGTAATACTCGATCAAACGGGGATTCATGGTGTGTTGCGGCCCCTGTCCTTAGCCTCTCAGGTTTTGCAATGAGACCTGGCCTGTCTCCAGATCCATACTGGTCTTGATCAGCAGCTCTATCGGATAGGGCATCGACCAGAACTGGCAGCGGATTTCAAACTGCAACGTGTTGTGCTGGTTGAGTTGCTCCTCGGAGGCCTGCAGCGTGACGGTCAGGGTTTTGGGCAAGATGCGCGGCTCGAAGGCCAGGATGCTGTTGCGGATGTTTTTCTCCACATCCTTCCAGTCCAGCACGGACAACAACTGGCCGGCCAGCGGCGGCATTCCGTAGTTGATGACCGAGCGCTGCACATGCTCCAGCCCCTCCATATCTATGTGGTCCCAGGCATCGCGCGCGTTAAGCAGCCAGCCCAAGTCGCGCAGCAGGGCATCGCGCAGCCGCGCCTCATTCACAAAGACCGCATCGGGCTGTTCGGTGCGCTTGTGGGGTTCGTGATCTGTCAGGCGGTCGAGCAGGGCGGGTTGCAGCCGGTCCTTGGCGGCGACCACCGGGCTGCGGCGCTGCGGGTCACTTTGCATGGAGGGCTATCCTTGGCTGGGCAGACGTGGAGGTCAGGCGCTGGGGGAGAGCTGCAGTTTGCGCACTTGCAGCATGGGGAAGTCGTCGGCATCGGTGACCCAGGTGCGCTGGCCATGGCCGGCCACGTGGTCGGCGCCAATGTTGCTCCACTGCGTGCGCCGCGCAAGTTTGGTGGCGTCGTCATCTTGCGGGCACAGTGGGTAGCGCGAGGGCATGAAGCCCGGCAGCGTGCCTCCGTGTGCGAGCGTGACTTCGCAGGGCATCCACACCAGGTCGCGCAGGTCTTGCACTTTCTCAAAACCAATCGTGCGCACCGACTCCAGCGGCAGCCAATAATAGTTGCCTTGGGCGAAGAGCTCGCAGACAGGGCCCAGTCGGGTGTCGCTGTCGGCCAGCCACTCGAAGGGCTGGCCGTCAATTTCTCCAGGTACGGCGGGCGCTTCTTCCAGTGCCTGAGCGCGCAGTGCTTGAGCTGCCTCGGCCGAGCCTTCGGCAGCCAGGGCCAACGCATCGATCATGCAGGCCAGCCAGCGCGGTGGCTCACCTACGAGAAAGGGCTTGTGCCGTCCCTCGAATACCTCGGCGCGCAGCGCTTCGCAACGAATGGCTTCACGGTAAGCGCGGGCCATGGGAACAGCATCTGGCGCCAGTTGGGCGCACAGTTGCAGTTGCTCCAGCGCTTTTTTCCAGTCGCCCAGCACGCACAGCAGTTGGAAGTAGTAAATGCGCAGGGGAGCTGCGGATGGCGCTTGGCGGATTTGGTCCTTCAGTGCCTTGATTTGCTCGTCAAGAGCGAGTTGGGTGTTGAAGTTAGGCAGTTGCATCGGAGTACCGTCAGGTTGGATGAGGCACGCAAGGAAGGTGAAAAGTGCGGGTTTCAGTCGTCGCAGGAACGGCAGCTCCAGCGCAAAACACCGACCGTGTAGCCGGCGTGATGGCGCATGACCAGGCGCGGCGGCGTTTCGTCCAGGTTTGGGCGCAGGGGCATCGCGCGGGTTTGCTGGGTTGACAGTTTGCGAAAGTCATCGAGCTTTGGCCGCGCGCATTCGGACGTGCCTGCGCGCGCTGGACCAGCGCTTGCAGGCAGCCTTTGGCGCACGCCGCGACCATGCTGCCGATATCGTCTTGCACGGGGGCAGAAAATACTTGCGTGCCGTCTATGTTTAGCTCGCGTTTTTCTTGACTGAAGGCAACTTGGAGACCAGGCGCAGCGAAACGGTCAGGCCTTCGAGCTGGTAGTGCGGGCGCAGGAAGAACTTGGAGGCGTAATAGCCGGGGTTGCCCTCGACTTCTTCAACCTGGATTTCGGCCGCGGCCAGGGGCTTGCGGGCTTTGGTTTCCTGTGAGGAGTTGCCCGGGTCGCCGTCCACGTAGTTCATGATCCAGTTGTTGAGCCAGCGCTCCATGTCTGCACGCTCGCGGAATGAGCCGATCTTGTCGCGCACGATGCACTTGAGGTAGTGCGCGAAGCGGCAGCAGGCGAACATATAAGGCAGGCGGACCGACAGGTTGGCGTTGGCGGTGGCGTCCGAGTCGTAGTATTCGGCGGGCTTGGCCAGCGACTGGGCGCCGATGAAAGCGGCCACGTCGGAATTTTTGCGATGGACCAGCGGCATGAAGCCGTTTTTGGCCAGTTCTGCCTCGCGGCGGTCGCTGATGGCGATTTCGGTCGGGCATTTCATGTCCACGCCGCCGTCGTCGGTCGGGAAGGTGTGGGCCGGCAGGTTGTCTACTGCGCCACCCGATTCGACGCCACGGATGGAGGTACACCAACCGTAGTATTTGAATGAGCGGTTGATGTTGACCGCCATCGCATAGGCCGAGTTGGCCCAGCAGTATTTGTTGTGGTCGCCGCTATCGGTTTCTTCCTCGAAGTCGAATTCGTCCACCGGGTTGGTGCGCGCTCCGTAGGGCAGCCGCGCCAGGAAGCGCGGCATGGCCAGGCCGATGTACTTGGCATCGTCGGAGTCGCGCAGGCTGCGCCAGGCGGCATATTCGGTGTTGGTGAAAATTTTGGTCAAATCACGCGGATTGGCCAGTTCTTGCCAGGAATCCATCTGCATGATGGCCGGCGCCGCGCCCGAGATGAAAGGGCAGTGGGCCGCGGCGGCGACTTTGGCCATTTCGCCGAGCAATTCGACATCGGGGGGGCTATGGTCGAAGTGGTAATCGCCTACAAGGCAGCCGAACGGCTCGCCGCCGAACTGGCCGTATTCCTCTTCGTATACCTTCTTGAAGACGGGGCTCTGGTCCCAGCCGACGCCTTTATACCGGCGCATGTTGCGGTGCAACTCTTTCTTGGAGATGTTCATGACGCGAATCTTGAGCATCTCATCCACCTCGGTGTTGGTGACCAGGTAGTGCAGGCCGCGCCAGGCGCCTTCCAGCCGCTGATAGGCTTCGTGATGGATGATGCGGTTGATCTGCTCGGTCAGCTTGCGGTCAATTTCAGCGATGATGGCCTGTACCGTCTGATAGGCGTCGTTGGACAGCGTGATCGCCGAACCCAGAGCCTGCTGGGCCAAGGTCTGGACGGCTGCTACGACGGCTTCGCGGGCCTGCTCGGTTTTAGGTTTGAATTCCTTTTGCAGCAGATTGCCAAATTCGCTGCCGGCCAAGGCTTCGGTCTTTGTCGATTGTTGGAGTCGGGTTGCGGTATTCATGATGTGTTTGCCTTACTGGTGTGCTGTTTCACGCTTTCGGTGCGGCGTCGGATGCCGGCGCTGGCGGCGGCGCGTTTTTGGGAGCCGCAGCGAGAGTCTTGAGCGGGGCAGGGTCTTGCAGCACCTTGCCGATGAGGTCTTCGGCGCCCTGCTTGCCATCCATGTAGGACAGCAAGTTGTGCAATTGCGTGCGCGCTTCCAGCAGCGAATCGAGTGCGCCGACGCGCCGCGCGATGGCGGCGGGCGAGAAGTCATCCATGCTCTCGAAGCTCAAGTCGATGTTGAGCTTGCCCTCGCCGGTGAGCGTGTTCTCGACCTGGAAGGCGACGCGAGGTTTTATGGACTTCATGCGCGCATCGAAGTTGTCGATATCGATTTCCATGAATTTGCGATCACCAATTTCGGGCAGCGGTTCGGCCGACTTGCCCGACAGGTCAGCCATCACGCCCATCACGAAGGGAATCTGCACCTTCTTTTCTGATCCGTAGATTTCGACGTCGTATTCGATCTGCACGCGCGGCGCGCGGTTGCGTGCGATGAATTTCTGACCGCTCTTACCGGTTTTTGTGAGCAACATGTTGCGTTCCTTTCAATGGAAAAATGGGTTAAAAAGGGATAGAGGCGCGAAAAAAACAGGTGTGCTCATGACATGGCTTCCTGGAAATTGAAGTCGGGTGGCTTTGGGATCAATGGCCGCCATGCGGCCGCGCACGATGTACATGCTGTTGATCGGCATTTCCCGTTTATCGACTTTTGGCACTGCATTGCTCCTGTCTGAAATGAGTGGCCAAGGCACGCGGACAATAATTAAGACTTCGGGTTTTTCACATCGACGCCCGTAATGGTTGCGACATGGGTCACGCTGTCAGGCGAGAGTTCGCGCAGGATGTCCATGAAGCCCATGCCCATGAAGCGGGCGGCGCGGCGAATGAGCATGGAGGCCGGGTTGGAGGGCTCGGTGCGGTCAATGAAAGTGGCGATGTTCAGCAACTGGGCAGTGATCTGCTCACGGCTGGGCGCGGACGTCGCGGCCAACGGCGTCTGCGTGTTGTCGCCGCTGGCTGCAGGAATGGCGGAGTCCGGGCGGGCACTGACATCGCCTGCGGGTTGGGGCCACCATTGCAGCAGGGCCAGCAGTACTTGGCGCAAGCCATCAACTTCGGGCATCTGATGGTTGGAAAGGTGCTGCTGACAGCAGGCCTGTATTTGCTCCAGTGCCTGGAGGGCGGGCTGCACGGCCAGTGGCGCTTCATGGCCTTCAGCATGGGCGCGGGATGCGGCAATGCGCAGTTCACTGGCGGTGAGATTCGGCAGGTCTTCGGGAGCATTGCCTTTGGCCATGGTTTCCGCGTCGCGCACGGTGATCTGGCCCAGTGCGCTGCGCAAGAATTCGGTATTGCGCAGATCACGCAGAAATCCGGTGATATCCGACAGGGTGCCCAAGGCGTTCATGCGCATGAAGTAGTCGTTGCCGCCCTCGGGCAGGGGATGCACATGGTCCCAGTGCTTCTCGAGGAAAGCGCCGCACAGTTGTATCCCTTGCAACATGCCTGGCAGGCCATACAGTACGGTCCACGCGCGGCACAGCAGAGCGGCAATGCGCACGTCTTTGGTGCGCTGTGTCAGGGCAACGGCCTGGCGCTCTACGTCGCGCCAGTCCGGGGGTTGGGCGGGGATGATGGTTTTCCCAAATTGCTGCTCGACTTTGCCCTGGGCCGCGTTTTCCATGGCCTGGAAGTCGTTGTCATAGGTGAGATCCGGGCCGCAGGGCGGCTCGGTGGAAGTATCTGTCAGCAGTTCTTGGATATTGGGCATGGGTAGTGCTGTCGTTGTGCTGGTAGATTCAGGCGCCCTTGAACAAACGGGCGAACAGGCGGCGGTGCAGAACTTCGTGTTGGACCACTTCGTCGTGGCTGTGCTGAGGCGTGGACGAAATCCACCATACGGAGGCGCTGGAGTTGGCGCGCATGCAGTCGCGCCAGTCGATTCGCGGCAACTGCACCGTATTGCTGTCCGGCAGAATCCCGAGGTCGGCAAGCATGCTGTGGATTGAGGGCTGGTCTGGCGCAAGCCGCGCCTGTTGGAAGGGCCAGTGCAATGTGAGAAGCCGTTCGTCGAGTTGTTGCGGCGACAGAGGCAGCCGCCTTGCGTCGATGAAGGCGTCGCGCGCGCCGCGGAGAAAACGCTCGATGTCTTTGTCCGTCTCGGGTGTGCCGGCCGGGTCATCCACGGTGGCCATGATGGTCAGCGGGTACAGGCGTCCGAGACGGTCTGAACTCGGGCCGATCACGCCCACCATGGGTTGACTCAGGATGGCGGCTGGGCACAGGAAGAACCACAACGGTGAGTGGATGAAGCGCGCGGTCCAAGCCTGCTCGCCGGCGTCGCTGCGCAGTTGCTCCATGCCGTTGCGCAGCCATTCGTCCCAGCGCTGGCTCAGCGCATGCGGAAGGCGCCGTCCCACGAAGTCTCCCTGGCTCGGCAGCTTGCCCCACCAGGCCGCGCAGGGCTTCTGGTCGGTCATGGGGTTCAAAGCCGGTCCGGACATTCGAATTCCTCCATGGCTTTCAGCCGGAACGGGTTGAATATGCTGCTGGTGGTGACCTCCATGCGCAGCTTGCGTCCGTCGATGGTGAAAACGGCAATGAACCGCTCGGGTGAGTTGCCCGGCAGTATTTGCGCGCGATCGAACAGGCGGTGCAAGGCCCAAGGGCCTGACGTGACAATGCCGGTGTTCTGCGGCGCGGTCGCGTTCTGCGGCGCGCTTGCCGCTGCGGCGTTCTGTGACGCGCTTGCAGTCGTGGCGTTTTGCTGCTTGCCTGCAAACGTGATTTGTAGCCGGACTTGGCCTGTTCCGCGCGTTCCAGGCCAGGTAATGTCCTTGGGAATTTGCGGGCCGTGCTGGTAGCGCACGATTTCGCCATCCACGTCCAGCACCATCTGTGAAATGGAGGCGTCCATATCCAGAGGTTTGATCTCCAGCCGGATGCCGGGGGTGTTTCCGCCTGCGCGGAAGTACACGTCGCGGATGGTGGCGGCGCGCTGGAACGCTGTCAGCGAGGCTGAACCACCCATGGGAGCGCCATCGACTCCCTGCTTGAAGGTCCAGGGATCGGTCGAAATATCCACCAGGGGCTGCAACTGGGTGCGGAAGAACTCGCTCATGGTGCCGCCCGTGGAAAACAGCTTGGCGAAGTCATCCGCAGTCACGTCGCGCGTGGCGCTGCGCGTGAAAGGATAGCGACCCAGGATGGCGCGGCGGCAGAAGTCGCCGATGCTGGCATTGATGTTGCCTCCCAGAGTGCTGCGCACATCGCGGCCCACGAAAGTAGAGGTGGATGCGGCCAGTTCCTCGTACATGGCGCCCAACGGCGGCGGCACTCGCTTGGCTTCGGAACGTACCTTTTCCAGCGCGCCGGCCAGCGACGGCGGCACGCCGCCGCCCTGGGTGATCTGTTGACGCGCCGCAGTGATGACGGCCGCTGCCTCGTTGAGCACTTGCAGGCTGGAGGCCAGTGGCGTCGGGCCCGTGCCGTTGCTGGTAGCCAGGCGCTGGTATTCGCGGAAACGGAAATCAACGATGTCGGCTTCCAGGGTGCCCGTGGCGAGCATTCCGCCCACATTCAATGGCTTGCCGGTCAGGCGGCTGAGCTGTTCCTGTTGTTCGCGAATACTTTGTAGTCCCTTGCCCAGCCAACTGCTGGAGCTGCCTGAGTTTGATTTGCCGTCCTGCTGCCCAGGACGGCGCGACAGCGCGGTTTCACGCGCAACGGCGCGAATGAATTGCTCCAAGCCGGAATTGGCCGAGGAGTACAGGCGCGCCTGCTCTCCGACTTGTTCCAGCGATTGCGTGTGAATGGGGCGGACGTCGGCCAGGAATTTTTCCCAGACCGAGGCGTATTCCATGAGATACAGGCGCTTGACCTCATTGGCCAACTGACCCGTGAGCACTTCCTGAGCTACGCTGCGTTTGCCTTCAGCCTCGCCAAGCACCCAGGTTTCTTCCTTGGCCAACAACGTGGTTACCTTGGGCAGTTCACCCAGAAACACGTTGTGGTAACCATCGTAGGTAAACAGACCGCTAATGCCTTGCGTGAGCGGGAGTCCGCTGGCGCGGGAAAAGATTTGGGGCGCTTCAGGACCGGCGGCCCGGACGACGCTGAAGCCGGGCGGCAGTTGGTCGCCAGTGTTCAGCAATTGCTTGAGCCGGCTGTAGGCGCGCTGGGCGGGTGACATCTGAGCCAGGCGCTGGCGTACCTCGGCCACCAGTGCAGCGTCCATGGGCTCAGGGGAAACGACGACGCGGCCATCGATGAGCCGGTCCAAATGTTCGATGAGCTGGTCTACCAGCCCAGCCTGTACCAGGCGCGGCGGTAACGTGCTTTCCCAGTCGTGCCGCAGCCAGGCTTTGAGGAATGAAGGGTCGAAATGATCTGGCTCGTAGAGCATCAGATAGGCTTTGAGGGTTTCGTAGCTGTCCTCGGGGCTATCGGTGCTGACCTGACGCAGGGAGCGCGCCATATAACTGCTTAGCCTTGGCAGCCAGGCGTCTTCCAGCAGACGAAGATAGGTGGCGTTTGCGGCTGCCTCCACCTTGGGTACCTGGAGCAGGCCCCACCTCCAGCTCAAAGGCGGCGAATCTTCGTAGCGGTTGCTTTGCGCCACCCGCGCCGCGTAGTTAAGCATCGGCACCAATTCGGTAAGGCTGTCGGGGTCGGTACTCTTGGATTCCTCCACGGCTTGGTGCAACGTCGTAGCGTTCTCGCTGATTTCGACCAGGTAGCGCTGGTTGTTATCGGTGCTGAGGATCCAGGCCAAAACGCAGCCGACCAAGACCAGCGCCAGCGCGCACAGACCTCCGGCCTGAATCAGCCGCAATTGGCGCTCCTTCTTGGCGTTGCGTCCCGTCAGGCCGGATTCGTTGAACATCACCTCCTTGAACAGCGATTCCAGGAAGTAGCTGCGGCCTTGACCGGCGCTCGCGGCGACCGGCGATTGAGCAGGCAGCGCGAAGCGCCGCGAAAGAGCGGACATGACGCGGTCGAAGGGCATGCCTTCCTGCGTTCCGCTGGTGAAATAGACGCCGCGCAGAAGCGGTTTTTCCTTGAAGCGAGAAGCGGCGAAGACCGCGTCCAGCGTGTCACGCACCACGTCCTTGAGCCCGGCAAACTGCTGGGGCAGGGCGTAGATCAGGCTGCGACGCGCGAGGTCGGGTTCGGTCATCAGCCGCTGCGGCAGCAGGCGGTTGATTTGAGCGACCAGGGCGTCGAATTCCTCGGCGTACAAGGCGCTGGCAGCCTGCGGATCGCTGGCCGGCGAGCGCTGGGTTTTATCGTCATAGGGATAAGTGAAACCCCAGATTTGAGTGCGCTCCTCGCGGCTCATGGCGCCGAAGAACTCGTTGAAACCCGCGAGCAGGTCGCTCTTGGTGATCAACACGTAGACCGGGAAACGTATGGTCAGTTCGTCGCACAATTCGCTCAGGCGCAGGCCTATGAGTTGTGCCAATTGGGTTCGGTCAGCGTCGCTGCTGCTGAGCAACTCCTGCACGCTCAACGTCACGATGACGCCATTGACTGGCTGGCGCCCGCGAAAGCGCCTGAGCAGTTGCATGAAACCTGTCCATGCCGCCTTGTCCTGTTCCGCGTCGCTTTCCTGGGTGGTGTAGCGGCCGGCCGTGTCGAGCAGGACGGCCTGGTCGGTGAACCACCAGTCGCAGTTGCGCGTGCCGCCGACGCCACGGATGGAGCGTTTGCCGAACTGTGCCGCCAGTGGGAAATTCAACCCTGAGTTCTGCAGTGCCGTGGTTTTTCCCGATCCTGGAGAACCAATGATCAGGTACCAAGGCAATTGGTAGATGTAGCGCTTGCTCCATCGGCCAAACAGGCCGCCTTCGGCTTGTCCAAAGCGGGTCTTGCTTAAAGTGTTCAGGGCGTCCTTGAAGCGGGACTCCAACTCGGCCACCTCTTCGGAACCGGGAGCGGCAGGCGCGTTTTCGCTGTCGCGTGGCGAAGTCAGGCGGGCCAGGCCTGTCATCAGGCGCTCGTTCATGCGGTGCGCGCGCCACCAGCGCAGCAAAAGACTCAGGAACCAGAGAACGAACAGGCTGATAATGATCCACAAGCGCACCACGGGGCTGCCCAGCGGCTGGTAGGGCTGTATGAATATCAGAGGGCCGACGAACCAGATAAGCAGGCTCAGGGCCACCAAGCCCAATAGCGCAAGCGTGTAGCGGTTGAACAGCCAGGAGGCGATGCGGCGGATCATGGATCAATTCCTGGGTTGGGATGCGGCGGGCAGCGCCTGCAATTGCTCGTCGCGCTGTTTGGGTGCGACTAACAGGACGATTTCCACGCGGCGGTTCAAGGCTCGACCCTCGGTTGTGTTGTTTGGCGCGACAGGATCGCTGTCCGCTCGGCCCTCGGCATGCAGTCGCCCGCGGTCGCGCAGGGAGTCCCCCAGCATCTGGGCCACGACCCGGGCGCGTTCCTGAGAGAGATTCCAATTCGAGGGGAAGCGCGCGGTGCGTATGGGCTTGTTGTCGGTATAGCCATTGACGATGACTTTGCCGTCTACTTCGTCGAGAGCGGCGGCCACGCGGCGCAGGACTGGAACGTAGCGCGGCTTGATGACAGCGGTGGCCGGATCGAACAGGCCGTCTCCGTGCAGGGTAACGGTGCTGCGATCGGCATCGTCGCGCACGCTGACAAGGTTTTCGCGGATCTCGGGTTCGAGGAACTGGCGCAGACGAGGCTTGCTGGCCGCAGCGGTGGTGGCCGCCGCGACGCGCGGGAAGCGGATATCGTTGATTGCGGCAAAAAGATCGTCCGAGCGGCTGGATAGCCGGTAGCTGAACCACAGGTAGATCAGAAAGGCCAACAGCAGGGTGCAAGCTGCGGCTACCCACAGCGGCACCATGGTCCAGGGCGGTGAAGCCAGGCGCTGCACGCCGTGCCAGTGCAGCGCCAGCTGGCTGCTGCGGTCGCCGCGCGTGGATTCAATGAGTTGCAGCAGGCGCGCCTTGAGCGTCTCCAATTGGGCGCGCCCGTTTTCGATGACGCGGTAGCGGCCTTCGAAGCCCAACATGATGCAGTAGTACAGCAGCTCGATGAGGTCAATGTGCTGGTGCGGTGTCTGTATCAGGCGCGCCAGCAGCTGGAAGAATTTCTCGCCGCCCCATGTCTCGTTGTGCAGGGCCACGAGCAGGCTGTGCTTGGGCCAGACCCCCTCACCGCCCCATGGAGTCTGCGCAGCGGCTTCATCGAGTACGGTGCAGATGCAATAGCGTGCGCCAATGATGGTTTCCATGGGCACGCCGCCGGCGCCCGCGCGCTGCTCGAATTCGCGTATGTATTCCAGCAACAACTGTTGCAGCGCGCGCGGGTCTTGATTCGTGGCCATGGCGCGTATCTGCGGAATCAGGTTCAGCAACCGATTGGCTGCAACCCCCAGCGGGTTGGCGCCGCTGACCACGTCGGGCAGGTTGGAGCGCGGCGGTCCCTGGAACGCGCCAGCGCTCGCGGGCCCGGCGAAGGGCGCGGAACCAGCCTCTGCGGGAGAGTTTCCCCAAGGAGGAATTTGGCTGATGTTGGAGCTGTTCATGTCGGAAAAAGCGTCGCGCCACTAGCGGCGGATGGCCCAGAACTCCAGTTGCAGTTCAGGAAATTCGCCGGAGACGTGCATGGCCAGACCGCCTGAGCTGTGCAACTGTTTCCAGAGCTCATGGGTGGTGTCTACCTCGAAATAGTTGTAGCCCGCGTGATAGGGAATTTCGCGAGGGGCGATCGGCAGCGGCCGCAGAGTGACGCCGGGCAGATGCAGGTTGACCAAGTCGCGGATGCGTTCCACGGGCCCCAGCTTGGTCTGGGTGGGGAAGTGGGAGCGCAGGAATTCCGGTGTGGTCTGGGCATGAGCGGCCAGTACGAAATCGCAGGTGGTGAGCAGTTCGGTGGAAGGAATGGAAGCGACGCGCACGCCGTACTGACGATCTTGCAGCGGAAGCTGGATCGCGTTCTGCTCCAGCACCGAGGACAGGCTGCGCCGCAATTCCAGCATCAGGGGGGTGAAGCAGAACTTCAGGTCATCATGGTCATAGGCAGGCAACGCCTCCGGGCGGCGGCGCTGATGATCGAAGGTTGTCAGTTCCGCGGCCAGCCTCAGCATTTCCTCGAACAGGCGCTCGGGATGTATGGCGCCGGTGCGATCCCAGTGCTGGGCCGCGCCAGTCCAGTGGTTGATGAGCTGCAGCAGTAGGAAGTCGCCCACTTCGCCAATGCCGCCGCGTTCAGGCTGAATCAGGCGCTGGGCCAGTACTTCGCCGCGCTGACGCAGCAAGCCGTGGATTTCCTTGCAAAACGTGTTCAGAGCGGAACTGGGGCCGTTGTTGACCACGGTGGGAATAAAGTTCGTATCCAGCAGCACGGCTCCGCTGGCCTGGCGCTCGACCACATGGGCAATGGGCATACTGACCCAGCCATCGGTGAGTTCATGCGCGGGGCGCAGGCTCAGGCGCAGCCGGCCCAGTTGGATTTCTGCCGGTTGGGCGCCCACGTCGTTGCTGTCGGCAACTTCGGTGACTTCGCTCAGATACCTGGCTGGACTGTGCGCATCGCTGTCGAACGTCACTTCACTGCCCGATTCGCGGGCCAGTGGCAGCGCCAGATGCACGACCACATCCTTCAAATCTTTGTCTATGTCCAGCGGCGTCGGCGCATCGTCCTCGCCCGGCAATTGGAACGTCGTGCCGTCAGGCAGTACGCCATGGGCTGAGCGTATGCCCAGCTTGCCCAGACGCAGCAGGTCAGTGTCCAGCGTCAGCTCGGAGAAGCCCCAAAAGAAGGGCTGGCCCGGGAGGCTGCGCGACTGCAACTGCCGAAACAGAAAGCGTTCCTGTTGTTGAAATTGCTGCGGCCGAAGGAACATGCCTTCAGCCCAAATGACTTTACGTTGCCAAGCCATGCTACTTTTCCGCCTTCGGTTCGATTTGCACCGTGATCGTTTCTCTCGTCAAGTTGACGAGATAGCGAATGGGCTTGACTTCTTCTGTCGGGCCCAGGCCCCACCAGCGTCGGCGCAGCTCCACGGAGTTGGGCGCGTCTACCGAGGCGCGCCAGGTGCTGTGTTCGAGATCGCGGAAGGCCGCGAACAGGCCGAAGGCGCGCACATCGGCATTGCCCTTGCGCTCGATAGTCTGGCGCTGGCCTGGCATGATCAGAAATTCGTCGCGCCGCACGAAATCGCCGCCCAGTTGCCCATCGTCCTTGTCTTGCAAGTCGAAGAAACTCGCGCGGTCGAATGCCGCGGAGGCGCGCAACTCGTAAATGCGCAGCAGTACGGGCTTGGGAATGCCATCGAGGTCAGGATTGATCTCCACATCGGCTGTCACGTCGAACAGCGCTGAAGGCACGGCGGTAGGCGGCGGCTCGGGCGGCCGGGTGAGGGCGCTCAGGGGACTGAGCATGCTCATGACGCTGCAACCGGACAGCCCCGTTCCCATGCCCAAAGCTCCCAAGGTGTACAGCGCGCGGCGGCGTCCATGCGGTGTTGACATGGTTTTTCCTTTTTCGATATCAGTTATCTGTTTCATGCGGGCAGATCCACACCGTCAGCGCACTGAGGTTGTCCTGGTGGGAATTGTTTGCTGAGATAACGCGCGCGGTCATACGCTGTATCCATTCATCGGGGCCATGGCTGGCGGAAAGCAGTTGCTCCATTTCTGATTCAGGCAAACCCTCCCACAGACCGTCCGAGCACAGCAGGAATACGTCGCCCGGCTCCAGCGCCATGGCATCGGCCTGAATGGTGGGCGGCACCTGGCCTTCGGCGCCAATGGCGCCAGCCAGCACGTTGCGGTTAGGCAGGTTGCGCGGGTCATCCTTGTACACACCGGCATGAACCAACTGTTGCATCAGACTGTGATCCTGCGTGCGCAAGCGCATGCGGCCGGCGCGGAACCAATAGAGGCGCGAGTCGCCCCAATGCGCCCACAGCGCGCAGCCCTGTTTGGGGTTGATGCAGAGCACTACCACTGTGGCGCTCATGGACGTGCGTGAGGCAGAAAGAGTCTGCTGTTCGCTGACTCGGTGCTCGGCCAGTGAGATCAGCGAGGCCAGGCTGGCGGGCGCAAACAGCGGGTTCTCACGAAAGCCGCCGAGCACGGCCTGCACCGTCAACTGCGCCGCGAAATCGCCATGTCCGTGTCCGCCGGCGCCGTCAGCCAGCACACAACACAGTCCATTCGTATCCAGGTTGATCAGTCCCATGGCGTCTTCGTTGCGGGGGCGCTTGCCACAGTGGGAGCCGCTGGCAACCTGGATACTGAAGCGGTGTTCAGGTCCGTCGAAACAGGAAATCACGGGCGATCTCCTTTCGCGGACTGTTCGGCGTTTTCGTAGGCCTCGACGAAAGTGCGCCCGGAAAACGCCATCAAGTCGTCTTCGGCATTACGGCGAAGAACATCGAAGTTGCGTTTGTAGTTGTCCCACAGCGCAGCCTTGCGTGCATTGGTCAGCAGTTTGTCCAGCAGTCCGGTGCGGCTTGCGGTCTGGCGCTCCATTTCATTGGGGTCGAAGCGGGTGAGCGCATCGACATACGCCGCGCGGATGCCCGCCATCAGCGCCACCTGGTGGATATGCAAGTCCTGATAGGCGTCCCGCATCGCGGGCAGCGGTTTCATGAAGCCGGGGAAGGTCTGGCCAATCATCTGCATGATCACCCCTTCCGAATTGGGCAGGAATTTGAGCGGGTTGTTGGCTCCGGTGGCGATGATGGTGACGCCGGCGCGGAATTCGTGCTTGATTGAGGAGCGGGCTCCCAGCAGGTCCATGGTGCCCTGCACGGCGATGCGCAGGACTTCGCCGAGGGTACGCATGAATTCGGCAGTTATGTCAAAACTGATCTTGCCTGGATCCAGGCCCGCGCCCTCCGTGAAAGCGAGGGCCAAGGTTTTCAGCGTCGCGTTGTCGGTTGGCTGGGCGGGTGCCGCGGGTGGCGTCAGCGCGCTGTGCGCGTCGGAGGCGTCGGCGACCGCTACCGTCTGGTTTTGGCCGAGGATGTCGGCATTGGGGGTTACCGGGGTGGCAGCCGCGCCCGAAACCAGCTCGAAGATATCCAGGTTCAGACCGTCAGTGGGAAGCAAGCCGCCGAGCGAGGGCGGCGTCGCAACGGCGCCAGGACTGACCGCGGCCAATGCCGCGGCAACAGGCGCAACGCCGGACTTTGGCGCTGCCGCGGGTTGTATTGCGTCAGGCGCGACGGGCTGAGCATCGGCCTGCATCCTGGGCAGATTGAAGGCCTGCCCCAGTTCGGTGCTTCGGCCCGGTGTTTGGAATATGGAATCCGCGTCGGCGGGGTGCTCACCCTGACCGAACAGCGCCAGGGGATCCAGCTTTTGCGAATCCTCGAAGCACGAAGGCAGGCCCGTGAAGGACGCGTCGTCCAGGGGAGCAGCGTTCAGATCCTTGAGCGGCAGCGCGTTCACCATGCCGTCGTGGCGTTGTTCGATCAGATCGTCCGCGCCTTGAGGCGGCAGGCCGGCATTCCAGGAATCCAGCGGCTGCGGGGATTGCTTCGGCGGCGCTGCGAAAGGGTCGAAATCGTTGGGGATCAACAGCGGGCGGTGCTCGGGCGCTGCGGTTTGCAGTGGCGCCATCGTTTCCAGAGGAGCAACGGCGGATTCGCCCGATAGCGTGGCTGGGTCATGGCTGGCGTCAGGGTTTGACGTCGGCAGGGCGGCCCACGGGTTGTTCGGCATAGTGACGGGTGCGGTCGCCTGGGGATCGTCGGCGGGGAATGCCGCAGGCTGTGACGACGTTTCGTGTTGCGTGGCTGGAGCAACCGAAGGGCGCGGCTCGAAAGGCGTGCCCGGCGTTACCGCGGCCAGGGTGTAGGCGCCGATGCGCAGGTGTGTGCCGATGGGCAGAGGCACTTCCTGGCCGGAGTGCACCGGCTGATCGGCAACCCAGATCGTGTCTCGCTCGCTCAGGTTTGCCACAAAGGCGCCGCCAGCATCCAGCCGAACCATGCCATGCACACGCGCTACCGAGGAATCGGAGTCCGAAATGATGAGTTTGTTCTGGCTGCTTCGCCCGATGGTGCCTCCTGCTATGCCAAACAAGGCATACCAGTGGCGATCTACCGGAACGCCATCGTGCTCCACGACCCTGAGTTCGATTTTGTCCATGGAATTTCTGACCAGGCAGTTCTCAGGAGTCCTTGCGCTTCGGCGCGGTGTGCTTCTTGCTGTTCAGCGCGGCACGTGCATTGGCGAACTCTTTTCCCCAGACCGGGTGGCCTTTTTCGGCCTCGGTCAACTGAAAGGTGGGGTCAACTGCCAGCGCCTTGTCGAAGTATTCGCGGCAGGGTTTGCGGCGCCCCTGTACGCAATGGCTGAAAGCGATGTATTTCAATGCCTTGACCTGGCTGCTCATGGGCAACTCGGGGGCCGTGGATAGGGGCGTCAGGGCCGTGATGGCGTCGTCATATTTGCCATCCACGTAGAGTTGGATGGCATCCTGCAACTGCTGTTCCTTGACCACCGCAGGATCCACGGACTTGACAGGCTCCGGGATTTGCGCGACGGGCGGCTGTGGGGGAGGCGCCGGCGGCGGGATTTGGCAGGCCGACAGCTCGAAGGCAATCAGCAGAACAAGAGACAGGCGTTCAATTGAGTGAAAAGTAGGCATGGTTATCGCGCATCAAAGTCATGGGACAGGGTCACCAACTGGCCGTTGGCGAGATGAACTACCTGTCGGTAGCTATCGAAACCGGGGTTGCGCAACTCGACGTTGTGCGTGCCAGGCGCCAGCTTCAGAAAAATAACCGGGGGCGTTACGCCGGACGGCTTGCCATCGATCAGCACGTTCGCCCAAGGGCTGACCCTGAGGCGCAGGTTGTGATCGGGCGGCGGCGCCTCGGTTCGGCCCGACAATGCCGCGGGACGCGGCAACGCGCTTGAAGCGCCGGTAGTCAGGGCCGTAACTGAAGCAATTACGCGGCTGTTGAGTGCAAAGCTGCCGGCGGAAGATTCGGGTGACGCGGGTGCGGGGCGGGAGAGGGATGCATCACGTGGAGGCGGGCAGAGCTGCTGGCCCCGGCGTTCCCGCGCGCGGCCATAGGCATCCTTCCATGGAGTGCCCGTGATTTCGTAGGCTTGCAGCGTGAAACTTGGGTAGGCCTTGAATGCGGCATCGAAGGCCGCCTCACAGCGGGCCCATTCGTTCTGGGTGCAGTAGATGTAGGCGAGGTACTTGTGTGCTGAAGCCCGTTCGGCGGGGGCGGCCAATCCTGAGAAAAGCGCCGCCTGCAAAGCGCGCTCAGCCTGAACAAGATCGCGCTCTTCGTAAAGCGTAATGCCCTGAGCCAATTGGGGAAGTCCTGCGGAACTGGTGCCCTGGGGTGACGCAGACTCCTCGCATGAAACTTGCGCACGCGCAGCGCAGCACACACCGAGCACGGCCATGCACAACACCCTTGACCAGCTATGATTTTGCAACTGGGCCATCCGCGCTTATTAAAAAGATTGGCTCACCGTCACCGACTGCCCCTTGGTGATCTGGATAGTTTTGGTGACTGTGGTGGAAACGCCAGGATTGCTGATCTCGATCTGATAAGAACCTTCCGGCAAGTCCATCTGGGTCAATGGCGGGCTTGGCTTGGCCGCGGCGTGGTTGACCGAGACAAGGCCCCACGGAACGATCCGGAATACGACCTTGCCCGTGGCGGCGGCCGCGACCTTTGCTGGCGGCTCTTCAGGTTTTGGGGGCTCTACAGGCGAGGCTGGAGGCGGCGAGGAGGCCACCGCCACAGGAGGCACAGGCGCGCTTTGTGCTGACGGGGGCGGCACGGTGCTGGCCGACGTCGATGCACTGTGTAATTGAGCAAGCAGCGCTTGCGCTTCGGTGCGGTGCAGACCTTCCGGGAACTTGTCCAGATAGTCCTGTACGCGAATTACGTCGGATTGGTTTTGCGCTTGTTGCCAAGCCAGGTTGTCTCGCGCAACCAACGCATTGGCGTGTGCCTGCTTCTCCCAGGAGCCGTTCCACAGAACGATGCCTGCGACGACCAGCGCCACGATGGCCACGCAGGCGCCAATGACGATGGGAATTGAAGGGCGAGTGCGCCAGTTGCGCAGCGTCGCCTGCAATCCGTTGCTCTGGTTTGTCGAGTTGGCGGTGCTGGCTGCAGCAGTTGGCGGCGAAGTGGCCGCAGCGGAAACTGTGGAAAACGGGTCCGCTCCTGGCGCCGGAACTGGCTGGAACGGATCAGGTGTTGCCTGCGGTGCCGCGGATTGGGCATCTATGCCAGTCATCGATTGGGGCGCATGAACTTGAGCGGACGTTTGCCCGGGCAGTGGCGCCGGGTTGGCGTTGACATCCGGCAACGATTGCGCGGGCTGGACGTTTGGGTCCAAGTCCAGCAAGCACCGAAGTTCAGCGATCGACTGAGGACGGTTTTGCGGAAGCACGGCCAAGGCTTTGTTCATGCCGTTCAGGAAAACGTCAGAGTAGCCCGGCGCCTGCTTTGACGTGAGGGGCTGCATCGGGTCGGAGATCATGCGCGTCACCGAGGACACCGGCACTTTGCCCGTGACTGCCTGATAAATGAGCGCGCCGATCTGGTAGATGTCCGTCCACGCTCCCTGCGGCATGATGCCGTCGTCCGCGTACTGCTCCACCGGCGCAAAACCGGGCTTGAGCATCATGGTCATCGCCTGCGTCATGTCGTCGATGACAAGCCGCGCCGCGCCGAAATCCAGAAGGACGGGGCTGCCGTCGCGCTGCACGAAAATGTTGTCCGGGGAGATGTCGCGGTGGTAGCAGTCCTCGGCGTGCAGGACTTCCAGGGCGTCCAGCAGTGGCGCCAGCAGCGCGCAAAGCCTGGCCTGGTCGAGCCGCCCGGACGATGCCTCCAGCAAACGGCTCAACGTCTGCCCCTCGTAATAGCGCATCACCATGTAGGCGGTGTCACCGGCTTCAAAAAAGCGGTACACGTGCACGAGGGCAGGGTGCGAAAAACGCGCCAGCAAGCGCGCCTCGTTGATGAAGCCGCGCAGTCCCGCGTCGTATGCTCCCCGACGTTGTGGGCGCACATGAATCTGGCTGGAGTTTTGGCGCCGCGCCAAGGTAACGGGCATGTACTCCTTGATGGCCACTTCCCGGTTCAGCGAGAGGTCCTTGGCGCGGTAGACAATGCCGAAACCGCCCTCGCCGATCACATCCAGCAGGCTGTATTCGCCAACCCGGAAGCCAGCCGGAAGGCCATTGGTCGAACTTGTTGCGCTATCCATACCACCCCACCAAAGATGCTCCTTGCCGTCCTTGCGTAACAACGGTCGGCGCCATGCCAGGGCGCCGAACCTGTTCGAGGTCATGGGAGTTGCGCGAAACGCAGCTTCGCGTGGGAAGGCTGCCTCTGTCGCTGTCCTGCTTTTCCTCAGCCAGCAAGTTGCCCGAAGTCAAGGACGAACAACACGAGCGCCTTGAACTCATTGCACGAATCCAGAAGGCATGGATTCGCCCATGCTCCCGTGTGTTTCGTCCAGACCCGAAATGCAGGGGGCGAGTATAGCGTGACATCGGGGACAGGGCTTGCACAGACAAATCCGCAGGATGTAAATATCCGTTGGCCATTAGGGAAAACCATGATGCCAACGCGATGATGGCAGACAAATGATGTATATGTATTGCAAATATTGTTGCAATACGTTTTTCCTCTGGTTCTACTATCATTATGATTTCAGACGGCGATCTTCGCGACCCGCAAGATCTGTACGATAGCCTTCGGCGACGGAGCTTTGTGCACTTGGATCGTGGCGATCATGAGAGCGTGTGAGTCCGTGCGCACATGAGTTAAAGTCACCTACATGGCCCAACAGACAGACGAGTCCTTCGGATACGGCAGCGCTTGCGCACTCTCAGTGCGGCGGGCTTTGTCTGTAGATGTGCGTGCCGTGCAGTGTCGGGCGCAGCAGCATCTGCGCGCGCGGCGGGGCCGGGGCGGCGACCTTTTCCAGATGAAGCCAGTGTCTGGCAACGCCGGAAGTGACCGCAGGCATAACATGCGGGCCAGCGCCTGTCAAGGGCAGTTCAAACCAGCGTTGTGCCGCGACGCTATCGTGTCGATCAGCCGGCAAAAGCAGTTGCTGGCTCGCGCTGGCAAATACTGTGTAGAACCCATGCTGACTGATCCTCGGCGGTGTCTGTCTTCTTGTGCGGTAAGTCCGCGTTACTTTGCCCTCGGCCGCCGCAATGAAGCGGTCGAGTTCTTATCATTGTCAGAACTTGTTTTAGAAGAGGAGAATCAACCGTAATAGTGAATACGATGACCATCAATTAACACTTGGCCGTCTCGATGCGCATGTTTTATGGACCTGAATCGTCTGCTTGATGGTGGGACAATTTATGTGTGCCGTCGAGAATATATTCATTCATGTTCGCATGCGAATCTTCCGGATTTTCATGGGAACGCACGATTTATTAATTTGCGAGGTATTTAATGTCTGTTGATATGTTTATGCAAGTTGACGGCGCCACTGGCGAGTCTCAGGATGCCAACCACAAAGGATGGACCGACATGGACTCTTTCACGTGGGGAGCAACGCAGCCAAACACCATGGCCAGCGGCGGCGGCGCCGGGGCGGGCAAAGTGAGCTTCCATGACCTCAATGTCGTCGCCAAGATTGACAAATGCTACCCCGCCGTACTCAAGTATTGCGCGACGGGCAAGCATTTGGGCTCGGTCAATATTTCGCTGTGCAAGGCTGGCGGAACGCAAATCGAATTTGGGAAAATCACCTTGACCGACGTCATGGTAACCAACGTCACCGTTACCGGCGCCAACACCAGCGACGCAGTAATGGTTAACTATTCATTCCAGGCCGCCAGCATTCAGACCCAGTATTGGGAGCAGACCAATCAAGGTGGCAAGGGCGCCGAAAGCCAGATGGGCTTCAACATCAAGCAAAACTGCGAAGCTTGAACTCGCTGCGTATTGCGGAACCGGGCGGCATGGATTATCTGTCCTGCCCGGTTCCGTTTTTTCCCGGCATCTTGGGCGCATGCCCACATGTTCGTCATTTGGGAGAGGGTTTGCGTTGGTCGCGAAATTGCCGACGCGCCTGAACGCCGCATGCAGCGGCCTTTTCACCTTCTTCGCTCTCTCTTTCGTCTTGGAGCCTCGCCATGCCCCGCAGAGTCACCATAAATACCCCGTTAGGCGAGCAGTTGAACTTTCGGCGACTGACGGGCCGTGAACAAATCAGTGAGCTCTTTGCGCTGGAAATCGAGCTGCTCAGCGAAGACG
>Ga0123357_10001704_pt1 | contig 23693 bp, 17 predicted proteins | sample TergutEmb28metaG_FD_89873 | JGI IMG/M metagenome (GOLD analysis project Ga0123357, IMG submission 89873) | Embiratermes neotenicus P4 segment gut microbial communities from Petit-Saut dam, French Guiana - Emb289 P4 | ecosystem: Host-associated > Arthropoda: Insects > Digestive system > Gut ... | reverse complement strand
GAAGTTTTATTTTCTTTTGGATTATTGACAATTTTTTATTTGAAATATAATTTGTATACCGGCAAGGCAGGATTTATTTTTAAAGAAGAATTTACCGGGTTTAAAGGAATCGCAACGTTGTTTTTAATATTGATTTCGAATTTTGCGGGAGTGGCAGTATGGAGTTTTATCGTAGGATTTACAAAATATTCGCAGACAATCGTGAGTAATGCGCAGATTATATGCGAAGCGCGGACAGGCATGCCGTCTTTAAATTTATTTATGTCCGCGGTCGGCTGCGGGATTATGATGAATGTGGCGGCAAGAACCAAAGAAAAATCGATTCTGACTGTTTTATGCGTTGTAATTTTCCTGACTTTGGGATTTTCCCACTGTATTGCCGATTTTTTTTATTACACGGTGACGGGATTTAAGATTGCGTACATAAGAACGGTACTTATATCGGTTTTCGGCAATCTTATCGGCGGGAATTTATTAAGATTTTGGTTTTTAGATAATTCAGAGAATTTAGGGAAAAATAATCATGAAGATAATTGATATTTTATCTATGGGGTTCAGAAATCTTTTGAGAAGAAAGACAAGGACCTTTTTGACTGTAATCGGAGTTGTAGTAGGGGCGACGGCGATTGTCATAATGCTGAGTTTAGGTATAGGGATGAATGAAAATCTGAATAAATCCATAGAAAATATGGGAGATTTGACTATTATTGATTTGCAGTCGTACGCTTCGAAACCGTCCGGCGACACCGCAAACAGCCAGTGGATAAGCGCGCAGAATAATTTGGACGACGCTTTAATAAAAAAAATATGCGGCTGGGACGGAGTTTTAGCCGTTACGCCGTATATGCAGATGTATTCAGACAGTTTTGACCTTCATGCGGGCAGTAGGTATAAATTGGATTGGGCGTCTGTAACCGGCATAGACTCGTCATTTCTGCCGTATTTAAAACTTAATGTGGAACGGGGTTATATGCCTCAGCCGGGCGACACTAATTTTATAATATTCGGGAAACAGGTGTCTTATATGTTCAGGGATCCGAATAAAAATATGTCGCAGAAAGACCAGAACGCGTTTTATAATCCGGATTTGACAAAACCGCCGAAAATAGATATTCTTACCCAAAGAATATACTTGCAGGGAAAAAGCAATAATTACACATATGACCCTGTAACGGGAATGCAGACGCAGACAAATGCTAATGCTAAATTTAAAAAATATTATTTTGACAAAGTGGGAATTTTAAAATATGTAGACACGCGAGGTTACGGCTACGACGAAAACGCGTATAATATTTTTGTGGATTATCATCTTGTTATAGAATTACAGAAAGAGATTGAAAAAGCCAATAAAGTTAAAGCCAAAGATTCGAAAATCGGCAAATACGATTGGGTTAAAATAAAAGTAAAAAATCTGAAAACATCTGAAACTATCCAGAAAAAATTGGAGGACGAAGGGATAATGCTTTCGTACAGCCTTGCGGATATCCGCGACGAAATGCAAAAAAGTCAGAACGCCGTACAGATGATTCTGGGCGGAATCGGGGCGATGTCTCTTATTGTCGCGGCAATTGGGATAGCAAACACAATGTTCATGTCTATTTACGAGAGGACGAAAGAAATAGGCGTTATGAAGGTTCTCGGTTGCCCGCTGTTCGGAATAAGGTCAATGTTCTTATTTGAATCTAGCATAATAGGGTGCTTAGGGGGAATTTTAGGTTCGGGGTTAAGTTTTGTCGGGTCATACGCCATGAACAATATAGATTTTATAAAGAAAGCGTTGGGAAATATGAGCGGAACAGGGGGATTTTATTACGGCGGAAATACTCAGCAGGGCGATATATCTGTTATCCCGCTGTGGCTCATACTTGTCGCAGTAATTTTTTCTACGGTTGTCGGACTTGTTTCCGGGTATCTTCCGGCGAGAAGAGCAACTAAAATAAGCGCGCTTGAAGCTATAAGAAACGAATAACGAGAGTTTTTGACTGATTTGAGGCATTTCGAACAAAAAACTAAAAAAATTAAAAGTTAATACATAAAGTTTGTATTAAAATTATTGTATTTTGAGTAAATTATTGCGCACACAGGTCGATAAATTTATTAGATTAATATAAATATGAAAAAGTACAAAAGAGTAAGTTTAAAATGAAAGGATTAATAAACTGACTGAAAGTCAGTTTGAATAAAGGTTTGTAAAGGTATGGAAGCTATATTATTTGTTATTTTTGCATTTGCCTCTCTTATAGGAGCATTTTTACTCGAAGGAGGGCATATTGCGGGGCTTTGGGGTCCTACGGCTTTATTAATCGTGTTGGGAGGAACAATCGGAGCAACAGGTTTTTCCATACGCGGGATAAATTTAAAAAATACGATAAAATGTATAACAATCGCGTTTACTGGAAGAAAGTCAAGCGCGCGTAAAACAGCGGCTTATTTAACCGAACTTGCGCAGAAAGCAAGAAAAGACGGCGTTCTTGCCCTTGAACCGGAAGCCGAAAACAAATCTCTTGACAAATTTATACGAGACGGACTTTTATTGGTTGTCGACGGAACAGACGCCGAAAAATTAAGGGAAACCATGGAGGTACAAATTGAACAGATTCAGGCCCGTCATAAGGCAAATATTGCGATATTCGAATCCGCCGGAGGATACGCGCCCACAATGGGAATCATAGGAACAGTCATGGGGCTTGTCCACGTGTTGGGAAATCTGGACGACCCGAATAGTTTAGGTCCCAAGATAGCGGTTGCCTTTCTTGCCACTCTCTACGGAATATCGACGGCGAACCTGCTTTATCTGCCGATAGCGACAAAACTGAAAGCAATCAGCGCGGCTGAAATAAATGAAAAATATATGATTATAGAGGGGCTTGCTTCTATAGCAAACATAGAATCGCCCACAATGATTTCTACTAAACTTACATCTTTTATCGAAGACAAAAAAGAAAGAGCCGCGTCTAATATCGGTAAATTAAAATAACTTTTTGCCGATAATATAATTATCAAGATTAATAAAATACAGGAAGTGAATTTAAATTCTATGAAGAAAAAAAAGAATCACGAAGGATCGCACGATAACACCGAGAGATGGCTGCTTTCATACGCAGATTTTATCACGCTCTTGATGGTCTTTTTTGTAGTTATGTATTCTATGAGCAGAGTGGATCAGATAAAATTTTATCAGCTTGCGCAGTCTTTGAGTTCAGCTTTTGTCGGCGGTACGGGGAATCTTCAGGAAGGAACCGCAAACAGCAACATGCAGATCCCCATAGACCTGCCGACGTGGCCCGCCACATCTGAAGATAATACTTCCGACACGACTTCGGCGGCTGAATCTACTGATTCAACTGAGCCGACTGCGCCCACAGAGCCGACATCAATGGATGCGAACGCGATAGAACAAGCCGCACAGAATTTGGAAATGAATAATCTGAAAAAAATTGAGGAGCAGCTTGCGGATTATTTTATAAAAGAAAATTTAAACGACGCGATAATGCTGCATATAGACAGCAGGGGACTTGTTATAAGCCTCAATGCCGCTGTTCTGTTTGATTCTGGAAGCGCGGTGGTAAAACCTGAAATGGCAGACACTTTAATAGGCGTCGGAAGCATAATAGACAAGCTTGATAATTATATCCGCGTGGAAGGACATACGGACAACGTACCAGTAGGAGTTTCGCAATATAAAACCAACTGGGAGCTTTCCACCGCGAGAGCTACCAATGTAGTCGAGCTTTTTATAAACCAAGTTGGAATAAATCCTCTAAAACTCGTCGCGGCAGGTTATTCGGAGTACAGACCTATAGCTTCCAATGATACTTCGGAGGGCAGAAGTCAGAACCGCCGCGTCGATATAATAATTTTGAACAGTAAGTATAATGACCTTGAAAATCAATTAACGGACGTTGCCTCTTTGGATAAGACGCCGGAGCAAATATTACAGGAAGCATCGTCTGCGGTAAATACGAATAATACTGAAACCTCGGATACAACGGTTCCGTTGCCGTAAAAATAATAGATGTAATCCGAGATTGTGGTAGTAGGGGAGGGAAGACCCCGCCCCTACATTTATATTCTTTATTCCCGGTTTTTCAAGAACCAAACAAGCATTTCGCTTCTGCCCCTGTTCGCCCATGCCGCATACGGAATAAGCGCGAGGCGTTTTTTTTCGGACTTAAACGGCTTTTCCGAATATAAATCGTCTGAATTTTCAGGATTATCCGATACAAATTCGGCGTCGCATTTAATTTTTACTATATTATTTCCGCCGATCTGTGACTGTTCACATTTATAGTCTGGGATTTTGTTTATTGCAACAGATTTGAGATTTTCGCCGTTGTCGATACTTTCCGCGCAGTAAACAACCGGACCGCGCTTGACTGCGATGCGTCCCGCGCAGTAGTGTACTTTCGGATTTGCATATAATTCGACGACGGGCATTGCAAAATTTAACGACAGTTTATATTCTCCGGCTTCTTTTATTTTAAAACTGTAATTTCCTGTATCCATAGAATTAAATTCGGTTTTTTCGTCATAATATTCTTCCTCTTCTTCACTGTCATCTGGAGTATCGATATTTATATTATGACACCATGCGGGAGAACGCAGTATTAATTCAACCGGTTTATTTGTTGTAACTGTAAATTTAACTTCACCGTTTCTGGGATAATCCGTTTCCTGAATTATTTTCACTCCGTTGTATTCAAACTCGCTTGAATTATATAAATTTACATAAATCTTTTCGCCGTCATTGTCATTGTCAACGTGATACATATATTGTCCAAGCGAGGCGATAAGCCTTATAACGTTCGGCGGACAGCATGAACAGCCGAAATATTCGGGTCGTTCGTATTCCGGCGCGAACTGCGAATTATGTATTTTCGTAAAATAGTCGCGGCGTTCAGGGTGGACTTCCAATGGATTACAGTAGAAAAATCTGTCGCCGTAAAGCGATATGCCCGACAAAACGGCGTTATATAACTGCAATTCTATTGCGTCCATATATTTTTTATCGCCCGTCAGCAAATACATTCGCTGGCAGAAAAAAATCATTGCGATAGACGCGCATGTCTCAGTATAGGCAAGCTCGTTGGGCAAATCGTAATCGTACGAAAACGCTTCGCCGGAATAATTACCGCCGATTCCGCCTGTGACGTACATTCTTTTACTTACTATGTTGTTAAAAACCGTTTCGCACGCTTTCTTCAATTTTTCGTTGTTGAATTCCCGTGCAATGTCCGCCGCGCCCGAAAACATATATAAACATCTGACTGCGTGTCCCTCTGCGGTCGTCTGGTCTGCAATCGGCAGATGGTCCTGCGCGTAACTTGACGAAGCCCAATTTGCATTGGTCTGTTTTTCCCCGTCGAGAGTGCCTCTTGTAGCGATAAAAAACCTGCTTAAATCAAGATATTTTTTATTTCCCGTTTCATGGCACAGTTTCACAAGCGCGAGTTCAATTTCCTCATGTCCGGGGGTTCTGAAATTCTTGTCTCTGCCCGGGTCTGTGAAAACTTTTTCTATGTAGTCGGCATATCTGCACATCGCGTTTAAAAAAGAGTCTTTTCCGGTAGCCTGTTTATAGGCGACCGCGCCCTCGATAAGATGACCCGCACAGTACAATTCGTGATTGTTTCTGTTTGTGAATCTGTTGGAAAATTCTATTGTTTGATAATAACTGTTGAAATAGCCTTCCGGAGTCTGTCCTGCGACTAAATCCGCGACAACGGAATCAATCAGACTTTCAAGGTTTTCGTCTCTTTTGTGAATAAGAGTGTACGCCGCGCCCTCAATCCATTTTGCGACGTCGCTGTCCCAAAAGATATGCGGTTGATTAGCCTGTCCGTTTCTCCACTTTAATTTAAACGCGTCAATTCTGCCCGTGCTGTAAAACTGTTTGTATGTCGCAGGGATTGTGACTTTTTCGTTCATCTGCTGTTTTTCGTGAAAATAGCCGCCCGTTATTTTCACGTCTTTTAATTCAATTTGATTCGGCATAAAATTTCTTTCGCTCCTTTTTTATAAATGTAATATTTAATTATATTTAGCACTCTCTTGATAAGCTCTCTTTTGAAAGAGGGTGGCGTCGCCGAACAATATGGGTTTTATAAAACCACGCTGTATGCGACGACGGGTGTTTGTGAAATTTGATGTTGTCTGCCGTGGATGCAAACACCCGTCACGCGGTCGAGCGTTATCGTACAAGTTTTTACGAAATCTCGCGTGCCACCCTCTTTCAAAAGAGGGCTTTTAGCGAAAATTTTTACATTGTTCCTCAATCCATAATTGGCATTAACAATATTATTTAATTTTTGTGTGAATTTGGATTATCCGTTCTGCCAACAAGATAATCAAGCGATACATCGAAATAATCGGCGAGAGCAAGCAATACTGAAAGCGTAGGTTCCATATATTCTGTTTCATATTTACTCATTGACCTAATATTCATTGACAAAATCTGAGCAAGTTGTTTTTGTGAAATATTATATTGGGTTCGTAATTGTTTCAATCTATCTGGAAATTTCATAATAACCTTCTTAAAATAAATTTAAATATTTGTTTACAAATATTTGAACGTATGGACTTGCGTCAAATCAAAAACCTCGCTTTCGACGAGGGTATAACCTCTATCCCCGAAATTGACAACCTCACATATGATGAGTATCTGAATGAAAGTAAAAAACTTCTGTTAGCAAGACTGCGAACAATATACAAAGACAATCCTCACGCGCACAGAAACGCCATACTGGAGTTAAATTCTGCGGTGCGGGCGTACAGAGGGGTATATCTCGAGATAGGCATGAAAGCCGGTGCGAGGTTGCTGTTTCAATTATTGCTTCATAATAAATAATATCACAAAACATTGTCTTCCTCAAAATCAATTATTCTGCTCAATATATAATTCGATACATACATACCGTCGCGCGAAAACGCATATCCCGACGATGTTTTCACAATATGCCCGCTTGCTATGAACGGCGCGATTTTGTCATAATACATACGGTCAAAGTCTTTATAAAACAATCTGGCAAATTTATTAGTGTTTATTCCTTCATTCAGCCTGAAACTTAGCATTACATATTCGCCGATTCTTTCGTTTGGCTTAATTTTAATATACTCGTCAAATAAATTGTACCTGTCCATGTCGAATATATCGACGCTTTCAAGTTTATTTTTATCGTAATTCAGATTTTTTATGTATTCTTTTATGTCTTTTTTGAATGAAAACCGGCAGTTTGAAAAATACGAATGCGCTCCTACTCCAAGACCTATATATTCTGAACAAGACCAGTATTTTAAATTATGCCTGCACTCGTAGCCTCTTTTCGCAAAATTCGATATTTCATATTGCTCATAACCGCTTCTTGACAGCAGCTCGCAGCACATAAAATACATATTCCGCTCGTCTTCTTCATTGGGCAGATACGGCTGAAGCCGTTCTAAATTTCTATAAAATAAAGTTCCTGGTTCTATTTTTAAGCCGTAGACGGATATGTGCGCAGGTTTGAGATATATAACTTTTCGAAGGGTCGCGTAAAAACTCTTTAACGTCTGCGAAGGTATGCCGTACATAACGTCAATATTTATATTTTCAAATCCCGCCGATTTCGCGTTTTCATAACATTCTATAAAATCGTCGTAACTGTGTATTCGAGACAGAATTTTCAATTCTTTGTCGTCCGAGCTCTGCACTCCTATGCTTAACCGGTTTACGCCTGATTTACGCAATTTTTTCAGCCCTTTCAAATCAATAGTCTTAGGATTGGTTTCGACGGTAAATTCGGCATTTTTTGATAGTTCGAACTTTTTTTTAATCTGATTTATAACATTTACAAGCAATTCTTCTCCAATAGCCGTCGGGGTCCCGCCGCCGATAAACACGCTGTCCACAGTGTTTTCTCTTGCGGATATACTGTATTCGTTCATTTGTTTTATCAGCGCGCCCACATATTCTTTGTGAGTGGTTTCGTCCGTCTTAATCGAATAAAAATCGCAATATCCGCATTTTGACTCACAAAACGGGATATGTGTATATAATCCCAAATATTTTATTTAATATCACCTGCATTCAATGAACTTTTAGAAAAATCAAAAAATCTTTGATTTTTTAGATTTTTCTAATTAGATTTTTCTAATAAGTTCATTTTTATTATAATTTTATATAATTGTCAGTAAATTTTTAATATAAATGTTGACAAAAATAACAATTTGTGCTAATATTTATATATCTCTATTTTTAGAACATCAATTCGAAAAATAACGGAAAAATATAAATAATTGAAAACTAATACAAAAGTAAAAAAGAGGAGAAAACATATGAAATCAACCGGAATAGTAAGAAAAATCGACAGATTGGGCAGGATTGTGCTTCCTAAAGAATTAAGAAAAGTATTTGCCATAGAAGATAAAGATCCCATTGAAATGTTTATAACCGACAATTCAATCATTCTGAAAAAATATGAAGCAAACTGTATTTTCTGCGGCTCGCAGGACGAACTTGAAAAATACAAAGATAAAAACATATGCAAAAAGTGCATGGAATCTTTCAAATCGCAGAATTAGAAAAATTTATACACAATAAATTCCGTTTTGTAGGGCGCGGCGCGCCCTACAATTTTTAATTTAAAATTTAATCGTCAAATTTCAATACAGCCATAAACGCTTCTTTCGATACCTCGACGGAACCTAACTGGCGCATTTTTTTCTTGCCTTCTTTTTGTTTCTCCAAGAGTTTCTTTTTTCGCGTTATGTCGCCGCCGTAACATTTTGCAAGAACGTCTTTGCGCATTGCCTTAACTGTCTCGCGGGCAATGATTTTGCCGCCGATTGCAGCCTGTACGGGTATCTCAAATAATTGTCTCGGAATATTTTCTTTTAATTTCTCCGTGATTTTTCTGCCCCGTTCGTACGCTTTGTCTGCGTGGACGATAAATGAAAATGCATCGACTATATCTCCGTTCAGCAGTATATCAAGTTTCACGAGATTTGACGGTTTATATCCCGCAAGTTCATAATCAAGCGAGGCGTATCCTTTACTCCGGCTTTTCAGAGTGTCGAAAAAATCGTATATTATTTCGTTCAACGGCAGTTCGTAATGCAGTTCAGTCCGGTTTGTGTCGATATAGCGCATGTCTTTGAAAATGCCGCGCCTGTCCTGGCACAAATCCATAATGCTTCCCACGTATTCGGAAGGCGTAATTATTGACGCGTTTACAATAGGTTCCATAGCTGATTCTATTTCTTCGGGCGGCGGATAATTCGTCGGATTGTCTATAATCACGGTTTCGCCGTTCTTTTTGTTTATTTTATATATAACGCTCGGCGCGGTCGCGATTATTGTCAGGTCATATTCGCGCTCTATTCTCTCCTGAATTATATCCATATGCAGAAGCCCCAAAAATCCGCATCTGAACCCAAATCCCAAAGCGAGGGATGTCTCCGGTTCGAAAGTCAAAGCCGAATCGTTTAACTGAAGTTTCAGCAACGCGTCTTTTAACGCGCCGTAATCTGCGCCGTCGGCGGGATAAATCCCCGCAAATACCATCGGCACGGCTTTTTTAAATCCCGACAGAGGTTCTTTCGCGCTGTTCTCGGCTAATGTGACAGTGTCTCCGACGCTGATTTCGCTAAGATTCTTTATGCTCGCCGTTATATACCCCACCTCGCCGACCGATAAACTGCCGGAGTTTATAAATCCGTCCGGTTTTAAATATCCTACTTCCACTGCTTCGTACAACGCGCCCGAGTGCATCATTTTTATGTTATCGCCAACTTTTATTTGGCCGTCCATAATTCTGATATATACGACTACGCCTTTGTAGGCGTCGTAATACGAATCGAATATGAGGGCTTTTAAAGGAGCGGTTTCGTCGCCTTTAGGCGCGGGAATATCAGCGATTATTTTTTTGAGCACCTGCTCTATATTCAATCCCGTTTTCGCGGATACCCTCGGAGCGTCTTCCGCAGGTATGCCTATTATTTCCTCGATTTCCTTTATTGCTATTTCGGGGGTGGCATTAACTAAATCTATTTTATTTATAACCGGCAAAATCTCAAGATTATTATCCGCAGCAAGATAAGCGTTGGCGAGAGTCTGCGCCTGTATTCCCTGCGTAGCGTCGACGACAAGCAGCGCGCCCTCGCACGCTTTGAGCGAGCGCGAAACTTCGTAGTTGAAATCGACGTGACCGGGCGTGTCAATCAGATTCAAAATATATTCCTGTCCGTCGTCGCCAATATAATTTAATCTGACGGCGCGGGCTTTTATTGTTATTCCGCGTTCGCGTTCGAGGTCCATATTGTCAAGTATCTGATCTTCCATATCTCTTGACGCCACTGTATGAGTAAGCTCCAGAATTCTGTCGGCGAGAGTGCTTTTGCCGTGGTCTATGTGTGCGATAATGCAAAAATTTCTGATATTGCGCATATTGTTAAAATATCCCATCTTTCCGATTTTTACGAATTATAACATTTTATTACTTTATTATATCAAAAATATATGATTTAATCAAGACTAAACAGGGCGGACGCGAAAATTTTTTTAAATAAATAATCCCGCCTATTAAAATGGGCGGGAAGCGGTTTTAAATAATTTATAAAAATTTAAACTTTTGTGCGAGATTTATATATATTTATTTAGTATAATAAAAATATACATTACGGTTTTATATAATAGCAAGGGCGCAAAAATTCGGAATGCATTGCTGCGTAGCATACCGGAAAACCTCCATAAAGTTTTTTGCGCACTTACTCTTGTATAAAACCGTATTTTTATTAAAATCCATTAGATTATCCCTTTGAATCTGCACAAAGGGATATCTTTTATGGATGTGCTGCGTTGTTGCGTTATGTTTTTGTCAACACCGATCTCCTCCATTCAGAAAGGTGATCTTAAATGTATGCGTTATTTCTTGAATTTCCGCATTTCTTTTGGCTCAACCGGTTGATAAAGGCAAAGCGGTGATACTGAGTTTGCTGAGAATACAGCCATTCTCTTGACTATCTTTGATGTCGGAACTGATAATTTTTTAATAATGTTGTTTTTCATCAATTAGCCTCCTCACTATGCTTTTGAAATTTTTGTTTTATTTTTTCAACTGCCATTAAGACAGCTATCGAAAATAACGTTATTGAAATAAATTTTGAAATATTCATACCCGCAAAATACAAACCTACCGAAATCCCGCTCCATATAAAACTCATTATTATACTGATTTTTTTATATCGTGTTTTTTCGTTTCCGTACAAAGGCTTGTGTTTGTTTTCAATCGGAGACCAAATAATTATAACCGTCAACGCTATTATAAGCAAAATTACACTTATTGAAAATTCAAATCTTTCGGGTAAAAATCTATTCAACAATATAACCGCTGTAAAACACAATATAAATGTCAGGTTGCATTTAATATATGTAGTCGCATGATAACCGCCGGTAAATATTCTTATCGTTATAAAGCCGAGTAAAAATATCACGCTGTCTAAAAAATATCCAAATATTACGCCAAGTAATAGTATAGAAACTATTCCTGTTATTGTAGAAATCAAAACTTCAGCTCCGTACTTATATATTGGTCTTTCATCTTCGGTGACGCTTCCATTTTTAATAAAAAAATCTGTTATAATATCGGACAAGTGACCAATCAGCTTTTATCACCTCCGTTTTTTATACTGGTTGTTATTATAGCAGACGGAAAAAATTTTTTCAATATGTATGTGACAAAAAGTATGTTTTTTGTGACGAAATATTTTTATCGCTTTTTTTTACTCATATTTCCACATATATCTTTCTTAATGCTTTTTTAAATTTTTCACCTTTTCCGAACCCCTTATCTAATTTTCAATCTCTGTGAGCATAATTTCCGCAAAAATTGAATTATCTTCTTCGGTGTACTTTATAAGTCCGTGATATTTTTCGACTATAGTTTTTATGCTTTTTATTCCGATACCGTGATACTCTTTTTCCTTTTTTGTGGAGATTAAATCGGGATTTTTATTTAGAACAGATTCTTCTACTGGATTTTCTACAGATATTTTAAGACGATGGTTATCCTTAAAAATTTTTAGATTTATCTTCTTTTCGGTGTTTTTCAATTTTTCGCATGCTTCCATTGCGTTATCAAGCAAATTCCCGATTAAAATACTCAAATCCACATCAGATATCCCTACGATTTTGTATGTTACTTTGGACACAATTTCTATCTCCCGTTCTTTGGCAATAGTTGTTTTATAACTTATGATATTGTCGAGGGCCATGTTGCCGGTATTTATGTTGGTGGATATTTTATTTAATTCTCCGTTTATATCCTGCAGATATGAGTTTATACTCTCTATATGTTTTTTGGAATCTTCATCTGCAATAGGTTTAATATTATTCAGTTCCGTATAAATATCCTCTATAGGATATTTCATGTCATGCTTTAATGTTCGGATCTTATTGTACATTATTTGTATATTTTCGGCATTTTTTTCTTCATAAATTTTACTCTGCTTTAATAGGGTATTCTCTAAGGTTATATTATTGCTTTTATTTATTATTGATGTTACAATAAAAATAATGATATTCAGAAAAAATATCAAGATAATGGCAAATATTGTATAAATCATTTGCAAATTGTAACTTACATCGTTTAAAGTCATGTCCATCATAAAAATTATTATTATAAAGGATAAAAACGATGCCGACACTACTAATATCCATTGTCTATTCGTTATTTTATCATTGTTGCGTTTAAACAATAGAAGTAACTTAGTAAGTCCCCAATATAATAATATAGCTGAAATTATAGAGATAAATCTTACAATACTTACTGTCATGGTTATTATGGAGTTTGTATCGTCAGAAAAAATTCCGCTCATTAATAATATAATTAAAAAATTTATTACTGCAATCATGCTGTATTCAATAATGGTGATAAATAATTTTTCAAAAATGTTCCCATTTAAAAATATAATAGCATATAGAAATGTTATTATTCCATATATAAAACTATCAGAACTTTTGAAATGTAAATAATAATTATTTAATGTTATAGCTACAAATAATAATACAGTCAATAGACAAAACCATATTTTTTTATATCTTATATTATTTTTGAATTTAAAATATTTTATTATGAATTCACTGAAAATGAAACTGTAAGCAATATTTATTAATATCTCAAAAGCCTCCCATACATCTCCCATTTTTACATCTATCCTCCTCTATTTTCCATTTTCTTTAACTTTTATTTTGGGAAAGGCATGTTTAAAATATTTTTTTTCAAAATTACCATAATATTTTTTGCTTATATATAAAGTTTCTCCGTTATCTAATCTAATATTATATGTATTCACCAATCTTTCCACGCGAACCAGGTTTACAAGTATATCGCGGCTTATCTGAACTATTGTCTTGTAATTTGTCTCGGCAAAAGATTTAAGCGTTTTTCGCTGTTTTATTGTGCGTTTGTCTACCGTATGTATAATTATATCATTCACATCGCTTGAAATATAACAAATATCGTAAATTCTTACTTTTTCAGGAGTCTTGTTTTCAATGATATAATAGAGATAAATGTCTTTTAATTTTTCTAATATTATATCTTTATAAACCTCGAAATCTTCGTCGAAACGATTTTTTCGTATAAAGGCTATAGGCGAATATAGGTACCCTCTGGCGGCAAAATCGTCATGGTTTGTTACAAATATGATTAATGTATAATCTGAATTTTTTGTTATATATTCTGCGATTTCTTCACCGCTTATAGGCTGCATTTCGATATCAAGGAAGACCAAATCGTAGGAATTTTTTTTCAGGTGTTCTATAAATTTTTCAGGTAAGTTAAATCCGTCAAAATGAGCCGATATCCCTGCTTTATTCAATATTTCATTAGATTTATGACGTACAGAGTCTATCATTGATTCATCATCGTCGACGATTGCTATATCTATATTAATCATTTTGTATTCTCCTTATTACACTTATATTATATCAAAATTTCACGCATTTTTCAAGTATCATTTCGGAATAAATTAATATAAAATTTAATAATTTTAATTAACGTGAGTTCGACAGAAAATAGCTATATAAAAAGTGCCAAGAGCACTATATATCTTGGCACTCTCCATTATAGTAATGAAGAAAGTTGCTTTCTTCTATTGTTCTCCGCCTGCAACGTCCAACTTTTTTATATATACGGCGGGAGAGCCGACAGAAGAAAAACGCAAATCGTTAGCTACAGCCTCGATGTCTTTCAGAACGTCGAAAAAATTGCCAGCAACTGTTATCTGCTCCACGGGTTTTGAGATTTTGCCGTCTTCTATCACAAACCCTTCCGCTAAAAGCGAAAAATCGCCGGATACTTCGTTTGCTCCCGAATGAAGCCCAGCTACGTCTGTCACATACAGTCCGTCGCCGGCTTTTTCGATCAGCTCGTCAAAAGTTATATCTCCCGGAGCAACATATAAATTTTTCGGAGCAACTTCGACCGGGGATTTATATCCGGATTTGCTCGCGTTTCCCGTTGATTTCACTCCGTCTTTAGCGGCAGTTTTAAGATTGTGCAGGAATGTTTTGAAAACCCCGTTTTCGATAACCGCTTTATTAAAGGTCGCAACGCCCTCCGCGTCAAACGGACAGGAATTTTGAATATGCGGCTGAGTTGAGTAAATCGGATCGTCGCGTAGAGTGAAAATATCGGCGGCGATTTTTTCGTTTAATTTCCCAGCCAGAAGCGACAAGCCTTTCTGCGCTTTATTGGCTAAAAAGACCGAGGAAAAGGTGTCAAGCAAATCCGCGAAAGCCGTATTTTTCATCACTGTTTTATATTGCCCGCTTTTTATCGATTTCGCGTCGAATTTTGAAACCGCCATTTCTGCGGCGTCTTTGCCGATTTTTTCGGGATCGAATTCATTCCAGTCAAGTCCGTACCAAAATTCCCCACCCGTTTTAGTTTCCCCGTCTTTTACCGCTCGGGCGTATGAATAACCGTTCGCGCCGTTATCCGTATATTTTAAATCCAAACCGTAAGTGTTGATTATAGCGACTGTATGTTCGCTGTAACTTACTGAATTGTAATCTACAGCTTTTATCATGTTATCGGCATCTTTAGCTGATTTTTCCATTAATAACGCCGACTTTATTCTTTCCTCCGTCGGAATACTCTGTAATTCGCGGTTGAATCCCGCGATTTCGGTATATTTTTCGTCTTTATAATCCGCGAACAGCTTATCCTGTTCGGCTTCTTCGAGAATTTCTGAGTTCTGCATCGCTTCCGTTACAATTACGTCGATGACTTCGCTGTCCAATAATTCAGAATAAGAATATCCTATTTTATTTTTATACGTGCCTCTGAAAGATATTCCTCTGCTTGCGCTGTTCTGGAACTTTTCTATTTCCCCGTCCAATGTCGATATGCTCAGGGACATACTATCGGACATATAAATTTCGGCGTTCGAAAAACCTTTTTCCAATGCCTTATCAAGTAGTTTTTTCGCAAATTCTTTAAAATCCATAATCATCTATATATTATCTCCTTCCGCCGACTGTTATTTCTTTTACTCTTATCATGGGCTGACCGACGTCAGTCGGAATAGAACCGCTCGACGAGCCGCACATCCCCTGAGCTCTGGCGAGATTGTTGCCGACCATGTCTATATTCATCAGCACTTCATGTCCCTTGCCGATTAAAGTCGCGCCCCTGACAGGCTCCGCAATTTTGCCGTTTCTGATTATATATCCCTCTAATACGGCGAAATTAAATTCGCCGGTCGCGGGTTCAACAGAACCGCCGCCCATTTTCTTTGCGTATAAGCCGTAATCAGTGTTTGCGATTATATCTTTTGTGGGAGTTGTTCCGTTTGCGATGAACGTGTTTGTCATTCTCGACGTGGGCGCGTATTTATAAGACTCGCGCCGGCTTGACCCTGTCGCGGACATACCCATTTTTTTGCCGTTCAGCCTGTCTATAAGATACGATTTTAAAATGCCGTTTTCGATTAAAACATTTTTTTGCATAGTATTTCCTTCGTCGTCGATATTCATCGAACCCCACGCGTTAGGGATTGTGCCGTCGTCTATTGCGGAAACACAGTCCGCCGCGATTTTCTGTCCCATTTTGCCGCAAAATTCAGACGCGCCTTTCGCTATCGCCGTGGCTTCGAGGCTGTGTCCGCACGCCTCGTGGAAAATAACCCCGCCGAACTCGTTGTCGATTATAACCGGCATTTTCCCCGCGGGACAAAGTTCGGCGTTCAGCATAATAACGGCGATTCTCGCCGCTTCCGCGCCGATTGATTTTACGTCCAAATTCCTGAAGAATTCAAATCCAGCAAGCGCGCCCGGTCCGATATATCCGACCTGCTTTTCGTTTTCAGATGACGCTATCGCCTGAAGAAACGCCCTGCTCCGCGTTCTTGTATCTTCCGCCCACAATCCATCGGAATTTGCTATTAAAACATTTTGTACGCTGCCCGCAAAAGAATTCACCGTCTGCGTTATAGAATTATCATATTCTTTTGAGGAATTGTGAGCTAAACGCAGCATATCTATTTTCTCTTTTTTTTGGACGTCAAACGGCGGTATTTGAATTTTATGAATATTTTTAAAATCTTTTTTCTGAAAATCCAAAACTTTTGTATGTCCGTCTTTTTTTAAGGCTTTAGATGCCTCTTTCGCGAGTATCAGCAAACTTTCGCGCGAGGTGTCGTTTGTGTACGCATATACGCAGTTAAAGCCGTTGAAAATTCTGAGTCCGCAGCCGTAGTCTATTCCTGAAAGAGAATTTTCAACTACGCCGTTTCTCATAGTTATAGATTCCTTACGGTTGTTTTCTACAAACAATTCCGCGAAATCCCCGCCGGTTGTCAGAGCCTCGTCAAGAACGTCTTTTACTAATGCAGGATTTAACAATAAAATCACACTCCCTGATTTTTATAAATTTAGTATTTTCCTTTATTTTACAACAAAATATAATATAAATCTATACATTGCAGTATATTCATTGAAAGTTTACATTTCGGCATATAATAACTGTATTGATATTATTTACTTATAGAAAAAGTTATAGTATGATTATATCAACCTAATATAAAGAAAAGAGTGATATAACGATGCATGTTTTTTCCACGTTATTTGACGCGAAATCAGTAGATAATGAACTGCGCACGGAAGAAGGCTGCCGCGAAGCCGTAAAATGGTGCAGGAAAACCGGCGTAACAAAAGTATATATAGAATCTTTCAGGAAAGTGTTCATCGAGCGGGAACATTTAGAAAAACTTCGGGATTTTTTTGAGGAAGAAGGCTTTAAGGTTGACGGCTGCGTGACGCCTGTCGGATTTCCGAAACCGGGCACAAGATACGGCGAGGTGCCGTGTTTATCCTATCTGCCGAATTGCGAATTGCTTGAAGAAATTTTCCGGCGTACAGCCGCAGTTTTTAACACAATTATGATAGACGACTTTTTATTTACCGCATGCGAATGCGACGAGTGCAAAAAAGAATTGGGCGGACGGTCTTTTGCGGACTACCACGCCGATATTATGCACGAGGTATCTATTGAAAGAATTATAAAACCTGCAAAGGAAATAAATCCGAACTGTAAAATTATCATAAAATACCCGAACTGGTACGATATTTTTTATCACGGCTGGAACGACGGCGGATACGATGTGATACGTCAAACCGAAGTTTTCGATCAAATCTGGGCGGGCAATGAAACCCGCGAACCCGACAGCGAATACTGGGGACGCTATCCGCAGACTATGGCGGCGTATGTAATGTCATGGGATATAAAATTGGGCGAACGATACGGCGGAAAGTGCATGGGCGGTTGGTACGACCATTTTTCCACGCTTCCCGCGACATATTTAGAGCAAGCCCGCAATACTATACTCGGCGGGGCTCGCGAATCAATGCTGTTTTGTTATAAACAACTGCATGAAAGCAAAGAAGGCATCATTGATGTTGCAACATTCCGTACGGAACGCGAAAGCTTGCATAGACTTGCGTACTTAATTGAAAATAAAAAAATGACAGGCGTTTCCGTGCCTAAAAAGCCGAATGCCGACGCCGAGACAGAAAAATATATAGCCGGTATGTACGGTATGCTCGGCATACCTGTCGTTCCTGATATTGAATTGGATAAAAATGCGCAGGCGGTAATCTTCGGCGCGCAAGCGGTAAAATATCCAAACGTTCGCGTATACGCAAAAGATATGCTCGCCGCAGGCAAATCAGCGGCTTTTACCGAAGGTTTTTTAGCTTACACAAATTTTGAAATTCCTGCCGATTCGAATGCGGTCGTTTTCAAACCGGACGGGGATATATGGAATTTAACTAAAATCCCGCAGAATGAATTGGATTCGTTACGCAATTATCTGCTTACGCCGTTCGGGTTAAAGTTTTACGCTCCATCCCGCGTCGGTTTAAGTCTTTTTGACGACGATATGGAAGTAATCCAGAATTTCAACGACAATCCTGTCGATATAACCGTTTCGATTGACGGACGCAACGGAAAATCCCGTAAAATCGTCCTGACGCTTTCCGATGGGAAAGAAGCACAGATAAAGCGCGTAAGAAAGGAGTATATTTTAACCGTTCCGTCCCGAACGCTTATAGTTTTAAATTAATTAATTTTAAGTAATTATTATCACAATATTATGAATATTTGATTATTTTTTCTGTATATGCTATAATATAAAATCAAATTTGAAATACCGAACATAAAAACCGGAGGCGAAATTCATTCGCCTCCGGTTTTTACTATAGTTTATTTAACGTCGCAGTTCATTTGTCGCTCCGAATTATTGAACATACACATAAAATTGTATCCTTGTATCAAGCTGACCTGTGATCCATACACTTACACTTGTAAATCCGTAATCGCCTTTGCCTATAAGCCTCAAGTGGCTTGGATTATTTGGATCGTCAAACATTCCTACACTATTATCTATGCTGCTCCATGTACAAGTATTAACATTCGCAGGTTTGCCGTCAATCAATATTGTAAAATAATAATTGGATTGTGATAACGAGACAAACTGACTGACTCCGGGGATTACTTCTTTGCCGGTGTTATCGAATATCTGCAGCTTTGGCGTTGCGCCCTTGACCGTAACGGTAGCTGTTGCCGTTTTAGACTGGTCGTCCTTAGCTTTGACAGTTATAGTGTATGTCCCCGCTGTTGTCGCAGTAAACGACCCGCTGCTGCTGATGCTTGCGCCGCTGTTTGGGCTGATCGACCAGTTAACCGCGCTGTTGCCTGTGCCGTTTGCAAGGTTATTGCCTGTCACTTTTGCCGTAAACTGTAAAGCCGAATCGCCGAAGGTGTAGGTTGGGGAGGACGGGCTGAGAGTCACGTTCACGTTTGTCGGTCCCGGGTTGCTGACCGTAACGGTAGCTGTTGCCGTTTTGGTTGAATTGTCCTTAGCCGTTACAGTTACGATGTAAGTTCCAGTTTGCGTCGCAGTAAACGAGCCGCTTTGCGTGATGCTTGCGCCGCTCTTGTCAACCGACCAGTTAACCGCGTTGTTCCCTGTGCCGCTTACAAGATTGCTGCCTGTCACCGTTGCGGTAAACTGTAAAGCCGAACCGCCGAGGGTGTAGGTTGCTTTGTTCGGGCTGAGAGTTACGCTCACGTTTGTCGGTCCCTGATTGCTGACATTCACGGTAGCTGTTGCCGTTTTAGATTTGTCGTCTTTAGCCGTGACAGTTATGGTGTATGTTCCCGCCGTTGTCGCGTTAAACGAGCCGGTTTGCGTAATGCTTGCGCCGCTCGTCGGGCTGACAGTCCATGTTACAGCACTGTTGCCTGTGCCGCTTGCAAGATTGTTACCTGACACCGATGCGTTGAACTGTATCGACGACGATTTACCGATAGTATAAGTTGCGGTTGGCGGGTTGATGGTCACCTGCACGTTTTCCGGACCTGATCCAACCGGATCGACTACATATACAGTGACTTCATCTATTATTTTCGATGTGCCTATATTTTCGGACACTGGCGCCACCCTTACTTGTATAGTTGAAGAGGTTTCGTTCAATCCGACATGTAACACATTGTTGGTCGTAGTGGTCACGGTTGTGCCTGCTGACGATGTGCCTCCCATATACATCCAGTAAACGTCCTGCGGCGGCGAATTGTCGCCGAGCACAATAGCGTAAAACGCAAGATCAGATCCTCTGGTTACATAAATGGGCTTAGGATTGGTTATCTTAACGCCGGTTATAGTGTAAGGCGGGGGCATGTTGTTTACCGTTACGGTAGCCGTGGCAACTGCGTTCGCATCGTCTTTTGCCGTTGCTTTTACGATGTAAGTTCCCGCCGCTGTCGCCGTAAACGAACCGTTGGTGATGCTTGCGCCGGTGCTTGTCGCGCCGCCGCCATTCGGGGTTATTGACCAGTTAACGGCGTTGTTGTCTGTGCCGCTTACAAGGTTGCTGCCAGATACTGTGGCGTTAAATTGTATCGCAGGGCTTCCTATATCATACGTGATGTTAGTCGGGTTGAGCGATACGCTTACGTTTGACGGAAGCGGGTTGAGTACATTGATAGTTTTTTCAGCGTACTTCGTCAAGTCAGATGTAGACATTGCTCTTATAGTCACGCTTGTAGCGGTTTCATCAGAACCGACATAAAGCGTGTTGCCGACAAAGTAAGTATTCGATACGGGGCTTGTGACGACCCATACGATTTCCTGCGATACCCCTGTGCCCTGAACCGTTGCGTTGAAAGCGTAATTATCGCCTTTATGTATATCTGCCGGTGCGTTTGTTATAGTAACGCCTGTCACAGGATTCGACGGTTTAGTGGTAGTCATATTGCCGTTAGCGTCTTTGTAATACTTCACATCGTCGCCGCCTGTGGCAGTAGCGGAACTGTCGAGATAGCCGTTGCCTCCCGTTTTCGGGTCGCCGTAGTAATACATGTTGCCGTCGCCGTCGGGTCCGAGAGGTCCTACATAGTATCTGCCGTCGTTGGCAGTGTTGTCATAGATTGGCGTAACAGGATTTGTTGCCGGATTACGGTCTGTACCTCCGCCCGTCAGCTGTCCTAATGTTGTCGGAGCGGTGACTTTCTGCCATACATTTTGTCCGCGGTTTACCCAATAGTTGCCGTCGCTCTGTTTAACGACCGTCTCATCGTCGCCGCCGCCGAACTTGCCGTCAGGACCGCCCCAGATTGCAGGGCTGTCAATCATATTGCCGTCGTCGCCGACTTGTTTGTAGATATTGCTGCCAGCTGGATCTTCGACCCAATAGCCGCCTTTGTTATCTGGATATGCGGGTTTGTCGTTGCTGTTGCCGGGTTTATTTCCGGGATTGTAAACATATTGCGGAGGTTGATTCGTGGGTTTGCCGTCTTTGTCGACTTTTTCCCACACGTGCGCCGGTTTGCCTACCGGTCTGTAGTAATTGCCGTCGTCGCCTATGATAACGTCGTCAGGTCCTTTCTTTTCCAAATTGTTGAGAGCGTTTGTCAAGTCGTCTATTGCTTTCTGAACAGTCGCATCGTCAGGATTTTCGCTGTTCAGAACCGCTTTGCCGTTGTCAACCGCTGTCTGCAAATCTGCTAAACTGTCAGGGGTATACGGATTCGGGTCGAGTGCGAGAATTGTTTCGCCCTGGTTGATCAGATTTATCAAGTCGTCGAGATTAGTTCCGTCAAGACTTACTCCTACGCCGACAAGTATAGGTATGTATTGTTTTACGCCCCATTTGTCGGTGAAGTTTCCGATGATGATAGCGGAACCTTTTGAAACGCCTGTGATTGCGCCGGTTGACGAATTAACGGTCGCAACCGCCGGCTGCAATGAACTCCATACAATATTGTTGATACCCTCGGTCACCACAACCGGACTTGATTTTTGGGTACTGCCAGGCCCGCTGAATAGAACCTGTCCGCCGTTTTTGATTGTGTATGCGCTGATGTTGTTCGAGTCTGTTATCTGATAGTTAATTATCGTCGTATATACCGAGGAGTTTATCGCCACGGCTGCCAAACCCGCCTTTACTCCGGTGACTGTGACTTTTCCGCTAATTATAGCGGCTGTCGCCGTAGAATTGTCGTTGCTGGCGCACGAGTAAGTACCGGAAGCATTGACCGTAATACTGACGCCTTTTTCAACTGTAGGGTAAGTGTTAGGTTGTATCAAAGTGACGGCGATGTCGTTTGGAGATGCAAATGTGCCGTTTAGAGTTAAAATAACGCCGGATACGACAAGCGCAAGTCCCAAAATGACCGCCACGAACTTTTTCGTCTTGTTATTTAATAGTGTTTTAACCATTATAAAATTTCCTTTCATCGCATATTATATATTTTAAGTTTTAATATTTAATTATGCACTGCTGTGATTTTGTAATACCTGATGAAATCAGTCTTAATTATTAATATATATACTGAGAGCTGTCGTAATGCAATGTTACTGTTATAGGCGTGTCAGCATAGCCGGCTTTGGTGAGGAACAGATTCATAGTTACCAAAGGCGTGCTGTTAGCGCTTGCCTGATCCGCCGCTTCCCATACGCTGTTTTCGGGTATATATTTATACATTAAGGCCGGTTTGTCCGCTTTGTCCGTACCAATGTAGAAATACTGGCTGAGCGAAGGATCTGCCGCTTTAATACCTATATCAGAATAGTCAGTACCGGGGATAATCATAGAGAGCGGGATTGAACCGTCCTGGTCTAAACTTGAATCCGGCATTGGTGTGCCATAAACTATTCTAACGCGCATGGCAAAATTATTATTCTGATTAGAGGGATCATTATTATGCAATGGGTTATCATATGGCTGTCCGCCGTTGTCTACAATGGGTATAAACGGAGATTTAACAGTGACGTTGATAGAATCGTTCAAACTGCCTGAGGTGAGCGTTATCTTTGCTGTGCCTGGTCCTACCGCCGTGATTTCGCCTTTCTGGTCTACTCTGGCAACCGATGTGTCGCTTGAACTCCAAATCATAGTGTCTGTGGTATTGCTCGGCAATACGGAGAACGGCGTTACCTGATATATGTCGCCGACAATGAGGTTCTGGTCTCCGCATCCGATTTGGACGAATTCAGCCGGAATTTCGGATTTGCTGACGTTGACGGCGATATCAGCGGTTACGCCGCTGTCAGCCGTGCCTGTGATTATCGCCGTACCCTCATCTACAGCCGTGATTACGCCGGTGTCTGGGTCTACCGTTGCGACTGACTCGTCGCTGGAGGTCCAGGTTATTTTGTCCGTGGTGTCTGCCGGGTCTGTCGTATAGTGAAGCGGATATTCGTCGCCTATGTTAAGAGTTAAAGGATCGCCGTCTGTTATTATTAAGTTTTCGAGCGGTTTTGTCACAGCACTGACTGTAATTGTGACAGTGTCGCTCTGACCGCCTACAGTGACCGTTATTTCGGCTGTGCCCTCGCCGATGCCTGTGATTTTACCCGTGTTTGGGTCGACTGTGGCGACACCATTGTCGCTGGAAGTCCAAACCGGTCCGTCTGTGCTGTTCGACGGCTCTACTACGCAGCCGGGAGTATAGCTGGCTCCGATGTTAAGTGCGCGGTCGCCGCCGTTGATCGTCACTTTCGTCGCCGGAACAGGTTTTGTGTCAGTGATTATTTCAAGCAGGTCTTTTCCGTCGTCTGTGGCTGTATGGTCGCTGTCGAAATCGTTATAGAAATCCGTGTAATTGTCGTCGCCTGTTTTTGTCGCCATCTGAACGACTACGTTGATTGCG
>Ga0123357_10001703_pt1 | contig 23696 bp, 19 predicted proteins | sample TergutEmb28metaG_FD_89873 | JGI IMG/M metagenome (GOLD analysis project Ga0123357, IMG submission 89873) | Embiratermes neotenicus P4 segment gut microbial communities from Petit-Saut dam, French Guiana - Emb289 P4 | ecosystem: Host-associated > Arthropoda: Insects > Digestive system > Gut ... | reverse complement strand
GTAACCATTCAACTTTGGACATAGGTGTTTTGGGTTATATCGGTATATTTTAGCATAAGGAACACCCTCCCGAAGTCTGGCACATTCCTCCTGGGACACCCTGTATGTCCATCATCAGGAGCTCGAGACCATACTTGTGTTATTACCGCATATGGTGTGTAATGCATTGGTTGCTGGTGGTCGGCGATCAGGTGCAGGGCAGCAGGCTATGCGTCCGGGATGAGGGAAGCTGCTCGAGCAGCTTCCTTCATCCCTGACGCATAGCCGCAACCAAGCATTACACACCATATGCGGTAATAAAACAAGTATCGTCTCGAGCTCCTGATGATGGGCATATAAATGCCCGAAACATGTTGAGCAGATTATAAGTGCAATAAACCATTCAGTAGCGTCTAGTTGGTTTTCTTTTCTACACATCTCAGCTTTTATTTTACTACAAAGTGGATTTCAGTAAATCTTTTATTTAAAAAGTGTTATTTATTTCATATTTAATGGGTTTATTACTCCTATTTTTATGTGATATTTATTGTATCTTACTAGGCTGATTGTGGAAAGAAGCCTCTTCTTTAGCATTTTCCTTTTTTTGTACTTTGTATTTTTCTACGTGATGATGGTCAAAAGAATAACCGAAACTTATAATAGCAAGTCTTAAGTTGAACGTAAAAATGTTCAGGTATTGTAAATGCATGGACTGGACTTTTAATAAAATATTTGGTTGGTTGATGGGAATATACTAAAATTCATTTTCTGAAATATTTTTCACGGCTTCAAAATGGACTGAACTCTTTTGGGTTATGGTAGAGTGGCAGGAAATTAAGGAAATATTAGCTGTTTAAATTCCGTGAACGTCGAGAAGTGACTTGGTCAGCTGTACGACTGCCAGCGTCGTTGCCTATGAGCACTGTTTCGACTTTAGTACGAGGTGTAAACATAATGTTGATTCGTAAACAAGAAAGGCGTATATGATGTATGTAATTATTTCATCGTTAGCCTGTAGTGACAAAGGAATCCCAGTTACCAGAAGCAATGTGTGTCACAGGGTACACTCAAGGACTCCCGGTTACTTAACAGGCGTGTATTGCTCTTGAGACCTGAATAGCGAGTGCGGCTTAAGCTGTTGGAATTGTTACGTGCTGGTGTTGATTACAATTGGGTGTAGTTTAACAAAGTGCACACTACAGCGCTGTCGTGAACATTTTAACAGCATACAGTTTTACTTTCTTGAGAGTTTAAGTCATCCAATGGCACGTTTCCCGCGGGCGACTTTAAAGCATATGATAAAGATACATTAATATTTCTTGTCTATTGCGATGTGTCGTGGTATCAGAACTTGTAGATAAATGAGCTTATGTATGGCTCACATTAGTGAGTTGAAAGATATAAATTTTCGATTAGTACACTTTTTAATGCTTATGAAATTAAGTATCCTAGATGATAAATGCGAAAAGTGAGCGTTGTCGCTCTTGGTTCCATTCCCGGTAGGGTCCTTGGAAATTTTCAAGTGACTTATTCTTTCTGTCCGTATTCAGTAGTCCTGGGGTACACGCAACATCTAACATAAATGAAAACCAAGGAATCTCCTTGTGGGTAAAGTGTGGCCGGTCCAAAGGGCTGAAAATTGTGCCGTCCTTTTTGTCGAGGATTTCATCGCCCCTCTGGTCCTTCATGACTTATTACAGGAAATCTTTAACTTTTACATGTTAAATGTAAAACGTAAAAGGCAAAGCAATTCCATTACAGACCTGGACAGGTCCTTAGGGTTCCAGGAAGCTGAGGCTCCCAGATTTCAAGACAATCGGCACAGGAATGTGGTAAGATTTTCAGCCCTACCTCCGGGCACCTTTACCCCACAGGAAATATTCCTGGTACTCATTTCTGTTAGAGGCTGAGTCAACCTCAGGACCATAGTGCGGCCAGAAAGATTATGTCAATGAAAAATTCCAATGACACTATCTGGAATCGAACCCGCGACCTTCCGGTTTGTAGCGCAATGCCTCAACCAACTGCGCCACCGCGTGCCCGAACATGGTAAATGTAGTGGAATTATTTGAAGATAAGAACTGGATTAAATTGACTCGGGATCGCGGCAAATAACGTAGCATATTTAGCACTAAATATCCGAATCTTCTGAGATATTACGCAGTGTCGCTCCATGAGTATCTCGTACAGATTTACATGTAGAACAACACAGCTTTGAGAAACTCAAATGTCGCAGTTACACACTTGTTTGAATGGTGTGTTAAAACAAAAAGGAGAATTCTGGAAGGAGTCAGTCGATTTTGACTGTAAGAATGAAGTGAATAACTTAAGTGCACTAGGTGGGCAAAGTGACCTTGTGATAAGTAGGTCCCTGTCAACATGGCGTCCTCATGTTGCGGTTGGAGGAACGGCCTCGAATATGGAGGGTAGCTGAGAACATATAGAATAAGCAGTCGCGGACAGCCGACAAGGGGTGATCCTCCAGCTTGGGTGTTAGGCGAGGTGCTAACAACTCCTCCCTGTTAAAATGTATTTTGTTACGCAATATTCACAGACAAAGCCTCGGACCTGGACTGTTACTTTGGTACGATCTAAGCAATGGAAAAGAGACACGAGATTTGGTACTTGGAATGTTAGGAACCTGTAGAGGGCAGGTTCATTTACAGCAGCAGCCAGAAAATTGGTTAGATATAAATTAGATTTTGTGGGTGTGCAGGAGGTCAGGTGGGACAGAGAGGGCACAGTAAGAGCAGGGGATTACAATTTTTCTATGCGAAAGGAAATGAAAATCATCAATTGGAGCAGGATTCTTCGTACACCACAGAATAGTATCAGCAGCTAAGAGAGTAGAGTTTGTTAGCGATAGGGTGTGATATATAGTCCTGAGAAGTCGCTGGCTTAATATCATTGATCCAATTGTGCATGAACCAAGTGAGGAGAAAAGCGATGATCCAAAAGACAGTTTTACGAGGAATTAGAACAGGATTTTGATCATTCTCCTAAGAACCATATGAAAACTCTACGATTTTAATGCAAAAGTGGGGAGAGAGAATATTTTAAAACTGACAATTGGGAATGAGAGTCTACGTTAGGTTAGTGATGATAATGGTGTTAAAATAGTAAACTGTGCCACATGAAAATTTAATTTTTAAGAGCACAATGTTCCCACACCAAAACATTCGTAAGTACATCTGGACCTCTCCTGATGGGAAGACTCGAAGCCAGATTGATAGATAGGAGATGTTATTCGAGCATACTAGATGTGCGAAGTTTCAGGGGAGCTGATTGTGATAATGATCAATGTCTGGTGGTTGCAAAAGTTAGGGAAAGTTTAGCAGTAAATAAGCAAGGAGCACAGAGGTTTCATGAGGAAAGATTTAATCTGAGAAAGCTAAATGAGCTGGAGGTTAGGAAACAGTATCAGACTGAAATTACAAACAGGTTTGCAGCTTTGGAGAACTTACGTGATTTCGAGGATATAAACAGGGCTAGGGATAACATTAAAAGAACCATCCAAACCTCAGCTAAAAGATTCTAGGTCTGCAAGAATTGAAACAGCATAAACCGTGGTTTGATGATGAATGTTTAGGTTTTTAAATCAAAGGAAGCAGGCTAAAATGCAGTGGATACATGATCCAAAGCAAAGCAACGTAAATAATCCGAACAGTGTAAGACGTCTCTGGGTAAATGACCAAAATGATGTAAAATTACGTTATATAAAACGTTTATTATTATAATCCTCTACATGTTTCAAGCAACACTGGGCTCATCATCAGGAGGTCTAATTGTATTAATAGAGCATCTGGTATATTACTCTCTGTAAGTGACCGTCCGGTGTGCAGGTTGAGAAGGAACTCCTTCTCAACCTGCACACCGGACGGTCACTACTAACAAACGTTTTATATAACGTAATTGTGCATCTAGTTGGTCATTTACCCAGAGTTGTACCGGAATCCACGGTCAGCTAAACATAAAATTCAATGTAAGACATGATGCTGGCAGACATTTCAGGAACAAAAAGACAACATATCTGAAAGCTAAAATTGAGGAAATTGAAACTAACAGTAAGATCAAAAATATTAGGGATTTGTATAGGAGCATCAATGACTTTAAGAAGGGTTACTAACCTAGAAATAATATAGTGAAGGACGACAAAGGCGATTTGGTTGCTTACTCTCACAGTACTTTGGCTAGTTGGAGAAACTATTTCTCCCAGTTATTGAATGTACGTGGTGTTAAAGATGTTAGGCAGACGTCAATACACACAGCAGAACCACTTATGCCTGAGCCAAGTGCCTCTGAGTTTGAGTTGGTTATTGAAAAGCTAAAAATCACAAATCACCAGGTATTGATCAAATACCAGCAGAACTGATTAAATCAGGGGGTAGAACAATTCGCTATGAGATCCACAAACTTATTATTTCTATCCGAAATAAGGAGGAATTGTCTGAGGAGTGGAAGGATTTGATCATCTATACGAAGAGTGATAAAACAGAATGTAGTAATTATAGGGGCATATCAGTTTGCCAAGTACGCACAAATTTTTATTAAACATTTTCCTGTCAAGGTTAACTCCATTGGCTGAGGAAATTATTGGGAGTCATCAATGTGGATTTTGATACAACAGGTCAACTACTGATCATATATTCTACATTCGTCAAATACTTGAGGAAAAATGGGAATACAATGAAGCAGTATTTCAGCTTTTTATAGACTTCAAGAAAGCTTATGATTCAGTTAGGAGGGAGGTCTTATAAAATATTCTCATTGAGTTTGGTATCTCCATGAAACTGGTAAGGCCAATAAAAATGTGTCGCCCTGAAATATATAGCAAAGTCCGGGTAGGGAAGAATTTGTCCGACATGTTTCGTATTAGGAATGGTTTGAAACAAGGAGATGTTCTGTCACCATTGCTTTTCAACTTTGCTTTAAAGTACGCCATTAGGAGGGTTCCGGTAATCAAGAATGGCTTGAAATTAAGTGGCACACGTCAGCTCCTGGTTTATGCATATGATGTTAATATATTGGGAGCAAGCGTACATACTATAAAAGAAAACGCAGAAGCTTTGGTAGTCGTTAGAAAGAAGACTGGACTGGAAGTAAATGCTGATAAAACTAAGTATAAGGTCATGTCTCGAGATCAGAATGCAGGACGAAATCACAGCGAAGACTGATAATAGTTCCTTTGAAAGGGTGGAAGAGTTCAAATATTTTGAAACAACTTTAACAAATCAAAATTCTATTGCAGAAGAAATTAAGATCAGATTGAAGTCAGGGAATGTGTGCTATCATTCGGCACAGAATCTCTTGTCTTCCAGTTTGCTATTCAAACATTCAAAATTAAGAAATACAAAGCCAGTATTTTGCCTGTTGTTGTGTTTGGGTGTGAAACTTGGTCACTCACATTGAGGTAGGAAAGTAGACTGAGGGTGTCTGAGAATAGGGTGTTGAGGAGGATATTTTGGCCTAAGCAGAATGAAGTAACAGGGGAGCGGAGAAAACTACAGAATGATGAGCTTAATGACCTGTAGCCCTCACCCAATATTGTGCGAGTGATAAAATCAAGAAGAATGAGATGGGCGTGGCATATAACGCGTACGGGGGAGGGGAGAGACGTGTACAGGGTTTTGGTGGGGAAACCTAAGGGAAAGAGACCACTTCGGAGACACAGGCGTGGATGGGAGGATAATATTAAGATGGATCTTCAGGGAGGTGGATGTGGGGGTATGGACTGGATCGAGCTGGCTCAGAATAGGGACAGTTGGCGGGCACTTGTGAATGCGGTAATGGACCTTGGGGTTCCATTAAAAGTAGGAAATTTCTTGACTAGCTGCAAAACTGTCGGCTTCTAAAGAAAGACTCTGCTCCATTGAGTACATAAGTAAGGTGGATAAAGTGAAAACTTTAATACTACAGCACTTGGTACGTATAGTTACCAATGCACATTAAACAATTTATTACGGAAACAATTTCCATTAGCCTTGTGATTATTTGCGCACTGTCGTAGTAAAGAAGAAGAATGATTGGCTGCTTTGGGGGCTTTGGAAAGCGATAGCGGAAGTTTGTAAGGTTTGAAAGGAAGCAAATTTAATTGTGGATTCCATGCGAAATCTTGCTACGTGAGACAGACGTAGAAAGTGAATGTGGGGATTAAGGAACGGAAAATGGAGAAATGGAATTGGATCCTTCTCAGATTGTGTAAACAATGGTAATAGTGTTCTGCTGAGTATCTGCGTTATATTTATTCCTGTAAGTCGCTTGAGCTTTCCAAATAAGATTTTGCATTTAACCTCAACTTTGTGCTCATAAAATAGACAGTGACACGTACAGTACAAATGTCAGAAATTGTATTCACAAATACGGTAATAGTTTGCATATTTTGTGAAATTAATAATTAAATATCTCAAGTAAAACTCAACTTAAGTCACTGGTTGATTTACTCGAAAGTGAATTAACTCATCAAACCTGCCTTAAAAACAAAACACGACACTCTTTTTGGGCTTAAAACACAAGTGAAAGTGTATGAATATTTTGTAATATTTTGTCACACGCAAGATTTTGCTTTGCGTAATTCATAAATTGTTTTTCACTTAATTTGCTGAATTAGTAACTAACTAACGACCTAACAAATCAACTAACTTTATGGAAGAAATCTCTCATTATTGGGGCTCGCGTTCGCTCCTTGATATAGGGTGAAGTTTTTCTTCGAATACTTCGTTTTCTGACTTTCATAAAAACCGGAATTCATTTTTGTGTGCGCTATGTAAGGCTACTTATCCATAACTTGCTGCAATTGCAACCAGTCGCCAGTTCCCCCTCCATGTTCTTATGTTCGGTCATAGTTCTAGGTATGTGTTGTCATTTTATTTACTCGCCATTCACCTGGTAAGAATGTGTTACAAACCAAAGAAAATGTATTAATGTAACATTTGTATGATAGGTCTGCATTTAAGAAACCATCATCTCCAAAAATGTAGGTTCAGTTTTCGGATTATTTGGATTTGGAACAACGACGCTACATTCATATATATATATATATATATATATCATAATGGTATTTAAATAAAGTATTTGATTTTAAGAATTTTAGAAGAATCCTCGATTTTTTGTTTTGTTTATTTATCATGTGTGATGCAAAGTACTGGCATTTGCTTATTGTTTAATAATCGTGTGATTTATAAATATTATGCCGATGAAGAATGCAGTCTGTAGTAGATGAATTAAGGTGCTTTAGTATTTGACACTCATGTGTTACCTAACGGGAAATTTCTGGATTTACACGTACTGGATAATGTAAGGGCCGAATAATGTAGAGGTCAGAATGAGCTAAAATTCTACCTCACATGAGGAGAAGTGATAGGCATTCGAATTTCATTGCCAGTGCGTCTTGAACAGGGAAATTCGTTGCACCAGAGCTTAGAAAGTTTAATTAACCAATCACTATTCCCAGCGCCTAGTCGTCTTTCTTATTTGTAGTTAGTCATCTGCTTATAATATCTCCAGGTTTTGTAAAATACAAACTTCTGCCACTGCACTTACAGACACCTTCATTTGGATCCAATTCTCAGTAACTTCAGTCTAGGAAAATCCTGACTTCAGCAGGTAAAATTTAAGCGTACTCTTCTTTTTCAGTTCGTCTCTAAATCGTTTTCTTCTCTCCTGTTTTCAGACTACAAGTGTGTTTTAATTTTCCATTTTTGCCCCTAGTCTACCCAGAATGCACTGTCAGTTTTTAAATATTCGTAAGAATTGAATGTAGTTTCCACTTACTTCCTTCTTGGAAGTTCATAATTCTCTCAGTTCTATTGATAATACACTTGCTCAAAATGAAAGAAATAACACCTTGTATGAGAACTAGATGAAGCAGGATTCATAAATTAATTTTGGTTTCTAAATTAACTACAAGACTATAATTATACAAGAGCAAAATATTTCTCAATTTATGCTCAAAATAGGTGGAGATTAAAATATTGTGTTGTAACAAGAAAGGACTCTGACGTCATTAACGAAAATAACGTAAAATTCCCCGACAAGTTAAAGGAGACAAACTTGAAGTAACAAGTTTTGTATCAAAAGAAACACTTATGTCGAACTTAAGGAGGGTCAACTTCTTGAAGTTATCTGAAGTAGTCCTCTTGGTACCGAGATCATCCGTCTTGAATAACCTGAGACTTTAAAACAATCCATCTTCCTGTAAAGTGCTCTCGGTCTTTAGTAGCCCATTCATAAGCTACTTTTGAACAATGCATTTTCCTCAGCTTTGTTCCGTAACCCATCCCAGCCTGCTGTGTTCTGAAAAGAATCATTTTTCCATCACGAGTACGGTGATTACTTTCAGTATAGTAACAGTAATGTGTTCAGAGGAATACGAAAAAAAATTACTGTAGATTTCTACAGTATATACGAGATGCGTTTTATTACTAGAGAGAATATACAGCATTATGTGTTGTATTAGGCTTAATATATTCTAGTACGTAGAAAGAGTATTAGTCTCCTGAAAAATGTGGCAGAAATACCGGTGGATTTGATGTTCTTTCGTGAATAATAGGAGTAATATGGCGATTGTAATGAGGCTACGTTACTGAAATGAGACAATGGGAATATTTGCAGTTTTCCTTAGTTTTTAATGAAGATACGAGTTAAATATAAGCGTTTTTTTAAAAAAAAAACTCGGTTTGTAGAAAGACGCGCTTTATACGGAGAAGACTCCTGCGCCTAAAAGTTAATCTAATTTTCGCGTGGTTCAGTGTATTTCAAAAGCGTGTACCTCCACACAGAAGTGACCACAGTACACATGGAAAATAGTTTCATTTTGCGTCTTGTTTATAACTTTAAAGTTACTGGACCAAAAAAAAAATATTATATTTTATTATACACGAAGTGTTACTTTCATAATATCACCCCCACCCCCCGCAATTAAAACAAATAATAGGTGATTATGACGTTAATGCGTAAATATTGCTGGCTCACTTCATTCCTCGCGAGAGTGAGTTTCTTTGTTGAATGCACTGTGTAATCAAAACCATTAGAAATAGTTTCGATATGAGGCAGCCCATTGTGTGTACGTTGTGTTATATTATCAATAATTTAATATTTGTTGTGTTATTGACTGAATAAATTACTTTATCTATAAAAATTGTGATAATCATAGTACCCAATTTTTGGGCAACCTTATACCAATTTTGTTCTTCAGTCAGTAACTTTCTATACACGCAGTGACATAACTTGAACTTTCGTACGTTTAATTTATTGCTTCCTACTGAATGTTTCTTTCATTCATTTGACCGAAACATGCAGCAGACCATTTTTCCTCTTTGTTCTTGAATTTTAGTAGCTGATGAGGGTCAAACGACTGACCGAAACATGTAGTAGGAAGCATTAAGTGGAATGTTCAAACGTTCAGGTGTTGTGATTGCGTGAACTGGACTGAAGGTGATAACCACTTCTGTTTGGAGGGTATTTAAATAGAATTAATCGTTTGTAACCACGAAACCTTGTGGCGTGATTCAGTATATGTAGAAGTCAAGGTTTTTATCAAGGTCGGGAGGATATTGATAAGAAACACGTTAGAAACATCGACGTAGGCCACCTTAGAATTTTGTCTTTCCATCTCATCGTGTCCTTTTACTTTTTCATTTTTCTTAACCATTTTTCTTTTCCTCGCTTTCCATTCAAGATCCTTGTTTTCGCCTCATAAGAACCTTACACTTTCTTCTCTTCTTATTTTACAAGTGATTGAACAGAGTTTGTGAAAATTTTATTTAGAGGAATTCACCCTTTTAGTACTAATTATTCTTCCTAGGTCTTTGGTTAGGCATTACAACGTGTTATTTGGTTCCGCATTCATATTTGTGTATTCTTATTGTTATATATGTTCTCTTCTGTGTATCCTGTTTAATTGTGTTGTTCTGTGTATTATTTGTGTGTAAATGCGTACTGTGTTATTGCCACCGGCTGTCAACCCAATTGCAGTTAACAAATATATCATACAATAACCTCTCATATGTCAAATTGTATGGGTTCAAAACTGAGGTACCTCTGGATATAATTCGTGCTTGGCTTTTGTGTAGAAGTCAATAAACGTTAATGTTTTACATGAAATTTGTTGATCAGCCATGCGCTTGTCAGCTTCTCATGAAAAACTCTGCCATATTGTTCGTTTATTAATATTTTTAATTAAACCCTTTGATTTTGTCATACACCGCAGTGTGACGTGCATTTGCAACGTTCCAGTTCGTATGTCCACGAGCACCGCTAACTGAGTTTTCTTACTTCTTCCCTTCGGCGCTCCCGACACCTTAAAACGTATCACTATCGCTCCCTCCCACATTAGAGTCGGTTAGTCGATGACAACTACCTACAACTGAATTACGGTAGCTGTATCTTGGAGTAGAAGGAAACTATCAACACCATCCGAATCCGCCTGTCTGAATTAGGTGTGCAATTATGTCTAACTGATTCTAATAAGTAATCCGGTAGCCTGCTTCACTTTCAGGAATTCATAGAGCCAATATCTTGTCAATAAATACTAAATTGGGCTTGAAGTTTTTTAAATATTTCGCTGGAAACCGCTTGTGTACATAATGTTGACTCATAAAACCATTCGCAAAGATCAGTTGAAAAGAATGGATGTAACAGTGGTCGTGGCTGATTTGAAATTAACATTCCAAAATTTCCCCAGTAAAAATACTACAGAAATTCTGAATATCAATAATGGATTCCAGCCCCACAATATATTTTTTCTTAATTTATTTAAGGACGTTGTTTCTACTTTGGAAATAAATTTTACATATGGCAGAACGGATTGACTATACAGGGGTGTTGATAAATCCTTATTCCGACCAGGAAGAAAACAAGCTAATGTTTCTATCAGAATGGCTTGAATTTCCTTCGGTGCTTTGTCTTGCAGAAAAAAAAGTTAATGACAGCTCGCGTCTCGATGTTGTTGAAATCGCGCGTGTCCCTGACATGCTTCCGAACTTGTTTCCTTCCTGGTTGGGCTACAGACTTATCAGCACCACGGTGTAATTATGAATATCGAAGAAGTGTGAAACAGGGTGGAAAAAAACACGGTTTATTTCGCGATGCCATTCCGAAATTCAGCTGGAAAGAAAGAGAAACTCGCAAAACCACCAAAAGAGGATGGGAGATAAATGGCATATTCTGTAGCAGTAAACTGCAGAACACGAAACTCTAGTTATTATCATTGCTCTGATATACTCCGCAAGATCATAATAATAGGCCGATTCATCTAGAGCTGTTGCAGTAATCCTTTATACGTAGGAGTTTCCTTAGAGCAAAGCAAATCTTATAGATTCCTGGATAGGGTCTCAGGATTGCATGAATTTGAGGCTCCCAGAATTTTTAAATTTTTGGAACATGAAGTTGGTAAGGTTGTTAGCCGTACGCACCGGCCACATTTAGCCGCCAACATATATATACCGGGTACACATTTCTGTTAGTGTCTGAGTTTACTCCAAAGCCAGAGTGCGACCGGAAGTACATTGTCAATGACAAATCCCAATAACTCAGTCGGAAATCGAACCCACAACCTTTCGGGTTGTAGTGTAGGAATTTCTTTGCCGATGAGAATTTTTGCCAGTATCGTCTGTCATCTACAAATGTTGTAATATTTCCATCAATCTATAAACTTTCATTGTATCTGAAGATCTACCGTCAAAAATCCCCAAGGCCGATGTGATACACACATGACAGGAAGCAATCGAAGTTCTATCATGCGATTTGTGAAGCTTACTCCAATATGAAGAAAAAAATGTTTTCTTCGGTTTGTCAAAGGAAACGCCCGAAGATCATATCGAAGAAGGTTTTCCGATACTTGTCAGAAAAAAAAACAAGCAAACGCACAAATAAACAAAGGATTTATCTCCTCATAAATAGCAGTAGTTGTGTAGCGGCCGTAAGTCTCTGGCTACATTTCAACTCCCTTATGTGGACCACAATTCCGTAAGTTGTTTCGAAAACCGACTTTGTACGGCGATAATTGTTAACCATTTTCCAATGTAATCTTATTTAGTTGTAGAAGAAACAAGGTTAATATCTTGTCCTATTTGTCTATTATTATTGTTATTATTATTTGAATTGTTTTATTAAAGGCGGTAACAGAAGTGAGGCATTTAGGAAGACTTTTAACCCAGTACAAATGCGCACAACACTATATTTTGGAAATGTAAGAGAAGGAGACCAATGGCTTAGCTTCGAAGTTCATATTAAACACTATTTTAAAGAGGTACGTTGTTAAGTTTTGAACTGTGGTAAACTGACTTGCGATAAGGCCCAGTAAGGGCTTTTGGAAGCTCCCTAATTAAGTTCAAAGTTTCGTTAAAGAAAGATATTTCCTGTCCAATTTAATACAATTCACTTCGCAAAGAAAGAAGCTCCCCCCCCCCCCCGCAGCTGTTGGTGTCCACCCGTCTCCGTTCAATTTGGACCAGCAAATAACAAACAACTTCTAAACGAATTCCATCAGGAATTTTCAAATCTTCTTACCAAAGCACTTCCTTTCCTCCTTCTTATTTCTTATTTTCGTATCTCACTAAAGACAAACTTTCAAATGAATCATTTTTAATCACACTAAGGGGTAGGATGTATGATTTGTTAATTATGAAGAATGTGGAAGGAAGCAATTGGTGTAGCATAAGAGTTGTGCCACAATTTTCATTCAGACTGAAAAAGTCATATTAACCTCTAATTAGAGTTTTTAAATTTTACCAGACAATAGAAACAACGAACCGCTTATTTTTTATCGAACGATGTCACTAGAATATTAGAAGCATCTGACTGTTCTAACCGCATCCGCACTTTCTCTTGCATAATTAGTCCTTAAACCTATTAAAAATGTAATATTCTTCCTCTATTTTGTATTTCATACTCACTAACAAAATAACCACTTCTCAAGTCAGAACAATAATCAGGTAATATTTTACCCTCCGTTACGTTTACATTAGTGTACTGAACTAACATGTCTTTATAAGAAGACACCCACATTCGGCCGTGTGCAACATCAATGGATTTAAAATTTTAATCGCTGTTAATTTCAGTATATGAGATGACTGTTATATATTTTAGTGTTATTTAACCCAATGTTTATGACAGTTATTTTGAGGACACTGGAAGACCAGGTAGCTCAGTCTGTATGGTGACTGGTAATTGGACTGCATGACTGAAGATTCGGGATTCGTTTTCGCATAGGCAAAATATATTTTAATATTCTTCAGAGCGTCCGGACCGGCACCCACTCAATCTCTCGCGTGACAAACAGCGGCCACTATTTGCTCGGAGATAAATAACCTGGCCGTGAGACTGGTCACGGAGCTAATAGTGCGTGATTTAATACCTCCTGCTCCTCGTAAGTCTTCATAGATGATTCTGAACTAAGCATAGGAAGAGAACTGAATTGGATAAGTATGTTGACCACAACAACTCATCGACAAAAACAAAAAAACAACTAATTTCTTGGGTTAAAACCTCGCGTTTATGAATAATATCAAGCATTATGCACGCTTATTCTCTTGGTATTTAAGTGCACAGTTTGAACTTTGTATCGAATAATAGAAATTAGTAACAATACTAAATATGAATAATAGACTATGAATTCTATTGCTGAGAAAAGGTACGAATAGGAAACGCAGAATACATTCACAAGTAGATGACTGAATGCAGGAATAAAGGCATGAATATGTAAGTAGATAAGTCTACCAATTAAAGATAAACAACTAAGAGAGCACAAGAACGTCACCGAGGCTGAAATTAAAACATTGTCATTTGAAGCCTGTTGAGCTATTGTGTCTGCAGACACCGGAATTTGTTCAAGTATAAACTCTTGATAAAGTTTCTGAATGACATCGCACCTTAGAATTATAGACAGCGGAAACACGTAACGAATTTAGAAGCACTAATATGTGTATTTCATGTGATGTAGGTGGGATTTATAACATTAATTCGTTCTCTTTGAAATGCTCAGTTTCCTAACATCAAAGACGGTCGTACTTCAAATGTTCTGTTCACTTCAGATTTGCTTGAGAGCAGCAGAATGCTCGAACGAAGCGATGTGACAATGTTGTTGGGTGCTAATTGCAATCAGAATAAGACGCAGTCGGCAACAGAGCGCCCATAATAATTGCAGACTGTAATTATATCACAACACAAAAACATTTCTCTGCATTTTGAAGAGATTACTTAAGCCGAAATTTGTTAGATTTCACTACTCCTTAACGCTGGCATTAATACAGTGACAGTAATAGGGGATCACATGACTGTTTTCTTTCTAAGATTTGCATACTTACTTACTTACTTATTTACTTCCTTACCTACTTACTTACTTACTTACTTACTTGCTTACCTACTTGCTTACATACTCCATGGTGCCGAATCCTTCTTCAGAAGCTAACCGGTTTTAAGAGAGTCAAAAAATCCCCCCCCCCCCATTTTAAAGAAACGGAATGTTCTTTACTGCATTCACAAGTGCCCGCCACCTTTCTCTATCCTGAGCCACATCGATCCAGCCCATGCCACTACATCCCACTTCCCGAAGATCCATCTTAATATTATCCTCCCATCTACGCCTGGGTCTCCAAAGTGGTCTCTTTCGTTCAGGTTTCCACACCAAAACCCTGTATACGCCTCTCTTCTTCTGCATACGCGATACATGACCCGCCCATCTCATTCTTCTCGATTTTATCACCCGAATAATATTAGGTTTGGATATAGATCATTAAGACCCTAATTATGTAGTTTTCTCCACTTTCTTGCTATCTCGTCCATCTTTTACCCAAATATTCTTCTCAACACCCTGTTTTCAGACACCTTAAGCCTATGTTCCTCCCCCAATGTGAGTGACCAGAACTCTCACCCATACAACACAACAGGCAATATTACATCCTAAAATTTGCATACTTGACGTAATTATGCAGGTTTGCAATTCCACTCCTTCTCAGGTGAGAGAAACATTGTAATTTTTCCCCGTATCAAGCATGAATTCAGTTTAAGAAAGAAAGGTGACAGTATCAAGTTTCGAACATTCGTACAAAATATATTTACTCTATAGACCACAAACTGGTGTTTATGTTAAAATAAATCTAGAAAAAAATAAATTTAAATAAATATGGTAGATCCGTCTGGCACGGGATGGAATCTGATGACCTTGTTGAATGTGATTCTGCAAATTCAGGTTCCATAAAATTCGGGACATTAATTGATTAGGCGACTGATAGCTTCTCATGTAGGGGCCGTTATGAAATTAGAGCAGTTTGTAATTGCCCTTATCACTGCCAGAAGCAGACTACATTTTGGAAGGGTGAGGAAACGAGCGTAATCCTGTGTACTGAATCCGAACACCTTATGTTAATACGATTACAGCATAATGTTGTAAATATGGCAGCGACTGAAGGTGCAGTAACGAAGCTAGAGCGTTGCTATTCCGTATTGAAACAGAATTGGAAAGACGAAATATTTATGGCGTGCTGCGCATTTTACTTTGGCGTTGTTTATTTGTATTTTTGCATAAGGCAAAAGTCGAAACACGTACAGAGAAATGCCTCATACTTTAGGTGGGTTTATTAAAATTTATAAATCTTTTATTGTGTGAAAATATTATAGTAATCCATAATATACAAATAACCATCAAAATGCACTTCAGTGTTTATGATATATTTTAATTCACCATGTTCTCATCAACATGTTTCGGCCGCTCTTGCGGCCATCTTCAAGTTGATGTTTTTACTTGAATACAGAGGTAAAAAGAGCGGCCTAAACATGTTGGTGAGAAAAGAGTAAATAAAAAACATCATAAACATTGAAGTGCATCTTGTTAGTTGTTTATATATTATGGATCCGATTATTGCACTGAAGATGGTACATGTTAAAACATTGCAGTAAATTTATCTACATCGTGCTTTCTGTTAGAAGAGAGCAGGTCTTTTATTTCTTCCTCCGGACACAACATGATTATTTTTGACTACGTTCAGCAGTGTAACATCTCGCTCTCTCCACCATATAAGTCTCCGAAAGGAACTTCCGATAGAACATCGGGGTTTCGGGAACTAGCTTTCCTGTCTCTTATACGGGGAATCGTAAGCATCTTTTGTGTGTGTGTTTTGGCGAGGGGGAGGGTTGGGAGCACATAAGTATCGAAAGATATGCTTTTATCTATATCAAAATAGTCAGAATTAGGACAAACAACAAAGTTTAAAATGTAAGTAAAAATTTTTAATATCCTTTAATAGTACATATACAACACATGTCAAAAGGATGAAGCAAGCTGACAGGCTGTATAGGAAACTACTGTCACAGTTTCTGATAACCGTTTAGGCAACAGAGTAAAACTGGCGGGAAGAGATTATCGTTGCTTAAACTGGTTGTAATTACTATATATATTTCGTTATTTTACTTCGGTGATGGTATTTTCAAATATAGAATGAATATTTTACTTAATGTTTATCCTCATAAAGCTGAAATTCATACAGTAAACGTCGCTAGAATGAACGGTAAACATGGAGGAATGCCTATTAACATGCTAAAGACTAGATTTATCTACATTGTTGTTAGGTAGATCCTACCGCACAGAGAACATATTCCGTGTTCATTACAGAAACCAGTTGGTGAATGCTGTCTGGGGAATTGTGGCGTCTGTATTGTTAAGAATCACCCTGATCAAATAAAGTGTAGAGGAGGGGGGGGGGGAGAAATACATAATATTTATGTCACGCCTGACGCAGTGAACGTACTACTGAGCTCGTTACTGCTAACTGATAATGCTTAACACATAAGCAAAACATCCATGAAATTCATTAAGTAGCAGGTCTGTGACATACGCGACTTGTAACTAGTATACTGTAAATTTTTACGTGTTTCATCATCATGAAATAACTTGAAATGCCAACTTGATGCAACAAGGTGATTTCATTAATGTATTCTTAGCTCAGCATGTTTCAGGTACATACGCCCATCATCAGGAGCATTAGATATTGAGTTGCAGCATATGATTTTCTGCACCGAGTTTTTGGATGGGTGGTGGTCTTGAGAGTGGCTGCGTAGTTCGTGTTTGCGGTGCGGATGGTGCCGTGCGGGTCGCACGGCACCATCCGCACTGCGGCTCTCAAGACCACCACCCATCCAAAAACTCGGTGCAGAAAACCATATGCTGCAACTTAACATCTAATACTCCTCGTGATGGGCGTATGTACCCGAACCATGTCGAGCTAAGAATACATTAATAAAATCACCTTGTTGCATGAAGACGGCATTTCAAGTTATTTCATGAGGAAGATGCACGGTCAAACAAACCTCAAGTTTCATCATCGTGTTCACAACAGACTGGGAACGAATAAAAACCTGAGCCAGCTGTGTTAAATATCACAGCTTTTTTCTTCAACTTCATTTTCTTGTCGTAGATGTACCATTGTGCTTTTACAAGTTACAAAATAGTTGTTTATATCATCGACTTAACTAATTACATTGTATTAAATCACAAAATGTGGCTACATTTTCAACCAATTTTTACTGTCACCCTCAGGTCACTCTTCCACATGCAACTTAAATTACAATCGCAAATGCCATATTGGGACAGAATGAGGTCTCAGTCTGATACACAAAATATATACAAATCAAATTTAATTTTTTACAAATAATTTAAAATTATGTGCAAGTTAGGTTCTGTATTCTTGAATAGCGGTGTCTGTTTGGTGAGTGGGCTTATGATTACATCCGAAAATATCCTATGGTAACCAGACAAGAGGTGTCTACGTATATTTCTTTCTTGCTGTTAAGGAGCTGGTCTGTATTTGCTGGTTGTATTCGCTGTAATATCAATGAATAGTGCGTTCAAGCTTCATATTCAGTGCTTTCGCGTCTTGCATCAGTCTGTCTTGGAAAAATTAATACTACGTCAAATTGGGCTAATGCATTTTCCATACACAAACGTTTCTACTCACTTTTCACGGATCAATTTGCCTTTCGACGTTATAATATCAGAGTACCTAGCAACGTCGTTAAATATTTCATAAATAAACAAGAAATAACGTGCGCAAAAATCCATATTTCATGTGGGTAATTCGTTGGTTAGGTAATAGATTTTCATTTATTAAAGATTCAACTAAATACACTTACAGTAGTTTATTTTCAATGGAAAAATATATAATTATAGGCTCGCAAAAGTTTCAGCCCTTTATAAGCCGTCATTAGGGTTTCTTATTTCTTTTTTATTTATTTTTGTTAGCAATCAGAAAGAATACATTCTATAAGCTAATGTGATGATTATACAAAGTATGCTACGATATCATGCATTACTAAAACGCGGTTGGGTATTCATCCAACTATGTCAACTTAGGTGCCTTGCAAGTCTAAAGATCAGCATCTTTTTAGTTTCCTGGTGTTTATAGGTTGTAGTAGTGGCTCTAATAGTGGACTGGGATGTGCCTCCAGGTTGCTGTGATGTTTATTGATTCTCTCATGGATGACGTCGCTTACGTAAGGGATGTTCAATTCTGTATGTAAAGTATGATTTGTTACATACCAGGGTGAATTTGATATGGCTCTGAGAATTTTGGATTGGGATCTCTGCATGATGACTATGTTGGACTTGCTGGCACAACCCCACAGTTCTATTCCGTAGCTCCATGTAGGTTTGATTACTGCTTTGTAGATGAGTAATTTACTTTCTATAGAGAGATGGAATTTTTTTCCTATCAACCAGTTGATCTCTTTTGTTTTTAAATCGATTTGTTTTCTTTTTTTGGCGATATCATTAGGGAGAAATACATTTGCAATTTACTTACGTGAAACTGACTCTTTATATGGAACACAATGATAGACAGTCGGTCAACATTTTTACTGTCACAAGTCTTAATGGCTATGAAAATTTGTTGGTCACTCTCCCTTTGTTTCAGATATTTCTGTGGGAAATTTTTTCGTTAAGATACCGAGAAACCCACCAACATTTTCTCTCATCGCCTGCGACAAGCTCGACATCTGGACTCCGTTATGCATAGCGATGAATGATAACGCATCACCTCTTCTCAGACGGAGAGACTCGCACAAAAGCCACGCGATAAAGACGGGGGACGTCCTATTTAGGAGAGAAACGGACTGGCGCCACAGAACCTGGCTTTGCTATAATGAATCCAGTCTCTCGCATCACCGAAGCTTTTAGTATGCACAGGGAGTGAGCAGTCACTGTGTGGTTTTGTTCGAGAAGTATCCGTAAGGTACTCCTGGCCACAGCATGCATTTGCGTCGAAACCTAAGAGGTGTTGGCTGCTCTCTCTCTCTCTCTCTCTCTCTCTTTACATGTGACTGGTGTTTCGGTGAGAACAAGCTTGAGTCTTGCTCACTCTCTGGGTTCGAAATTTCCGTATTTCTACCGCGTGCAACATTCTACTAGTGTTGCTCTGCAAGAAAGAATCGAAAACAATGAACTTTCGGGGGCCTAAATGTAAGTTTCCGGCAATCATAGTGCATGGAAAATTGTATGTCACGACCACTTCCTACCTCACACTCTCAGATTCATCATTTTCGACTTTATAAAATGCAGACATTTAAAATGCAGGTTAAAAAAGTCGTGGAAAAAAAGCGATGCGACAGCAGTATATACATCCTGTCTCTTTTGGAACCTGAAATTACATTGCTGAATTCAAAAAAAGCCACTCCCCTCCCCAGTGAACCATTTCTCAGCCAGATAAATTCAGTGCACACAGCCATTACCTATTTTGTTAAGATACATTACAGTTTTACAGCGTCCTCTCTTCTTCCACTTATATCACGAAATTTTTTCCTCTCGTCAGATTTTCTGAATAAAGTACAAGGTAGCCAAGAATTAAAAAGCTGTCATACGCAAAATTACTGAAAGCGAGTGGTAACTAACATTTTATCCAGAAAAACTCTGATCTTCTAAAGCCCTCTACAAATTTGTTCGATAAGGGTGATATTTCTTGTACCAGTCCGTTCCACTCTCAGTAGTCAATAGCTGTCTCTTACTTTGAGAGGCAATGGTCGCTTTGTGCACAGAAACGTCCTCGTTCTCCGTGATAAGAAACACTGTACTAACTAGTTCGTTGTCGTAATTAATTATATGTATCTTACGACTGCTGACGTTAGAAGAAACTGGACTCTCAGATATATCAAGGGATTTTCTTGTTCTAATGAGTTAATGTTAAGATACTGGATTATAACTGGCCGGGAGCGGCTACATTTTCTGCACATTTATAAATACTATAGAATTTACACGAATAACCTTATGAAGAGTGATACTTGAGAAAAAAAAATGAGACGCTCAGTTAGTCGAGAAATCTTTCGCTTTTTGTGGAAACCAATGTATATCACTGTGTGCACGAAAACCAGCCTGGGTTTCTGTCAGAGGGAAAATTAATTCAGTATGTGAAGATGTCATCAAATACTCTTATTTTAAAACCCTTTTTAATATTTTCCTTGCATTTGTCATTGGTACGAAAGTAGTGGTGGTGGTGGTGGTGGTGGTGGTGCTGTTGGTTGCAGCACTGCGCTACGAGCTGGAAAGTCGCGCTTTCAATAACCAATTTTGTCACTGGAGTTTTTCGTTTACTTAATCCTTTCGGCCAGACTAAGGTCCTGGAATCGACTCAGCCTCTAACGGAAATAAGTGCTATGTATATCTCCTGCGGGTAAAGGGGGCCGGTACGTAGAGTTGACAATCTTGTCACCTTCATTGGCCGATAGTCTGAAAATTCTGGAAGCCTCAAATTCCTGGACCCTAAGGACCTATTGAGGACTGTACAAAAGTATTATTACATTTTTATAAAGTGGTGGTTTCTTTTAATAATTTCCCAGGAACACTTCCTACAAATTTCTCTTCTACCTCATGCACGTTACACATATTTCAATAACTATTATGTAAATAAGAAAAATAATATCAATGATATGAGATGGGAAAATTTAAAGTATAGTGTAAGAATTATTAAAATTTCGGACAATTTCCACCGATAAATACTATCAAAGTTATTATTAAATTTTTTTACGAACTTGAAGGAAGGCATCAGGAAGTGCTAGAAAGATATATAATAAAATTAATTATATACGACAGCACTAACTTTATTTTTAATACATAATGCTACATGTTTCGACCCATCAGTCGGTCATCTTCAGGCCTACATAGCAGACCAAGTCATTGGTGCTGTGTGCACATTGGGATCGCAATGTGCACACAGCACCAATGACTTAGTCTGCTATGTAGGCATGAAGATGACCGACTGATAGGTCGAAACATGTAGCCTTATATATTAATAGTAAAGTAGTGCTGACGTATATGGTTAATTTTATTATATATTATCAACATGTTTTTCAGCTATAAAAATTATGAATTTCGTAAAATTATAGCTTTGTTTGGTAAGTGTACGTGCATATATGGATTTTCCTAACCTCGGTTCACCTTACCGGCTCTCCTAATCAATCTTTCTGAGTTACTAGTCTATCGGCCTACTATTGAATTCCAGGATTCTAGACTTCTTTAAGTAGGTCACTGCAGCATTATGCCAAATGTTTACCCATCATTTATGATCATCTCTCCAGCTTTCACATTATAGAATCGTCAAATGCCATACGAATAATTCAGTCGTTAAGTTTCGTCAGTTCTTGCTCAGCTGTCTAAGGTATTTGTAAACTTTGAAAGATAAATGACGTACTTCGATTTGACACCTTAGCAGTTCTTTATTTTCGTCTCTTAGGATTCGGCAAATGACGTCTTCTTTTAAACATTAGTCCCCGCTAGAAGAAAACGCACTTCGTCAAATGGTTTTGCACATACAGCTGACTCTTTCACATTCTCTATTAAGGGTATGTTGATTGATTGTGGAAAATGATCGTGAAGTGTAACTTTTCTCACGCCTTGCATCAGTAAGTGGATAAATCCCTAAAAAACAAAGAGAATTCAAAAGTAACTACCTCAGCATTTTATTGATTAACGATACTAATACTGAGGCCGCCTAGTTTGGCCTTTATGTAGAACTCTGTACTCTTATGGACACTTTTACAAAACTTGCAAGAAGTGAATATTAGTGTCGTGAATTGTCTCTATCTTACTGCCCGTCCGTACGTCCACCCATATGGAATAACTTGATTCCTACGGGTTGATTTTGGAAAAGTTCAGTATTAAGGATTTCAGTTAAATCTGTCGACAATATTCAAGTTTGTTTATAAGTCGGACAGAAAGACACTTTACACGATGAGCTGTCTATTTTGTTTATAATTTCTCGCCTTTCACGAGATAAGTACACGAAATATTAGCTGCAGTCTTGAATGTCGAGTAATATGGCGCCATAGAGATAAGAGTTTTATTGCCCTTCAATTAGAAGAAAAATACAAAGTCAAAGTTATTTAATGCTTACTGTTGTACACTAGCTTATCGTTACGTAATACGGCATCGCAAAGATAAGAATGGAGGTAGTTTTACCTAATGATTCATTTATGTAGTCTTCGTTTTACGTTATGTTCGTATCTTCGTCGTGTAATTCATAAATATACATAATTAGCCTTTTTTATATACATGGGTCCGTGCATCGTGAATCGAATTTAACAATTTTCCACCTAGATGCGACTTATTCAGTTTATTACATTACTGTAGGCGGCTCTACATGTTTCGGGTGTTGACACCCATCAATAGGAGCTCGTACAACTGTAAATAAAGCTTCTGGTATTGATTAATAACCGGATCTAATATCATCCGCTCCCGTTGTTGAGTTCCAACTCAACAGCGAGAGCGGATGGTAGTAGATCCGGTTAATCAATACCGGAAGCTGTATTTACAGTTGTACGAGCTCCTAACGATGGGTGTCAACACCCGAAACATGCCTACAGTAATGTAATAAACTGAATAAGTCGCATCTAGTTAAAAAATTGTTAACAAAATATTTAACCCTTTAAAGGCGAAGCGAAAACTGCTTTATTTATAGGCCCAGTTCGTACCGCGCGGTAAGCACTTTTCATCTCGGTTATAAAACCAATCACCTTATGACATAAGTGGCACAAGTCGCTGTTTATTCTCAGATAAATACAAAACAAATAAATGGAGTGTGGGCAGAGTGCATAATTCGTAAGTGTTAAACCTGTTGGTGCACGAAACCAGTCGGCTTTAAAAGTTTAAGGGAATTACAGGAGTCAGTCACGGGATTTAATGTTTCTTTTTCCTTTCTTTGTCTGACCTCTCTCTCTACTAATTGTAGGTAATGGTGGTTAATGTTGCACTTGATCACACTCAAGGTCATATACCCATTCTGTAGGACTTCTCTGGACGAGAGTTCAGCCCGTAGCAGAGACCCCTTACCCGATAACACACAGCACTTGGCCCCAGCAAGATTCAAACTCCCAATCTCAACCAGCGATCGGCAGCAGACCTACAACTTAGACCTTGCGGCCAGCGAGATGAGTGCAATTATTATATAATAATCGTAGCTGTTAAGTAGACTCCTCACCCAATATTGTGCGGGTGATAAAATCGAGAACAATGAGATGGGCTGGGCATGTGGCGCGTATGGGTGAGGAGAAGGGGGTGTATAGGATCTTTGTGGAGAAACCGGAGGGAAAGAGACCACTGGGGAGACCTAGGCGTAGATGGGTGGATAATATTAGAACGGATCTCCAGGAGGTGGGATTTGTGTATATAGACTGGATTGGGCTGGCCCAGGATAGAGACAGGTGGCGGACGCTTGTGAGTGCGGTAATGAACCTTCGGGTTC
>Ga0123357_10001702_pt1 | contig 23702 bp, 14 predicted proteins | sample TergutEmb28metaG_FD_89873 | JGI IMG/M metagenome (GOLD analysis project Ga0123357, IMG submission 89873) | Embiratermes neotenicus P4 segment gut microbial communities from Petit-Saut dam, French Guiana - Emb289 P4 | ecosystem: Host-associated > Arthropoda: Insects > Digestive system > Gut ... | reverse complement strand
TGCACAGTGCACGATGCAAAGTGAGACTGTGTGTACAGTGCACGGTGCAAAGTGAGACTGTGTGTACAGTGCACAGTGCAGAGTGAGACTGTGTACAGTGCACGGTGCAAAGTGAGACTGTGTGTACAGTGCACGGTGTGAAGTGAGACTGTGTGTAAAATGCACAGTGCACGATGCAAAGTGAGACTGTGTGTACAGTGCACGGTGCAAAGTGAGACTGTGTGTACAGTGCACGGTGCAAAGTGAGACTGTGTGTACAGTGCACCACCGTGCAAAGTGAGACTGTGTGTACAGTGCACGGTGCAAAGTGAGACTGTGTGTACAGTGCACGGTGCCGAGTGAAAGTCTCACCCTGCACTGTGTAAGTTTTAACATTTCTAGAACAATCTAGTTGTGCATTCAGTTGGATAAATAAAGATGTGATAGCATCAAGATGCACGGTAAGACCGTGAAAACTAGACATTAACATGGAGAAAAATCAAACATGAGGTCCACACAGACATGGTCTTTAATATCAAAATTTCATATTTCCTTTTAAGTTGATGGGCTTCAGCACCAAACAGTCTGTTACATTTACATGTCTGTGAGGCCGTACTTCAAATCATATGAGATTCTGAATTTATGTTCTCACTCATTCCACATTCTTGAATTTTATTCCAACTAGGATCCCCATCAGACTTCATCTCATACAATATAATACAGCAAATGCTGAGAAAATACCACTGTAATATAAATTAATGTCTGTACCTGCAGCAGTGTGAAAAGTGCCTTTAATTTGCTGGTTACTGTACTGACAGTATAGCAAAGAGGATCATCTGGTATAGGAACAACATATTTCATTGGAGGCTTCTTCTTTTTCTTCTTCTTTGACACAACCTGAAGGCTCACTTCCGGAAGAAAAGTCCATGCAAGTCCCCAGCGGGTTACATTACCTTGACAGAACTCAGTCTGGATACTGCTTGCTACTCCAACTTTCTTTATTTCTGATTTCAAGACATCCAAACTGGATTGTTGTCCTACCATAGTACTGTAAATCCTGCACACATTAAATAATGATCTGAGTTACAGCATGCAGGATGCAATTCAAACACTTCTGAATTGCATGTTTTTGGGCAATGTGGCAAGGTTCGAAGTTTGACAACCATTAAAAAAAATGTATTTATGCATTCTTAAGAATGGACAAAGTTTCTAAAGCACAATGTGTCATAAATTCTAGGGCAAACTTAAAAAAAATCTGTTCAGAGTCTAAAGAAAAGCTGAAAGCACAGGAACCCCTCGATTTAATAGACTAATAGAGGGAGGGGTGTCCCTTAGTGCCAACCTTCATGAAATAAAAAAAAAAAAGATTATATAGAGTACATGAAGTATTCTCTATTAACTGATAGAGTACACTGGGACTACCATTCAACAAAGTGACATATTTTCTAATAATGCACCTGTAACAGAAATATAAAAATTAATATTATAGGAATAGTAATTCTAAATTTGTATAATTTTTATTCTGAGTGAAAATTAGCGTGCTTGATTTTGTTATGGTGAGAGAGGTTTGAAGAATATGTTGAGCTTTCACTGAGACTTATGCCTGTGCTACTTGCACATTATAACGTAGTTAAATTCACAAAAGTGTGCAAAATGAGGCTGCACTTTGGGATCAGATGATGAGCTATTGTAACTGATGACATCATGACGGTAATCTCTGACAACACAGAGTTTTTGTTTGACAAACAGTTGACCTTCCTTCTCCTGCACTTCACTCTTAACACCCAAGTTTACTGTTTTTGTTTTCTTTCTTCATCACCTTCTTTAGAAGGTGTGGTTGCTTACTTTATTAAATTCTTATGTAAAATCTATCACAGAATCTGTTGCTCTCATTAGACAAGTGTCCATTATTTCCAATGCCCCTTAAATCAAGGTTTTACTATACTACACATAGAATGTATATACATACTTCACCATATCCCTCAATTCTGCACTTTCTTGTATCATTTGTTGGATAAATGCCACCTCTCCACCCTGTACCACCACATCATTTGAAGATCCAGTTTTCCCACCATGAGGAAGTGGTCGTGATTTAGATCGAGATTTGCTACTGGAATCTGCATCTCTTTCACTTCTGAAGAATGGTGGATTGCATATTGTGAAGTCATATATATGGTCCATGTTCAAGGCTCCCTTAAGAACTGTACCTGCTTCAACCTGCTTTACTGTAATGTTCATACAAAACCAGGTTTGTTCAAGGAATTGATGTACATTAACTTTTCATTCTACAAAATGGATGTGTTACTGATATGCCATTTGTGAAGCAGAAAAGGTGTTCCCCCATTACCTTAGAGGCAGTAATCACACATGAACTGAGACATAAAACGCCATCATATTTACAAGCGAATAGCACTTGTCAGTCACTGTTACAAAATCCAAAATCTATTAAAGAAATTTACTATCTCCCCTTTAATTGTAAGTTATTTAACATCAAACTTGAAACTGTTCTCAAGTATACCTGTTATAAATTCTTCAAGATCATTCCTTGCCACATTTCTCCTTGCACAGTCTACACCCACACTGTCTAACTCTGTTGCCAACATTTTCCATTTGTTTGTTGTACTGGCTAGTAACGGGTAAATACAGGAGGCACCACAGCCTGGTAGGAATACAGAAATACATTTTTATAAGTTATCAAGCTATCTGTGAATTATCTTGTGCTTACAAAGCATTTGTAGATCTGTGGTCCAACATTTTAAACACTCATTTTTATGCAATGGCTGTAGCAGTGTTTAGTGAAAAATCTTTAACTTGCACCTACAACCTTGTGTTAAAGACTCTGAACATTCATCATGGCATGAACAAAATGCTCATTGCTGAGTGGCTTTTCAAGTAAGCTAAATCTCATCTTTATCATCACAAGTTTCTCTATTTCATTTTGACACTTTAGTCTTTCACATATGTTCCCTCAAAATGCTGTATTTTTTTCAGGATAATCAGTCCATATCATTCCCTTCATTTGACAACCCTATCAGTACTATTTTAAAGTACAAATCATGAAATTAATCATTATAGAACATTCTACATTCCTCATTAGTGTTGGTTTATTCTCTGTTTTCACAAACTTTTAACAGGTTTCTTTAGATGCAAATGTGATCAGTAATGATTCTAACTTCTACTTTGTGTGGGCTATAAATGTGAACAAGCCTGTCAAACATGGCCCTCATATTTAACACAGGACACTACTGCTTTATTAATAAAATCATATAAAAATAAACCAGTAAGCCTATACAAAATTTGAGGATTTCTTTGTAATTTTCCGGAACGTAATTTCAATTGAAAGATATGAACACGTTGTTTGTGTCCATGGGGAGTCCTTCTCTTGCATTTGTTTTTCAAGCATTCTTATAACTGTTTAGCAGTGTGAAAAATGAATCCAATATCAATTAAATACAACAGTTACAGTTAATTGCATATGTGCTGTCTAACTTAACCAAATTCAGTCACCCTGAAGATTGCAGCAGCACATACATCCAGAACATTGGTACTGCCTAGCAATCTTGCATGGTATGAAAAGTGAGAAGACTATCATCTGAGCAACACCCACTGTGAAAGCCAAAAAACCTATATGGCCAGCCCTATGAGATTCAAAGGTTCGTATAGCAATCACTACAAACAGCACTGTCTTTTGGAATGTGACAATGCAGCATCTTGTAGAAATTAAGTAACATGTTGGAAGCCCATACAGTCCCCATCTTCATGGTAGCCTGAAGATGAAGACAGTACAAAGTAAAAGTTATAGTTCGCTGGAAATCAAATGAACCACCTCAATATTAACTGGTACTGATGAATCTGGGAAACTACATAGCAATAAAAGCGCTGGTTGTTAGTACCTATATCAACTCCTCTTGTTTCTTCTTCTCTGGGTTTGTTTAAGAAGCCTATCAAGTCTTCCATCCATAGTAAGTAATTAAGGCGTAATGGGACAGTTGGTACCAGGCGGTTTGAGGGTATTTCGACCTGTAGTCCAAAATCTTTCTGAAGCAAAGTTGTAGTTAAGGTTTTGAGCGCTTCTGGATTCTTGAAATCAAAAGTCACCTTTCCTCTGATGTCCTACAAGAAGTGGCATATCTTTAAAATATGATGACTGTTATGTTGATGAGTCGGCTGTTAAGGTAAGTATACGCTAATGTTAATGACAGGTTAGGGGATTGTGTACGTAGTTTATTGTTTCTAGTAAGCTAATAAACTTCAAACTCAGCGACAGACATACGCTATTACCACACTGCATACCTGATACACACGGGAATCTTGTTAATAAATTGTCAACGTTTTTGTGCTTGGAGCCAATTACCTGTTTTGTGAACTTACGAAATTCTGGATAAGAAATGGCTAAGTGTTTGAAGTTCGGTGGATGCTTGTAAATATTTCTAGGGTGCATATATTTATTTTGTGACATGATTAATCAAACCAGAAGCGTGCAATAACACACAGTGTACTACTTTATCAGGTTATGTTACTTTACGGATGCTACACTACACACGACGGCACTGGAACAAAATAATTGCACTTCCTTTTCCGCTGCTTCGCAGTCTCTCGAAGTGCGAGAAACTGCCGTAGTTTGCGCAAAAGTTCGTTGGTGGTAGGAAGGGTCTCTTAGACAAGTGTAGTGCAATCGAATTCATTTAAGGCTTTGTGATTTTTGGTAAGTTGAAAACAACTGTATGTTTTTTCTCCATATTGAAGCACCGCTGAATTAATTTTATCATGACAGTATATTGATTTAACATGAAATACGTGATCGCCAGTAACATAGAAACCGTCGGGTCGTGTTCAAAATGGCCGATTTTTTTGAGTCAATGGATTTTCAAGTATTCAACAAACTGTTAACAATTTTATACAGTGTGCATTGATATGTAGCTGGGAGGAGGCTGTATACTTCAAATGATCAGTTCTGCGCATATATTATAACCAATACGTCATTTTTGGCATAAATATGCGCTAATGTTAATTCACTCAATTGAGAAAAGTGGGCGATAACAACACAACCTAAACGAACAGCAATATTAAACACAAGGGTCTATCTTTTTTTCTTGTACTTTGACGACAGATATAACTTACTAAGTGACGATAGGCCCCGCTCGTTTTTTGTGTTCGGTTGATGTTTGCAACCTGTATCAGAGCAGGTGTTGGTAAGGCGCTGAGAAAATGCTGTCATTACCACAGTAAAAACTGCAAAAGAGTTTCGAATATCCGAACGTCAGTTATCCGAACCACTGCCGGTGAAATGAAGTTACCCTTTACTTGCCAATTACTGGTTACCATACTGGATATCACTAAGCCGGTTGAAGCATTACAGGAGTTCATAATCGAATATTACAGATTTTTTAAACAGTAAACTTTGCGAAGTTAACATTACTTGTTTCTACCATGTAATAACTTGTGTTTGTTTTTTATTTTTTATACAAATGTGTGGATTTATTGTTGAAGTTATGTAAAATAATTTTGTAAGTTCAACATACATTTAGTGTGTATCATTATTTCAGTATTTGCTCGTTACCATTTACAAACCATTTCTTAACTCATTGACAGTATTTGACGATACTCTCCTGCATGATTGATTGTCTGAACAGTTTGATTAACTGAACTTCCTCAGCCCCATTTAGTTTAGATAATTTACTCTACTGTATTACAATTCGTTTTGTAAGTTGGGTAAATGTGACGATACATATGCTTTGATTGTTTTTTTAGTACACAAAGTGGCAGTTGAAAATTCCATGGTCAAAACCGTGAAAGTTGAGTAATTACTTGGTGGCAAATGCTAGTTAGTACTGTTTTGGGGTTACCATGGAATGGGTGCTCGTGTATTTCACATATATTAGTTTATTGCATTTGTTTCTACACAGACACTTTGAGATACCCATACTTTTGCTACAGAAGTAGTATTTAAGATTGAAAATTGCATATATTTCAAATATATACCATTGATTGTGCATTGACACATTTTCATGCTTGATGTAATAGCAACTAGTGCATGTGGGATGCTAGCGTGAATACAACACAGTTTATATGCATTTTGTAGATTTATGGCAGAAAGCCAAGTATTTAGAATGTGTCCTAGTATAAATATAATGTAAAAGTAGTACAGTTTCTCTGCACACCTAGAAGGAATATGAGGTAGTGGAGGTATAGTTCCAATCCTTTTTAACCTCATCACCAGATGGAAGTGAGTTGTCACCTTTATGTCCTGGTCACCTCACACTATGGGAAACCTGTTTGCCACTTAGGAGTTGAATCACAGTTTTTCAATACTGTTCTTGGCCTAGTCATGACACCAACTGCTATGCCAGCTACAGGATGAATGTAGTATAGCAAATTTTATTATGTTTGTGTTGTCACAATTGAATTTGAGCTTAATGGCCTTACCATTTGTTCTGTTCAGCAGAGCCATCATTATTGCAGTTTTTAAAGTGAAATAACAGTTTGGGGGTAAGGAGTGTTGTGTCCATCATTATATATATATATGTGTGTGTGTGTGTGTGTACACAAGAAAAAGCAAGGGCCTGACCCAATCATATCTGAAGGAAATATGACACCTAATTTTGAATGTGATATTTAAATGGTTTTAATTGAAGCATTTGGTATATTGTACAGTCCACTTGCATGTGCTTATTGTGGTCTTAACACTAATGTTGGTTGCAGTGTATATTTTGCCTGCCACCTTTACTGCTGGTGAATTTAGATTCCAGTTGCACAGTACAGCATATAAGTCATGTTTGTTACATTTATGCCTTACGTATATGTAATTAAATCTGAGATTCTTTTTGACGAACTGCACAGTCTTTTTACACCATTTTGCCTGCAGAAGCTGACTTCTGGAGGTTATTATATAGATTAACCTGTAGGGTCTGTGCTGCTTTAATGTGAGGATGATGTATAGCAGGGACAAGAGAGTTTATCTTCTCTGTAAAGTGTCCACACAAGCTCTTGGGCCCACCCAGCCTCCTGTTCAGTGCAAGGGTGTGAGGCTGATCACTCACCCCATCTAACACAGAAGTCACAAATTCGTGGAGCTATACCTCAACTTCACTACATGCCATATTGTTTAATTAAGTGTGGAGAAATACATTATGAAGAAATACCTGTCAGTGCACAACGTAATTGCTACAATAAAGTTGTACTTTGGCGGGTTATATTTCTTTCATTACATATTCTACAAGCACAGTGAGGATGCCACACCTTAAAAAACTGTGAATAAAATATTACTGTTCACAGCAGAAGTCCTTTTGTTAATAATTGGTTTCCTTTTTTGTTGTACTTCCCATTCCATAAGTTCTAGTATAATAATTATCTTCTCTTACCCAACATTATAACCTTGCTCGTAACTGAACCAGTTAGAGGGCTAAGAAGAAATTGTATATTCACAGGAATTTAGTTTTTGTTGTTTTGTTAAGAAGTTCTTTATTTAGAAACAAGCATATGGAAAAAGTGGCAAGGATGGCATGTTGCAAATCCACCAGTAATTTTATGTACTCACACATTGACCAATTAATTTGACTAATGTAGATCAGTGCAGATTATGGTGAAGCTAATTAAGTTGCCACTTTAAGCCATAGAGTATATGATGAGTCTAAGAAAGATAAAACAATGCATTTTTGGTGCAAACTGTAAGCTTACAATAAACATGAAATTTATGGAACACATTTACAGTTTCTTGCTGTTTCTCCCCATCCTTTTGTGAGGTGAAGCTTATTGTAGTTTACCACCCACTTCATGTCAAAGTCATGCAGGCAGGGAACTCATTTCAGTGCATACCTAATATTTGTGGCAAGTTATATTGTGTTCCTGGGGGTATTGTAGTGGGCAGTATGTTACTGCTGTTGCTGCATATTTACATTTTATTTCTTAACAAGCAAACTTGGAATTTGTCACAGGCTACTTATGTGTAAGTGTATGTTTTTTGTTATCATGATGATGAGGTGAAGGAGGAACTGAGATATAGAATGGTGCATCATTTCTGACCTTGAATATGACAAAAGCGAGTTTCTGATATTAAATGCAGGAGTTCTTTTGTTGTATATCATAGTGTACAGTACTGTACTCGTAGTTGCAGAGTAATGCAGAACTAGTCTTTTGTTGTATACTCTTGTTTCTACAGTAGCTGTGTTTAAGAAATTTACTTGAATTACATTTGAAATTATATGATTACTCTTAGAGCATACTTTCTCTTTATATCTCACGAATTATGAGGGTTTTATTGTTAAAGGAGGGTGAAGTGTAATAATTCCATTTAAAACACAGTTGGTCCTAGCTGAACAGAGATTTGTACAACACGGTTTTGATTATTCTTTGTTGAACATGTTGATCTCTCCACAGGCATGTGCAGGAGGTGCCAATTTCAGATACCAACCACACTAAAGGCTGTTAATGTCTGAGGGACTTTTATGGTTTTTCTGTGTCTTTTCAGGTTATTACTACTAGTATCAAGTATGCCATGACAGCTACTTTCCAAATCCTTGGCTTAACACAGTTCATTTGGAACAGTGTCATTTTTCCAGTCAAATTTTGGCTGTATTTCCAGCTGTCATGGCAAGTCTTAATCATTGAGCTGTGTAAAGCTATTGAAAAAGTTCATTGACAGTGTGTTAAATATCAGATGTTTGGAAACAAGAGTAACATAAGAATTACATCCATGACGATTTCACAAGGAATACATGCTATCATTTAGCAAAAAAGTCTTTTATCTTCTTATTTCGTGTCTAGCATTGTAGAGTTTTAACAAATACAAAACTGTAATTTTTGTTGCTCTTTTGTATGGGCATGAGATGTCTGGTTGGTCACCCATGTTGAAGAAAATTGATTAGGAGTGATAGAGAACATTGTGCCCAGGAGAATATTTGGACTGTGGGAGAGAAAGCGACTGAAGACTTGAGAAAAAAATTGTATGATAATAAGGAACTTCATAATTTGTACCCTTCACCAAATATTGTTAGGGTGATGAAATTGGGGGTGGGAACTGTGTGCAAGTGTATGCAAAATTTTTGTCAGGAAACCTGAAGGGAAGAGACCATTTTAGGTACCTAGGTGTGGATTGGAGGATGATATTAAAATGTGTGTTCCATAAAAGTGATGGCATTTCTTCAGTATCTGAGCTGCCATTTTCTCCTCAAGAGCTGTGTGCTGCATTGAGTTGATTGTATGCTGTTTTCCCATGGCAGCCATTGTTTGTTGTTGAGAAAAATTTCGTACATAATCGTCAACATATATTTCATATTAGCTGTGTGAAACTGCATGAGATTGAGGAGACACTCAGTGCATTGTTCAATTTTTAGGCAGAACTGTAATATAATACAGTGTTTACAGTATGTGTGACCCACATTTTCAAGGAATATGCACAGCCAGTTCATGACATTTTAGTGCTCCCTGCAAAACAGTATTTCATGCACCTGTGTGTAACACGTGGTTGGCTATGAATCTAAAAAACCACAAACTGAGATGTGGCAACTTTAAACCTAAACTGCCAGCATGCCAAGTTGTGTGAAGAATGATTGCTCATGAGCTGTTTCTTGCAGTTGTGTTGTACGATATTAACTGCGAGTATGTAAATGATGTTAATTGTGCATAACATTTTTTGTGCTACAAAGAAACTGGCTTTGCTCCATGAAATCTTAACCTGTAAGTTTGCACGTGTTTAATACTCACCAATAACCTTCACCTGTGTAACACATCGATTGTTCTGGAAATACATAATCATTTCTTCCATAATGGAATTTAGAATATCCCATGAAGCATGTTTGCTATAAGTGATATTTATTAAAAAGAATTTTTGGTGGAAGGTCAAATTTTAAGGGACTGAACTTTTCACATCATTTTTTCAGTATTGACCTTATCATTTGGGAGCCCAAAAAACGGCAGGGCCCCCAGTAGTTAGTGTTTGTGGTACCCTTATACCAGCTCTGGGTGTGTGGTAATATGAGGCAGACTTTTGAAATGGAATTTATCTGTGGTATTTTTTGAATGTGTTGCATTGTGAATTGGGGTTTGGAATAGTCTATAACTGCTTCCTTTATCCTTATACATAAATTCACATGTAGCCAGTTATCCCAGGTGCACCTAATAAACCAGGAAGGTATTAATATATTGTACAAAATCAGTTTGGTTAGCAATATGTGTGCAGATTACAATAACCTTAAAGCATTAACAGCTCCAATCATTGCATGGAAGTGTTTCGTCTAATCAAGTGTCAGGGGCACAGAAATCTTGGGCACAAGGTAGCCCAGGCGACCAAATCTTTTATGGTGGCATCTAATATTTGTTGGCCTTCAGTATGGAACTTGCTTTATGTCACTCATCTGGTGCCTAGAACTTTGAAGTGGTGCCTGGATTTTTGGAAAATTTGTGCATTCGTGTCTAATGTGTACATGGCTGTTGAATCCTTACTCCCTCATCAGAATAATGACCTGTGTGCAGTTTGACAGTAGAAATGAAGTTACTTGTGGCCAGGCATGCACTGTGGAATTAAGGCAATTACTGACTAGAAGATTCCAAATGAAAATAATTTTCTATTGGCATTAGTGACATTCATTGCTATGCTTCAAGTTGAAGCATGCACATTGGTATTGGTACCTCAGTTGGTTCTGTATGCCTAGTGTATTCATCTAGAGGTATGCAACAGGCCCAACTAGGCGGTATGATGGCATGCCCTCTGACTTGAGTTCGGCTGAATCCAGAGTAGGAAATTAAAAACTGACGTACGTATTGCCGTCAACCACATCAACTTTTATTAGTCCCTGTCAACATACACTACATGTTGTGGCCGTACTGACCTTCTTCAGGTATTAATTACATGATATTTAAAATTCAGAATAAAATGCGTGCATATTTTGAATTTGATGCGTATTTCAAATTCAAAATATGCAGTTTAGTTTGAGTTTTAAATATCCTGTATTTAATGCATGAAGATGGCCAGTACGGCCGCAACATGTCGAATGTGTTGGCGGGACTAATAAAACATGTTGTGGTTTACAGCAGTACATATGGCAGTTTTTAATATGGTACACCACAACGAGATGGATTTTACAGAAACAAAAGAGGAGGAAAGTTTTATTGAATGTACGATATAACTGCGAGCTGTTATAAATTCACAAAATGATTGTGATAGGTGGCTAACCACTCCCATTTTTTGTCTCAGGAAAGGCCGGAGGATGCCTGCGGGCCACAGTAGTTACTTGTTACTGTTTTAGTAAGTAGGCCGTGATGTAAGTTCTTTGAGTCATGTATCTCCCAGCATTAGTTCTATTTTGACAGCTGAGTGTCTATGTGTATAGCGTGGAAAATGGGTGTTCACATTTTGTGGTAGGTCCTTTATTTAATGTTAGGCTTACAGGTACATCTGCTACATACATTATGTATGTGCAGTCGTCTTCAAGCGATCTGCTGAAAGTGAGTACTTTTGGGCTGGTACAATCTGTAAATTGAAATACTTGTATTTTGCTCCATTTCCAACATACATTACCAGGCTATCTAGTTTTCATGTCGTATATACTTTGTGAATAAATATGTTGTGTTGCATACGCCATTGTTCTCTGTTTAACATGTTTTGTTTCTTGAATGTGTTGATCTGAGATTACTGATTACTGAGATACTGGCAGGGCAAACCTGCAGTATTAGGAGAAAAACCTGTCCCATTGCTACTTCGTTCACCGCAGGGCCCACGTGGAGTGACCTGGGATCGAACTCGAGCCTTTTCACTGCTTTGAAGACAAAAAATTGAACCGAATTACATTTAAAGATCTGTTCTTACCGCGCAGTGAACACACTTCATCTCGGTTATTCAGTTAATGTATAAGGACATAATAGCTCTTTGTTCTAGACCCATACACACATAAATGCATTCTGTGGGCAGAATGTACACTATTTGTTGATTGTAAGTAAAGGAAACGTTGGGCTGTACTCGGTTAATATCACAGAACTTTGAATTTTAATTTTCGCCATAAGATTACATTTTTACCTTAAATCTTATGGAAGCTTTTAACCTGTCTTTGGCACTTCGAATATTTATGTTGTCAGATGACAAAAGCAGGTAAGTAGGGTATAAAATACTACTACTACTGCTACTACTACTATCGCCACCACTACTGCTGCTACTTCTACTACCACTACCGTCACCACCACTATACTACGGTCGATTAAAGTAACTGTTTGTAAAATTGCCAGTATTCGCTGCGTAATGACCTAGAAGAGCGCATTTCTCATCTACTTCGCGGCGGAAGCCTGAAATCACGCAGTTATCGGCAGTTTAGCTGAAGGGAGAGAAAACGCGATTAATGTTGCTCGACTTTCTTCCAGACGTAAAGAGAGTTAACTTTGTATGTCAGCTATTTTTTTACGTTATGTTGCCGTGGAGTACGTCATACAAGTTCACAGTTTTGAACGTCACGTGAATAAGACTAGTGATTCGCGAGTAGGCGGGCGGTCCACAGATGGGATAGTTGCCGACGAGTACCCCGTTGGTTGTGAGGGTGACGTTCGCGCTGCGATGGCGTAGGATCATTTGGGTGCATGCGGTGAGTGCGAGAAAAGCAAACCATCGGGTCTTGGGCAATGTTCGTTTACGTTATGCCACGGCTATGAGAAATATCATAGAAGGACTGTGAGTTTCTGTCCTTGGGATTTAACATATGGGTCGGTTTTCCTTCTGTTTTAAAATCCGGTGCCATTATTCTGGTAGACCAGTAGCTATATAAATTTCTCTAAGAAAGATATGCCAACATCTGTCCTAGAATAGAGTATATCAGTCTGGATTAAGTAGCATTATTGCGACAGGTTCGTCACAAATAATAAAATCTCAACAGGTTTGTTTTACTCAAAGAATCAAAGCCCATTTGTTGCACAATACAACTTTTTACAATATGGTATACAAGGTAGTCAGAACATAACTATAGATATATTTGTAGCATAGACGGCTCAAGCTAGCAACCACAAGTTTCGGCCTTCTGTAATGTCCATCATCAGGTTGTACAATACTTTTTATTTGTAGTTGGATTTCCAGCGTGTTTCGGCCAGATTTATTGGCCATCGTCAGGGAGTCACATGCAGCGATGTTTCATCTCGTGTGGTTACAGCTGTTGTTGTGTTTACAGTTATTAAAATTATTAAAATCCGGTTGTAGTTAAAATACATTTGGAATGTAATTGAAATACAGTCGCGTACAGTGTAAAATTTAAGTACATGTGAAATTATATGTTGTGTCCATACATCTATGTTTTCGGTTCTTTCTTCTTATGTAGTAAGTTTTTGGATCAGTTGTTTGGTGTGTTGTCTGAACACTATGAACGACTTTTTGTGAATATAATATAGTTGCACAGAAAATGTGTAATATAAAAGTTTTCTTGTACATTTGTGTAACGAAGCGTGTCATAGGAGTCTTATGTTTGGAACGTATAATTATTTCTCGAAATGTAGTGGCTTTCATTTTTAAGTTCCTGGAGTATTGTTTCCGAGTCCCCCGATTCTTCGAAAGGCAACCCTTGATAATCTTATTTATTTATGTCAGGAGGTGAATCTGTAACTGCGTCGATGCCTGCCTTTATTATTTACCTGTCAGTAAGAAGTTTAATCTTTTTGCCTAAAATTTAAGAAACCACGTAGCTAGCACGCACTGCTGAATCTCTAAGGTTCCAGTTTTGAATAAACTTTGCTGTTGACAAGACAGTGTTGAAGTTGCGTTGTTCTGCCCATTCTTGACCAGAGCTATATGCCATTCAGTTGTCATGCACACTTGGTTTTGTAGCACCTCTAACAAGGTCATAGGTTTTCATTTTAGGCTACTGCAATGAGCATTCAGTACAGATACTGTACAGAAGTACCAGCATTATTCCTCGCCTCCACTTTAAATGTGCCCTTTCCAACAGTAGTTTTTTCTTTGCTACAGCCATACTATGACACAACAGTGCATTGAAAAACCTACGTTAACGGCTACCAGTTTCGTCTGTCAGGACCGCTGAACTGAAGTATCGTTGACACAGTCTGCGCACGAATTCGCTGTTACCCTCATACGTGTTTATGACGATGGCATATGGCAATAAATGTGGTTGTCCTTTCGGACTCTGTCCGCCATTGGAATTACAAGTGTTTCTGAAACTGTATGTTCCAGTAATCATGGGGTGAGGGGGGGTTCCAACTGAGTTCGGCCTTTGAGGGAGAACTATAGTAGTCTCAAAGTCACTGGACACCGAAAGGAATTTGAACCGTATCGTGGGCCGGGCGGACGTGATGGAGGCATACAAGCTAAAATCGTGTTTGAGGCTGGTAAAGTGTAATTTAGCGTGATTGGGGCGGGCAGCAGAAGTGATCCGTTTTTACCTATTTCAGTGCGTTAACAAATTGTCTGTTAATTATTTATAATCACATTTATATAGCTGAACTTTTTGGACATTTGTACAGATTATTTATCGTATTTTTACATAATTATTTAATATTGTCTTCTTTTTTACGTCTTTTCCGCGTTATTGACCAGGCTGTCCAGGTTCCTTTGTTTTTAGTTGCCAAGGCACCAACTCTGCTTCTTCTTTCAATTTCTGTACCTGCAGAAAACATTAGGCTGTTGCATTGTTGGTCCTATGCCTATGCCTATTTATATTCCACATCCCGATGGTTCTTCATCAATTGCTGGACATTGCAATCGAGAAATAAGATTAATTTCTCATTCAGTGGAACATTGTCCATGATCATAAGCCAACCTTCCTCTGCTTTATTGATAAGCGTGTATGCCAAAGCAGCACACAGTCTGCATGAGTCTGGCTTATTAATTTTCTTGGTATTCCACCGTTAAGTCCAGTATTTTTTAGTTGTCCCCACAGACATTGGCTAAAATTAAAATTACAGACAGTAATAACGGAGTCTGGAAAGACTTTTACTTATTGCACCAATGACCGCTGCTTCAAAATAGACCTTTATAATTTTTGGTGACCGGAAAGAACACCATCTCTTCAACCGAGTTAACAAGCAATGATATGTTCTTTTTTTTTTATACGGTAAAAGTGCAAACATAACTCGATATCTGAAGTTTTCATGCGGTGTGCTTAACGAGATCTACGTATAAGCTATACAGCTGAGCGAAGTGTCTCGGACAATTTTTAAATATGCCGTCTAGAAGGGAAGTTCCGCTTCTAAGTAAATATTCAGAGTCTAACCCCAGCAACGACAGGGATTATATTTCCAGAGTCTTCAGTGTGATCTGGTGGTAGAAAGCTAGATTTATTCGCCAGACTTAAAACTTCTTCCGAAAATAAAATTTTCGAACTGTCTTCCGCATATTGCTAAGTACCAAGATTTTGTTCGCCGTTCTTGACATAGTCGAGTCTTAACATTGTCGTATTTAGGTATTTCAGGTAACCATGTCATACCCTTTCGCGTAAACGACTAGTCTTAGAAACTGCGTGTACGGGCACAGACACGTCTTCCCTAGATCTTTTTCTGCAGTTACCCAGTTTTACTTTAACCTCTATTCCAGCTAGTTTTGGAACGCAATATGGTCCGTTTTACGAAGGATTTCATACTGTAAATGAGTTCTCAGCTTGCCTTTGCACTTACCGCATGTCTTTAACACACATCCAAATTATGAACCTCGAATTTTTTCCATTAATTCGATACCAATATCCACCTAAAACCAAAGACGGTTTTCCCATTCTGTTAGAAACCAGTGCAATTTCACCAGACGTGTTTAACTTACTAACTCCCGCACCCACAAACTGTTTACCATTTCAAAACCAAATAGCAAATGATGCAGACGAATTGGCAGGCAACCCAGTACTATGTTTACAGCTGTAGAAGTGGAGGTATGGCAGGGTTTTAACGATCCACGGTCATTGTACACATTTTGTGTACTGCAGGTATGCAGGCCTTGCAGGTATTTATTGTATTCTTTAATATTCTCTTCGTTTAAAAAAAAATATATGTCCCCCTCAAGCACGATGTGTCTTTTAGTGGCCGCCTGGCCCACTGTCCGCGTCGCCCAAGTCACCGTTTTAACGGGTTGCTTTTTGTTTATAATTTTTGTCAGTTTTGCTGTTGTACTGATATAAAAGTCTCCCGTACATAATACAGTTACCTCTTTCTACGGTGGTCGTGTCTGCTGCCCGCCCGCATGTTTCCTGTCCGAAGCGCGTCAAAGGGTTTGTAATCTGTATTTGGGGGTCTACTTCAGATGATGTCATACGAATTCGTTACGAACCGTGTCGCTGGGGCCCAGTGTTATGGCTCTGTATTTACACAGTAAGTTATGCCAGCCGCAAGAAAAGTATATAGACACTAATCCGGATTGGCGTAGCTCTATAATCACGCAACTGTTATTACTGCCGCACAGCTGACAGCCGTCTACTCTCTTGTTTAAATCCTAAGTGACTCCGTCCTGATGGTACCTCGATTCCCGTTTGAAGGGCGTTTTCAGCCATTTGGAGTTAATTGCTGTTTAGCGCATCGCTTCTGTCTGCAGCCCCATGTTTGTGCAAGGCTTATTGCTGCTTGGTTGACAGATTTTCTGTTTGGCCATCCAAAAATTACACTTAGTGGACCGGTTTGATAATGCTCGGTTTTTGTGCCATTTTACGGAACACGTATATTAAGCGATTTCAGAGGCGGTATATTAAGTAACCGTACCGAATATATGTACTACCAATTATTTAGAAGTATTCCATTTTTGTTTCATGACGCAACTACTGTATTAGCCATGGACAATAGCTGCGTAACAGCAGGTGGTTTTGAGTAAGGGGCACGTGAGTGCTCCCTGATGGAGTATGGTACAGCGAAACATATAGGAGAAACATAGTAAATGTATGTGATAAATAAGTAAGTATTGTGCATTTAGTTGGTGTAATTAGAGAGATGTTTATTGCCAGTTTACTCTAGTAGCCTACACTGATTGTTAACTGATTTCTGATTACTGTTAGCCCTAATACTGCTAACCAACTCGCCAGAAGTAGTGTATAGGGTTGCATTGAGGATCTATTCCCCGCCCCTTCCCCTCCTCCAAAAAAATGTGCATGAACTGTGACTTGATTAAAGAAAGGAATGTGGTTGGCAACAGGTGAAACTGCATTTCCAGTTAAGGAACAAGTACAATCAATTGGGTTGGTTTTGTTTAAATCTAACACTCTCCAGTAATTGAGCCCGAAGGTACTAAGTATCAGCGTTGGATACGATTTTAAGCCGTCCCACCATCCTGTCCGTCAATAATAATAATAATAATAATAATTTTATCGACCTGTGTATTGCCCATATATTGCGATCTTTTTTCAATAGGAACTGAATTTTTATATATTCAGGCGAATTTCGGTCTTTGAAAGGCCATTCCATGGCTCAGGCGTTTAGTCGCCGACCTCTCACCTCGGAGACCCGGGTTTGACCCTGGGACAGTCCGTGTGAGGTATATTATGGGCAAATTTCAAATGGGACCGATTTTTCTCCGACTACTTCCGTTTCCTCTTGCCATTTTTATTACACCAATGTTCCATTGGAGGATTGAACATATGAATACTTCCGCGCTGGATTTTTTCAGTCTTTGAAGAGTTACACCATGAAACATTATTCTCTGAAAGCGTGTTAGCGCTATCCGAAGCTCCCAGGTTGAATGAAACTACCCTGTTGGCTGTTTGAAGTTATTTAATAAATTTGTAGCAGTCCGGTCAGGTTCAAACTAGTCGTTGCCCGTCCTCTGCCCCATCATATTTTTCAGACTAGTCAAAAATCTCAAACCTAAACAAATAAACACTTCTGAATAGTTACGTCAGCTGGTCGGACGGCTGAAGTTGACCTGTTTAATGCGTGTGGTTACCAGATCACAACCGTGTGGGTTACCGTCGTGTTTCGTATTCATTTGATACGTGGTTCAGATCCGCAGAGTAGATGACCTGTTTGAAGTACGTGGTTTTCAGTTCTTCCTGGCGAATGCCGGTTGTTACGTCAAAATACACCCCGGCGGCTTTCTTCCACATTCATTCCATGCGTAGTCTGTCTTGCTACAGGTCCTTAGCCTCTTCCAAAGCGAGTTTCCAGAGTGCGATCTAACGCGTCCTCTCTGAAATTCCAGTACATTTTCTTTTCTGTAGGGTCCTCACTTTCCATCCCTTCAGTAACGTGTTTTCGAAGGCAGAACCTACGCAAGATGTGACCAATCCATTTAGCCTTCTTATTTTACGTATTATATTCCTGTCGTCCTTGATTGTACATAATGCTTCTTCACTTTTTACACGATCGGGCCATCTGCTCTCCATCCTTGTCCAGCACCACATTTCTGAACTTTTAAGGTATTTCTGATCATTTTCCGAAGCGTCCAAGTTTCAGCCCAATACGAAGCTATGCTCCAAATTTAATTTCGTTTTCTTCCTCATCCTTTTAAACCGTTCGACGCTACGCAGTCTGAGCTACTGAAAACAGCGCTAAATAATGCTTACTTGGCAATGTTGACGTAGTGGTGGTCTGATGTGTACCATCTGCTTCCCATGTTCCATGTATACCTGCATGGTACATAGTAGTCGGAGTGAAGTTCTCGGCATCAGAATGTTTGTTATAATTTTTTAAACTTCCCTGTAGTTACGCGAAAGAGGGTTGAGACTGCATGTACAGTTCCAAGTTGTCTGCGAAACAAATTGACTGTGCTGAACAGGTAACAGTGTCACGCTGAGGACCATCAAAATATGTTGACGTCAGTTCCTCCTCTGAACACCCATTTAAGCCTTTGATCTCTGCGGTACCACACATTTCCTCACGCACATCACGCAGCGTTCTGATGCGTCGTAATTTAGAGTGCGTGCCTGATAAATATGGCATGTAGTGCAGGGTCGTTTAGTGCCGTATATATTTTGTTCTGAGTAATGTGTGCACTGGGGCCTTTTCGATGGTAATTTTTGTGTTTATGCATTATCTGCATCACTGTTCAGTAAATTTTTATCAGTTCTTTTGATAATGGGAAGGAAGGGTTACATTATAATACACAGTGATTCCCAGTAGCATGTCAAAGTGAACTGTATAAGTTGACAATAAATTAGACCTAAATAAGAGAAAGGAATTACTGGGTGTTGGTGAAGTAAGATCCTTCGTGCTGGGTCATTTTCACTGATTGACCCAGTGACCTTCTTTGATACTTGCATTCAGACATCAGCGTTCTACATGTGGTTGGTTTATTTTTAAATTTGTATCCCCTTCATTGGTGTTTATTATTCAGTAACCGGATAGGCAAGGTGCTTTCAAAGTAACCTTGCGTTTGCAGGTGGCGATATGTGGTCGCGTAAGTTTGTTATGCCTTGCAAGCACGTTAACTTCCAGCTTTGGTCACGATAGAAGTTTTAGTCCAGAATGATTCAGCGTGTTTTAAGTGCGATACAGCCGAATATTTCGGTCAGATGTTCAGAGAGTTCGCACGTTTGGATTAGTAGATTTATTGGATCAGTAGATACGGGGAAACGTGAAAGGAAAATCAGTTTTGTGTCAGAGGCGAGACGGAACAGATCTGATGGTACCAATAACGCCAATGGAGAGTATTTCTTAGAAGAAGTCCATCGGAAAAATTGTAATCAGAAATGCGAACTTAATGTAGAACATTTTTTCTGTAGACACCATTAATTTGCCGCCTAACACTAGACTCAATAATCCACAGTCAGCTGTGTGTTTCGGATGTGTTAAGCTTTCCTCAGGCCGAGTACAGTTGTGTTATAAGATGACGTACAACAGTAAACGTAATATTAAACAATAAGCATTGTTTTAGACGTTTAATTGTCGTATACAGAGTGGGCCAAAAGTAGGTATACAGATACACTACTAATTGGATGCTATACTGTATACTTACTTTGGCCCCTCCCTCCCTCTCTCTCTCTCTCTTTCTATATATATATATATATATATATACACACACAAAACGGGATGAAGCATATCATATTAGAACATCTTGCAGCAGCACACATTTTGTATTTTAATAGAACTAAAACGAGAAATTGACGCGAACTGTGTACATGATGTTTCCCAGCTTCATTGTTAAAGCGCCCACGCCCCAACTAATCACGTATGAAATTTTGATTAGTTACCGTTCCGGCGTGATTACATGTGAAGATATAAAGTAACACAAGATTGACATAATTCTGATGTACAGCTAAACAGACCAGAAAATTTGGGAATTTGGTTATATCGTCAAAAGATTACAGCATCCACGTGGGAAACATTGTACTCATCTTCTGGAGTGTTTGTGTACTTCGTAATTCAGGCATCTAGCATTTTTCCATTCTCATGACTGTCACGCAGCATGAATCGTATGAGTGAACTCATGCCTCGGTCTTTCGTACCGTGGCGTATAGTTGGTTCTGTTGTGCATTATTAGCGTACACTACGGTGCTTCGTTTCTGGCGGTAGGGGAGTTAACGGAACAGACGGGCGGGTCTAGTGGGTGTGGTGAAGTGGCGAGGGGTGGGTGTTTATTTGCTGGGAACTTCAGTGTGACAAGGTCAACTATACTTACGGTGGCAGACAGAAGACGCTAGACCAAACACGACGCTGTTGCTGCTATAGTGACTCGCTCCTAGCCTACCGTTTGAATCTTCCACCGGCCAATAACAGTGCACCACATTGCATTATACGACTTGTTTTGGTCCGGGCTCTTGCGGTAACATGGATACTCTGACAAAGAATAACCGAAGAGAAAGTAACAGAATTGAGGAAAAAATTACATAACGAACAGTGTTGTAATGTATAGTACGCACTTCATACTGTCAGTTTTTTAATTAGAGGGAGTGTTACGGTTCGTACACGTAGCGCATAAGGGGCCAGTGAATGAATTCATTTTTTAGTCGGGAAATCTTATGGTCACTTACCACCTGAGAGGACAGGCGTGGGTTGTAGGACAGTGGTAAATTGGAACTGGGAGAAGTGTGGTGTTAGAAGACTAAATTCAGCTGGTTCAAGGTGTAGTTTAATCCCCGGTCTTAGGACGCGATAGTCGGAAGGACACGACTTTTAGGACAGCAGTTTATCTGCTACCCATTCCACCAGCCGTTAGGCCTATACACCAATCCAATGCCGGTTAAGTGACATCGGACCCCACTGAGTAGGTTTTGAACGTGGTGCGAGCCTGAAGACATGGACCGATCCTGTGCTGTGGAGCTCGTAATTGACGTGTGTAGGTATTTTCAGGATGAAATTAGTAAAGTAGGTACAAGTAATATATGTTGTTAATAAGTACGAATACACTTCTGCTTTATTCAGATGTTGAAATGGTCTTTTTTTGTCTTGGGAAAGTCCTATGTAATAGGGATTTCAGGATAAAGTTTTAGGGTAAACATTGGGAAGAGAGGCAAACAAAATTGGGATTGCAGAATATTACTGAAGTTCGAGTTTCATGGTTGGTACCCGTGTGGACTGTTGTAATTAATGCTGGCAGGCTTGGCCGTGCAACTCGGAGAGAAGCATAAAACGCGTGCAGAGTTTTTGGTGAAGATATGTCTTGCAAAAAGGGCCATTTTGAGACCGCATTGGAAGATAATACGAAAATGTTCAGGTAAAATGTAGTATGAATTGGCTGGGATGAGGATGTCTAGAGGGAATAGCTGACTTTTGTTAGTGTTGTTGAATTTTTAGGGTCTAATATTCGTTACTTGCATTGTACCATTTGTGAAATTATTTTTGGTTTGTTTTCCTGCAATAACATCATTCTGTAATCAGGTACGTAAGTACGAATTTGGCCAAATAATTGCAGTGGAAGATTTTTATACTTTTCCTGATTGGTTTGCAGTCACCCGTATTGACAAATATCCCTTCAAATGAGACTTTTACTTGTATTTTCTGGATGCACGCCTTTCTTAACCCAGTAGGATACTTTGACGATGGCTCACGCTCTCTTTTGTGAGCCGTTAGCTACATTTGATGCCGTGCCATGTCGCTTATTGATAATGTGAACGCCGTTTGTGTAACGCGAATTTCGCATACGCGTTTTGGCTATTACGCGATTTCAGCGACCGTTATGAAGATATAAGACTGGGTGAAGGGCCAATTTTTTTCTGATCAACCCTTTTTTATTAGGCGATTTTTCTATAACACGTGCTCTCACAAAGAACGCAACTATCACGTTATAGCGGAACTGACTTTTTATTTTAAGGTATTTTAGTTTTTATAGGTAGTTTGGAGGGAGAAAGTGAACTGGCAAGCCGAATGATTAAATATCGGGCCTAGGAATTCACGAGCAGATTGCGTAGGTTTTGTATCCACAATGGCCTGTCGTACGAATGTGTTGCGTGGGTAGTATCGATCACCCTACAGCGACCTCGAGTAGAGATACTTGCGCTGCGGGTCTCTACCCTCTGTTTAGTAAGTCGTAGTAACCAGTCTTTCTACCATGTAAATGTTCTTTCTTTAATTTTGGATGTAATACCTGCCATTTAACCGAAACAGGTTTCTTTCTGTATTCGGCGTTGGTTTACAGTACCCATCGATTTTGGCATTGTGTTACAGTTTTTTTTTTTTCAGGATGTGATCAGAACGTGAATTTTAAAACTGGGAAATCCTTATTTGTTACGCACCTTTTGTGCAAAGTCACCGTAGTTTCTGTGTATTCGGCTGAGCACGCGAGCAAGTGTGGTGTATCATTGGCAGCAGGAACTCGTACGGTTCTGTGTGTGAATTTTAAGAAAAAAAAAAAAAAACATGTTGACGTAATAAGTATGGTGCATAGGTAGGACAGAAGTGCTTAAAGTTTGTAGTAGGTTGTTTGTGCTTCATGCCCGTCATTCACACATTACTATATGTTACCTTATAATCTGTGGATTGATGTGTATGGATCGAATGGCAGTATGTTGTATATACCACGGTTGTATTTCTCGAGCATTGCTACACAGCTTAGCAAAGAGTCGAAAAGTTCAGGTTGCTGCATTTGTCATTTATTGTTTCATTTAGGGAGGCTGTCAAACACTGTATATTGGATTTGTAGATGAGTGAATGCGGATGTGTGGCACGGGTGGCGTGGTGTTTACAAGTGTGTGTGTGTGTGTGTGTGTGTTCATTTATTGCAGATCTGTACCTATTTCTGAAACACTGTTCACCCCACACACATGACACTGCACGGCGCTAGTATTTTTCCATTGTATGTTACGAAATTTTCAGTATAGAAAATGTTTTCAATTGAGGCGTGGAATTTTAATGGGGTCAGTATTTTATGTCTGTACAGTGAGAGAACTTTGAGAGTTGATAGATTTCGACTTGAGAATCATGTAAATTGAAGTAAGGGTTGTGTACCAGTTTTCTCTGCCAGTTTCAGAGTGCACTTCAGTGTCAGCTACTTTCGAAATTCGATGAGTACATACAAAATAAAACACGAAGATTGCTCGCATGATCTGCATGTTACGTGTTTGTTGTATTAACGTCGCCAAGGAAGACATAGGGATGTAACGAAATGTAACGGCAGAAGTTTAAAACCATGCACAGTGTGATAACTTCTTCGCAGTTTCATCATTGATGCTGCTGGCTACAGCAAGAATTGGGTTACAGACTTGGGTATCTCAGCACATTAATCTGAAAATTGTCTTCGTATCACGAACTTTCGATCACATGCGATCGAATGTCGCGTTTGACGGGTGAACACCCCGGTTTGGGGGGGGGGGGGCGATCCAATTTGGAAGGTTTTGGTCTCAGGGGAGGTTTGTCCGTGCTGACGTACTCTTACTTGGTTTCATTCGTCAACCCAGATA
>Ga0123357_10001701_pt1 | contig 23703 bp, 22 predicted proteins | sample TergutEmb28metaG_FD_89873 | JGI IMG/M metagenome (GOLD analysis project Ga0123357, IMG submission 89873) | Embiratermes neotenicus P4 segment gut microbial communities from Petit-Saut dam, French Guiana - Emb289 P4 | ecosystem: Host-associated > Arthropoda: Insects > Digestive system > Gut ... | reverse complement strand
GGACTTTCCAAGCATTGCGGATCGCGGTGAACGGAGAGTTGTCCCGGCTGGGGGATCTCCTGGAAGCCGCCTTCCGGGTACTCGAGCCGGGCGGGAGGATGGGAGTGATCAGTTTTCATTCTCTTGAAGACAGGATTGTAAAGAACTTCTTCCGGGAGAAGAACAAGGACTGTATCTGTCCTCCCGAAGCTCCGATATGTAAATGTGGGGGCCAGAGGGCCGTTACTGTTTTGACCCGAAAGGGTATACAGGCGGGAGAAGAGGAGCTGCGAAAGAATCCTCCTTCCCGCAGTGCCCGTTTCCGGGCAGTAGAAAAAGTTTTGGACGAGGCTTGATCATGATAAGGCGTTACGTGCTTCTCTATTTTATTGTTTTTTCCATTCCCGTTTTCCTGGGGTTTGCGGCTTGGCAATCCGTCCGTTACGCGAAACTGGACAGGAATGTCAGGCGCCTTGAGGCGGTCCAGGAGGACTGGGTAGAAAACAACAAGAAACTGGTCGCGGGGATAGCCGTTCTTTCCTCGTCCAGCAGGATCGACCAGGTCGCCGCTCATGACCTCCAGTTGTCGAAGATAGTTCCGGAGGCCGTTTTGCAGGTACGTATTGAAGGGGATGGGGAACGCTGATGGAAAGCCTGGGCAATAGCCTAATGACCTTTTCGGGGCTTTCCCATGCTCTTGGGGCCCGCCTGTTTCACTGGGAGGGGAAACAGGCAGCGGATCTTTGGTCCGCCGGTTTTTCTTCGGTCTGCATCGATTCGAGGGCGGCTCTTCCGGGGGCCCTTTTTGTGGCTCTCGGGGGCGCCGTACAGGACGGCCACCGTTTTGTAGACTCCGCGTTCAGGGCCGGCGCGTCGGGGGCAATGGTGGCTCTGCGGGCCCTGGAAGATCCGGAGCTGGGGCTTTCCGGTCTTGCCCAAAAATGGAACCGGGTTCTCGTTGCTGTAGAGGATACGCTTAAAGGGCTGCAGGACGCCGCCCGGACTTACCTTGGGCAGTTTCCTTCCCTGTTGAGGATAGGTATTACCGGTTCTTCGGGAAAGACCACCACCAAGGAAATTGCGGCGGCTATTATCGGACAGGAAAAAAACGTGGTGGTTAACCAGGGTAACCTGAATTCCGAAACGGGACTTCCCCTTTCGGTTTTCAATGTAAGGTCCCACCATGAAGTCGGTATCTTTGAAGCGGGCATGAACCGCGCCGGAGAGATCGCGGAACTGGCGCGGGTGCTTGATCCTCAGCTCGCGCTCATTACAAACATCGGTTCCGCCCATATCGGAATTCTCGGCAGCAGAGACAAAATAGCTGAGGAGAAAAAGAAAATTTTTTCACAGTTCAGCGGAAACAATACGGCCCTGATTCCTTCCGGCGATGATTACCGGGATTATCTGGCTCAGGGTGTCCGGGGCCGAATTGTTTTCTACGGCGAGTCTTCGCTTCCCGCCCTTGGCGGGGTGAAGGATCTGGGTCTTGAAGGAACCGAAATTACCTGGGAGGGAGGGAAGCTCCGTTTCGGCCTTCCGGGGAAATTCAACCTTTGTAACGCGCTGGCCGCCGTCGCGCTGGCGATGGAACTGCCGGTAAGAGCCGATTCCGTCCGCTGTGGCCTTGAGTCGGTAAAGCCCCTGTTCGGCCGGGGGGAAATTTTTTACGGCCGCACGACCGTTATCCGGGACTGTTACAATTCAAACCCGGAAAGCGCGGAAGCCGCTCTGGATTTCTGTGACGATCTTGACTGGAGGGGCCGCAGGGTCTATGTAATGGGTTCCATGCTTGAACTGGGAGAGGCTTCCGCGGCGGCTCACGCCGCTCTGGGCAGACGCCTTGCCGCGAGCAGGGCCGGCATGATCTTCCTCTTTGGGGACGAAATTACCGCGGCGGCTGATGTCCTGGGCCGGAGTAAGCCGGGTATAGCATTTTTCCATACCAGGGACATGGACGAACTCTCCGGGGCGCTGGATGGCTACATTGGGAGCGGGGATCTGGTTCTGCTCAAAGGTTCCCGGGGCTGCGCGCTGGAGAAACTGACGGAGACGCTCACGGGCGGCAAAACGGCGGAAGGAGGGGAAAGGAATGTTTCTTGAATACATATATCCCCTGGTAAAATACTTTACACCCTTCAACGTTTTCCAATACCTCAGCTTCAGGGGGGCCTATGCCGCCCTGACCACCCTGCTGGTCTGTTACATATTTGGCCCCCGGATCATCGAAGCTTTGCGCCGGCTTAAAGTCGGTCAGGCTGTGCGGGAAGACGGTCCTGCCAGCCATCTTGCAAAAACCGGTACGCCCACTATGGGCGGCATCTTTGTAATACTCTCGATCGTAATTGCCATGCTTTTCTGGATGGACTTCCGCAACGAAAAAGTTTGGCTCACCCTTGGGGCTCTTGTAGCCTTCGGCCTTGTAGGTTTTTTTGACGATTATCTCAAGGTAACCAGGCACAACTCCGATGGCCTTTCCGCCAGGGCAAAACTTGCCTTTCAATTCATGATTGCCCTGGCAGTGATGCTCATACTTTATTTTACCGGAGACAGGGAAATAACCTACCTCTATCTTCCCTTTTATAAAAATACAATTCTGGACATGGGGGTTCTCTGGATACCTTTCGGGGTACTCCTCATCATGGCCGAATCCAATGCTGTGAATTTTTCTGACGGTCTTGATGGGCTCCTTGCCGGGCTCCTCATCCTGGTGTTTATCGCCCTGGCCATCCTGACGTACCTTTCCGGACGCTCGGATTATTCCTCCTATTTGGGAATTCCCTATATCCCCGGCGCCGGGGAGCTTACGGTATTCTGTCTTGCCGCCACCGGCGCCTGTATCGGATTTCTCTGGTTTAACGCCCACCCCGCCGAGGTCTTCATGGGTGATACGGGTTCCCTTTCCCTGGGGGGAGTGGTAGCGGTTATTTCCCTTATCATCAAAAAAGAAGCGTTGATCCTCATCATAGGCGGCGTTTTTGTACTGGAGATCCTTTCGGTGATAATCCAGGTTATTTCATATAAATTGCGGAAGAAGAGGGTTTTCAAAATGGCCCCCCTTCACCACCATTTTGAATTGTCCGGCTGGGCGGAAACCAAGGTCGTAATCCGCTTCTGGATTTTGGGAGGGCTATTTGCGATCATCGCGTTATCTACGCTGAAGATCCAGTAAAAAAAGTCATGAAGAGTCAATTTGACGGACAGCAGACCGGTAGGCGCGATCATGTGCTTGTGGCCAGTATTTTTCTTCTTTCCGGGTTGGGATTGGTGACGCTCTATTCCTCTTCCTATGCCTTTGCCCAGAGGTTTTTCGGCGACGGGCTCTACTTTTTTTCCCGGCAGCTCATTCTTGGAGCCGCGGGGATCGTCCTCTTCTTCCTGGCTTCGGTGATCGATCTGGAACTGCTCCGCAAATTGGTTAAGCCCCTGGTACTGGGCAGCATAGTGCTCTGCGTCCTCACCTTTGTTCCCGGTATCGGGGTAAGGAAAAACGGTGCGGCCCGCTGGATAGGCGTGGGTTCCTTTTCCTATCAGCCTTCGGAACTGGTGAAGCTCATACTTCCCCTGTACCTGGCGCATTTCTTCGACAAGAAAAAGGATACCATCGATGTCCTTTCCCGGGGAATTATTCCCGCCGCGCTAATGACCGGTGTTTTCTTTGTTCTCATCTTCCTCCAGAATAATTTTTCCACAGCCGTATTTCTTGCGCTTAACGCGCTTTTTATGTTTTACATTGCGGGGGTAAGGTTCCGCTATTTTTTCAGCGCCCTCTTTATGTTTGTCCCTACCGCGGCGATTCTCATTCTAAAGAAGGAACACCGCATCAGGCGTTTCCTGAGTTACATACAGCCCGAATTCGAACCCCAGGGGGCAGGGTACCAGGTGAACGCATCTGTCCTCTCCATAAGTTCCGGGGGTTTCTGGGGGAAGGGTATAGGGCAGGGGACACGGAAGATCTCCAGTGTCCCGGAGGTACATTCAGACTTCATTTTTTCGTCCTTCGCGGAAGAAGCCGGCTTCCTGGGGGTTATCCTTTTCTGTCTGCTCTTCGCGGTCTTCGCGGGCCGGGGTTACATGGTCTCCATGGGGAATGAAAAACCTTTTAACCGCCTCCTGGGCTGCGGTCTTGTAACCATGATCGTTTCCCAGGTTCTAATCAATATCGCCGTAGTCGCCGGGGCGCTGCCGGCCACGGGAATTCCGCTCCCGTTCTTTTCCGCCGGGGGTTCTTCTCTTGCCACTACTCTGGTAATGGCGGGACTTGTTGTGAATGTTTCCAGATTTTCAAAGAATCGCTCATATATAGACCGGCTTTCCGGCGCTGCGGGGGAGGTCTAGTATGGCTGGGGATTATATCCTTCCCGAAGATACCGCGGCCGATGGCCCAACCCTGTTTGAAAAAATTTTCAGGGTCTTCATTGTTATTGCCGTCCTCTGTCTGGGAGCGGAACTCGTCTGGCTTTTGGGGATTACTCCTTTCAGACCCTTTTCCAAAATAGAGATTTCGGGGGACGCCTCATTTGGGAGGGACGAGATCCTTGCTGCCGCGGGTATCACGGAAAGGTCATCCTACTTTTCAACTAATGCCTTCTCCGCGGAAAAAGCCCTGGCAGGTCTGGCCTCCCTTGGAAGTGTGCGGGTTCTTAAACATTTTCCGGACAGGCTTCAGATTGTTCTTGAGGGCCGGAGGGCGGTTGCCTCGGCGCTGGCCTCGGTGAATACTGGTTCTGACGGCCGCAGCGTTCCGGTACTGATTGACAGCCAGGGGGTAGTTTTCCAGGTCGGCTGGGATGAAAAGGATGAAACCCTTCCCCATCTGCTTCCGGTAATATCCGGGCTCGTTATTGAAAATCCCGTTCCGGGTATGAAGCTTTCCTCAATGTTTATCCCGCTCTTCCGGGAACTTGAAAAGATCGAAATTTCAGCCCCCGAGCTGCTTGCGGCGGTATCGGAGCTAAAAATAAATCCCAGACCCTACGATGGCTTTGATCTAACCCTCTATCCTGTGTATAAAAGAGTAAGGGTTCACCTGTCGGAGTTGAATGAAGATACGCTCCGCTATACTCTTTTGATGGTGGATGTGCTGGCGGCAAAGGAACCTGGAATAGGAAGTCTTGATTTCCGGGGCGGTATAGCTTCATATATCCCGAAGGAGGCATCCTCTGAGCAATGAAGTATTGGTGGTCGGTCTTGATATAGGCACGACCAAGGTATGCGCCGTGATCGGAGAAGTCAGCGAAAGCGGTAATCTGGAAATTACCGGGGTGGGTACCTGTCCTTCCACCGGGCTCCGGAAAGGCGTAGTTGTTAATATTGAAGCGACACTCCGCGCCGTTTCTTCGGCAATAGAAGCCGCGGAGATGATGAGCGGCAGGGAAGTACACGAAGCCTGGACCGGCATAGGAGGAAGCCACATTGATGGTATCAACTCCCGTGGGGTAGTCGCGGTAACGGGGAAAAACCGTGAAACACGGGAGATCGGGAGCGATGATATTAAGCGGGTACTGGAGGCTGCGCAGGCGGTGCTGATACCCATGGACAGGAAAGTGCTGGAAGTTATCCCCCAGACCTACATCGTGGACGATCAGAGGGGTATTCTGGATCCCCTGAACATGATAGGGGTAAGGCTTGAAGCGGAAGTTCACATTATTACCTGTTCTACTACTGGTGCCCAGAATCTTATAAAATGCGTCAACCGCGCCGGGTTCCGGGTCAAGGATCTTATCCTTCAGACGCTCGCCGCGGGCCGCTCCGTGCTGACCCCGGAAGAAAAGGAACTCGGTGTCGCCCTGGTGGATCTTGGCGGAGGGACAACGAATGTGCTGGTTTACTCAGGCGGGGCGCCGTATTCCATCAATACCATCCCCGCAGGCGGTACCCAGGTAACGAGCGATATTTCCATTATCAAGAATATTTCCTTTGAGACAGCCGAGAAGATCAAGCTTGATTCGGGCTGCTGCTGGGAACCGTTCCTGGAGGATGATGATGAGATCATCGTTCCGGGAGTGGGGGGAAGGCCGCCCCAGGCCATACCCAAGTCTCAGATCCTGGCTATCATACGCCCAAGGATGGAGGAGACTTTCAAGCTGGTAAAGGAAAAGCTGGATAAACTTTCCTTTTCCCGGCCTTTGGGCGGGGGAGTGGTACTCTCGGGCGGAGGGGCCCGGCTGCTTGGGGCGGCCGAACTTGCCTCCTATGTTTTTAACCTTCCGGTAAGGGTAGGGATCCCCCTGCCCGTGGGGGGGCTGGTGGAGGAATACCGCAGCCCCGCATACTCTACCGCCGTTGGGCTGGTACTGGAAGGCTATGACCGGGAGCGGAAGGAAGGAGTTGTGTCCGGCAGTGATTCCCGGGTTCGTGAAGAGGGCGGTCCCTCTGTATGGAAGAAACTCAGGAAGTGGTTTGAACAGGAATTTTTCTGAGCCGTTGACCTGCGGACCGAAGGTTCGTGATGAATGGCAGTAACCGGGCCCTGCGGCATACGCGGTAGCGGAAACCGGAAAAATAAAAATGGTTCGGGAGGGGATCATGAATTTCGAAGTGCGCAGTGAAGCGGAAGTGCCGGTATCCATTGTGGTTATCGGGATCGGCGGAGGTGGTTCCAACGCGGTGAACGGGATGATCGAACGCGGAGTTAAGGGCGTTAAATTCATCGTGGTTAATACTGATGTTCAGGACCTCGCCAAGAACAAAGCGGAGATAAAGCTCCAGATTGGTTCCCAGGTTACCGGAGGCCGCGGGGCCGGAGGAATACCCGAAATAGGGGAAAAAGCCGCCCTGGAAGATAAAGAACAGATAGCCAAAGCCCTGGAAGGGGCGGATATGGTCTTCATTACCGCCGGAATGGGCGGAGGAACCGGAACCGGCGCCGCTCCGGTGATTGCCAAGATAGCTAAGGAACAGGGGGCCCTTACGGTGGGGGTAGTGACGAAGCCCTTTAATTTTGAAAAGAGCTATCGCCAGGATCTGGCCGAAAAAGGCATCTCCCGGATGAGGGACGCGGTAGATACCCTTATCGTTATTCCCAACCAGAAACTCCTTAACAACGTAGATCGAAAAACCAGTATTCTTGAGGCGTTCCGGAAGGCCGACGATGTACTCCGCCAGGGAGTCCAGGGTATTTCGGACAGTATTGTCGAGACAGGCCTTATCAATATTGATTTCGCCGACGCGGAAACCGTTATGCGCGATCAGGGAGATGCCCTCATGGCCATCGGTTACGGGGCCGGGGACAACCGGGTAGAGGAAGCGGTTTCCAGTGTTCTGGACAATCCCCTTCTGGAAGATACCTCGATCAAGGGGGCGACGCGGGCGCTTATCTATGTTGCCGGAAGCGACGAACTTCCCCTTGTCGAGTATGATGATATTGTAAACCGCATCACTGCGGACATGGACAATGACGCTATTGTAATTCCGGGCATGTACCTGGATCCGGGTCTTGAAGACAAAATAAGGGTGACGGTGATCGCCACCGGTTTTAACCCCGAAAAGGCGCAGCCTGTTTTTGAGGTGGTAAAGTCAAAGAACAGCGAAACAATCACCGAAGGCGAATTCGGTACTTTGCTGGGCGCCAAAACCAATAAGGATATTCTTCCTCCGCGGAGGGATGATTTCCGCTACGCGAACGAAGATCTGGATGTTCCCACGGTAATCCGGGATCGCAGGTTTGTCAGTTTTCCGTGTGAAACTGCGGGAAAGGCCCTGTCCAACTAGAAGGAAAGAAGTGGACAAGCAAATCTTGCTGGAACGTTACTATTCCCGGCTCGTGGCCCTTGAACGCAGGGCGCCTCTCACGGCCGAAACCTACCGGTTTGAAATACGCCGGTTTCTGGACTGGATTGAGGGAGAAAACCTTTCCCCGGACTGCGGTCTCTCCGATGTGACGCGTTACCTGGCCCACCGCCGGGGAGACGACGGCATTGATTCCAGGTCGGTCGCGAAGGCCATATCCGCCTTGCGCTCCTTTTCCCGTTTTCTCGAGGACGAAGGGCATAGCGGTTCCGCCGGTTTCGCGTCTCTTTTGGAGATACCCCGCAGGGCAGACAGACTGCCCCAGGTTCACCGGAAGGAGGACGTGGATCGTCTCCTTTCCCTCATCAATACCGATTCACCCCTGGGGATTCGGAACAGGGCGCTTTACGAGTTTATCTATTCGGCAGGTTTGCGGATCTCCGAGGCCGTTTTCCTCAATATCGGGGATCTCTTCCTCTCCCGAAAAACCGCCCGGGTTACTGGGAAAGGGAACAAGGAGCGGCTGGTGATCTTCGGGCCTGATGCGGCTTTCTGGCTTAAGCGCTATATTGACGAAGCGAGGCCGCAATTATTGAAGGGCAGGGCGGGTAAGGCGCTTTTTGTCAACAGAAGCGGGAAGAGACTTTCCCGCAAAGGGATATGGAAGAACTATTGTTCCCTGGCACTACAGGCCGGGTTGAGTACGAAGCTCCATACCCTGCGCCATACCTTTGCCACGGAACTTCTCGCCGGGGGAGCGGATCTCCGTTCGGTGCAGGAATTACTCGGTCATGCGGATATATCTACGACACAGATCTATACCCATGTAGACTCAAGCCGCCTGAGGGATAGCCACCGGAAGTATCTTCCCAGGCTCAAAAGTTGGAGTGAAGAACCATGAAAATTAAAGCCGGAGCGGTAATAGCCATAGTGGTGGTAATCGTTATTGTTATTTGCATTGCCGCGGCCGCGATGTATCAGCGGAACAAGAGCAGGGAAGCGCTGGCCGGGCGGATACTGTCCGAAGACAGTCCGGCAACGACGGAAACCATTGAGAGCCTCAAAGCTGCCATTGCGGCGAACGAAAAAAAGATTGAGCAGCATGTACAGGACGCGGCCAAGACAGCATACTACTGGAAGATACTTGCCGTCCGTTTGCAGGACAGGGGTCTCCACGGAGACGCGCTGGACGCTCTGCAGCGCGCAATATCCTACTCGCCGTCGGATCCCCTTCTTCATTACTTAACCGGGGTCTCGGCAGGAATACTGGCCAAATCCGTTCATTCCAATCCCGGAAAGGCGGATGATACTAACGGGAAAGAGCGGTATTATGCCCTTGCCGAAGAAGCGTATTTACGGGCCATAGAGCTGGATCCGAAGTATGTCAGTCCCCGCTACGGCCTGGCGGTGCTTTATGTCTTTGAACTTGGTAGGCCGGAAGACGCGGTCCCTTATCTGAAGCAGTGCCTTGACATTTCAAGAAACGATGTGGATTCCATGGCTGTCCTGGCCCGGGCCTATTTTATGCTGAAAGACTACAAGTCGGCGCTGGATCTCTACAACACGATCATCAACGTCAGTACGGATCCGCAAAAGAAGAATGACGCCCGGAACAACCGTCAGATAATAATGGGGATGCCCCGTGGGTGAACTGCTGGATCTGATGATCTGCCGTATACCTGGACTCAGGGGGGAAGATCGTATAGAGCTCGCAAAGAAATTTGACAAAGAGGACGATTTTTCGTTACTTTCTAAGAAGGATATAGAAAGTGTTTTGGGGAAAGTCTTTCCGAATCATAGCTGGGATATGGTTCAAATAAGGGCTATGGCGGAAAATGACAGCAGCGTATCCCGGAAATTGGGTATACACCGGGTATCCTGGCGCGAGACTGCCTATCCGCCCCTGCTCCGGGAGATATACGATCCCCCGCTGCTTCTTTTCTACCGGGGTACGCTTCCCAATCCGGAAAAGCCCCTGGTAGCGGTGGTAGGAACCAGAAAGCCTTCCCAGGCTGGCGCGGCCCGGGCGTTTACCCTGGGCCGGGAACTGGGGGAAGAAGGTATCTCCGTGGTGTCCGGGCTGGCTCTGGGGATAGACGCCATGGCCCACCGGGGTAATATTGAAGGAAGTGCGTCTACCGTGGCGGTACTGGGTTCCGGTCCGGATCAGGTATATCCTTCCACAAATAGGAATCTTGCCCGGCGTATACTGGAAACCGGGGGAGTAATACTTTCGGAGTATCCTCCGGGAACCGGACCGAAGAAATGGAATTTTCCTGTCCGGAACCGGATCATCTCCGCCCTGGCACGGGGAGTTGTGATCGTGGAGGCCCCGGAAAAATCCGGCGCCCTTATCACCGCGCGCTGCGCCCTGGAACAGAACCGGGATCTTTGGGTGGATAGCATTGGGGTTTCGTCCTGCCGGGGAAGAGGGACAGCCCGTTTGGCGGAAGAAGGGGCGGCTCTTGTTTCATCCGTCCGGGACATACTCGCGGAATGGAATCTGGCGGGAAAGCGGAACGGCGCGCCGCATCCTGATGCGGCACATTTAGATGTGACGCATCCCGATGCGACATCTACCGGTCTTGCCTCTTCCCTGGCCGGTTATCTTGATATTGAGTTGTGAGGAATTAACATCATGGCGATAAAAACAAAACAGACTCCGGCGGAAAAAACCGGAAAGAAGAAAACAGTGGAAAAGAAGATCCTCGTAATCGTGGAATCTCCTGCCAAGGCAAAGACCATAGAAAAGTACCTGGGATCCCATTACAGTGTCAAAGCGTCTATGGGGCATCTCATCGATCTTCCGAAATCGCGGCTTGCCGTCAACGTGGATAACAATTTTGAACCTGAGTACATTACTGTCCGCGGACGGGCAAAGATCCTGAAAGAGCTGCAGGGCGACGCGAAAAAGGCGGAAACTGTGCTGCTGGCAAGTGATAATGATCGTGAGGGAGAGGCCATTGCCTGGCACCTCAGAAACGCCATTACCGCGAAAACCGACAAGGTTCCCATTCAGCGCATTGCGTTTAACGAAATTACGCCGGGGGCAATCAGGGACGCGGTGGCCAACCCGTCGACCATTGACGAAGCCAAGGTAAACGCCCAAAAGGCCAGGCGGGTACTGGATCGGCTGGTAGGGTACAACCTTTCGCCCCTGCTCTGGAAGAAGGTAAAGAACGGGCTTTCCGCAGGCCGGGTTCAATCCGTGGCCCTGCGCCTTATCTGCGAAAGGGAAAAGGAAGTGGAATCCTTTATTCCCGAGGAATACTGGACCCTTGAGGCCGATTTTAAGGTAGGCAAAGCTTCCTATACCGCCCAGCTCGTCTCGTGGAACGGGGCAAAGCCGGATCTGAAAAACGAAGCCGCCGTGAAGGCCATAATCGACATCATTAAAAACGGGGACTGTGTGGTTTCCGAGCTGCGTGAAAGTGAAAAAACTGTCAGGCCCCGGCCGCCTTTTACCACCTCCCAGCTTCAGCAGACTGCGGCTAACCGTCTTGGCTTTATGTCAAGAAAGACCATGCAGATAGCCCAGCAGCTCTACGAGGGCGTTAACCTCGGAAGTTCACGGATTGGGCTCATTACCTATATGCGTACCGACTCGGTACGGATATCCCAGACCGCCCTGGACGAAGCCAGGGAATGGATAGGGAATAAATATCCGAAGGAACTTCCGGAAAAAGCCGTGGAATATACCGTGGGCAAGAAAGCCCAGGATGCCCATGAAGCCATACGTCCTACCTATGTCACTTACACCCCCGATGATGTGAAAGAATACCTGACCCGTGATCAGTTGAAACTCTACACAATTATCTGGGAACGCTTTGTTTCAAGCCAGATGAGTAACGCCCGTACCCGGACAGTGAGTGTTGATATTTCGGTTACTCCGGGAAAAGGGCAGAATGACAGAGCAGGCTCCATCGGAGCAAGCTCCGGCGGTGAAGCTCCCGCCGGTATCTTCCGTATTGCGGGTACAAAGGTCATCGAAAAGGGTTTTTATCAGGTGATGAAGCTCCTGGCCTCCAAAGACGAGAAGGGAAGTCCTTACCCGGCGTTGAAGAAGGGCGATAAGGTCACGGTCGATGATTTCCGGCCGGAGCAGCACTTTACCCAGGGGCCGGCCCGGTACAACGACGCCTCCATTGTAAAGACGCTGGAAGAAAAGGGTATAGGCCGGCCTTCTACCTATGTGCCGATTATTTCGGTGCTTCTGGATCGCTACTATGTAACCAGGACAAACAAGCAGCTTGTTCCTACCCTGCTGGGCCGGATGATAAACGATCTCCTCGTGGAAAATTTTCCCAATGTGGTGGAGGCGGGATTTACCGCATCCATGGAAAATAAGCTCGATGAGGTGGAGGATAGCCAAATTTACTGGCCGGACATGATCCGGGATTTCTGGGATCCCTTCAAAGATCGTGTAGACGAGGTGGGGAAAACCCTGGAATCTTTCAAGGGCACACTGGACGAGGTTACCGATTACAAATGCGAGAAATGCGGCAGGCCCATGGTTAAAAAGCTCGGCCGCTTCGGTTTTTTCCTGGCCTGCTCGGGTTTCCCCGAATGCAAGAATACCAGGTCCATTCCCCTTGCGAAGTGCCCCAAATGCGGCGGAGATATTGTGTCCAGGAGAACCAGGGGCCGGGGCAAGGAATTCTACGGCTGTACCAACTATCCGGACTGTGATTTCATCAGCCATTTCAAACCCATTAACCAGAACTGCCCCAAGTGCGGACAATTCCTCGTGGAAAAGTACGACAAGAAGACCGGTCCCCACAAGGCCTGTATCAACCCCGGCTGCGACTATCTCCATTCAAGTGACGACGATGAGCCTTTGGCGACGCCTCCGGCGGCTCCTGGAAAGGACGGGGACGATGGAGAATAAACAGGCATTGGCCCCGGGGACTAGGGACAAGTTTGTCGAAGAATACCTGGGGTATCTTTCCTCTGTGCGGGGAGTTTCGGAGCGTACCGCTTCCGCCTACAGCAGTGACCTCGATCATTTTGCCGCCTATTGTACCAATCACGATCTGCTCCCCGAAACAGCGGCGCCCGCCCAGGTGCGGGGTTTTATCGCCGACCTTTCCGCCGAGGGTGTAGCTTCGGTAAGCGTCAACCGGGCGCTTTCCTCCATCCGGGGTTTCTACCGCTGGCTGGTCCGCTTTGGCTACAGGGCCGATGATCCGTCGTCGCCGCTCAAAAACCTCAAAACGCCGAAAACATTACCGGCGTTCCTCTGGGAAGGGGAGATGGCCCTGTTTTCCGGACTGCCTGATACGGCGGGTATACTCTGGCCCGAGAGGGACAAGGCGCTGATCCTTACCATGTATTCAGGGGGGCTCCGCATATCCGAAACCGCCTCCCTTTCCCTTAAAGACATGGAAGCCGATCTTGCCGGCGCCCGGATCATCGGGAAGGGAAACAAGGAACGGCAGGTGTTTTTTTCGGATGAAGCGCGGGAAGCAATTGCAGCCTATCTCCCGATCAGGCTGCAGCGGATCAAGGCGGAGCGTTCTACGGACAAGCTTTTCGTCAGTCTGAAAGGGGCCCCCATCTCCGTGCCGGGAGTACGCTGGATCATCACGAAGTACGCCGAAAGATCCGGGCTGGGAAAAAGTATCCACCCCCATTCCCTGCGGCATAGTTTCGCGACACACCTCGTGAATTCCGGCTGCGATGTCCGTATAGTACAGGAACTGCTCGGTCACGCCAGCATCAGTACCACCCAGCGCTATACCCATGTGAACATGGAGCGCCTGCGAAAGGTTTACAACAAGGCTCATCCCCACGGGGGGCAAAGGAAATAGAAATGGAAGAAAGGAAGATCCGTTCAACTACGGTTCTGGCAGTGCGCCGGAACGGAAAGGTCGCCATGGCCGGGGATGGTCAGGTTACCATGGGTGAGACAGTGATGAAGAATAACGCCCGCAAGGTGCGGCGCCTCATGGACGGCAAGGTACTCTGCGGTTTTGCCGGAGCTACAGCCGACGCTTTTACCCTTTTCGATCGCTTTGAGGCGAAGCTCAAGGAGTACTCGGGGGATCTCGCCCGGGCGGCGGTGGAACTTGCCCGGGACTGGCGAACCGACCGGGCACTCCGCCGGCTTGAAGCCCTGCTTCTCGTGGCGGATCTAAGCAAGACCCTGCTCATCTCCGGAACCGGGGACGTGATAGAGCCCGCAGGGGACGCCCTTGCCATAGGCTCAGGGGGCAACTACGCCTATGCCGCCGCTCTGGCGTATCTCGACGGCTCCGCTCTCTCCGCGCGGGAAATCGCCGAGCGGAGCCTTGCCATAGCGGGGAATATCTGTATCTATACCAATGAGCAGATTACCGTTGAAGAACTGGAGGCCTAATAGTCCATGAAATCTAAAAAAGCATATAGGTATGCTACTGGCGACAATAACCATACTCCGGATTCCTCTGTGCCTCCGCGCCTCTGTGTGGGGTCTTCTGGGGATATGTTAAGCAATTTAGACTTCATGGACTACAAGAGTCGCTGGCGTCTTTGTAGAGTAAATTAAAGGAGCGTTCCCGATGAACGAAAAGAGTCCGAAAGAGACGTGTGAGAGAACCCTTGATCGCCTTACCCCCAGGGAAATAGTGGCGGAACTGGATAAGTATATAGTCGGCCAGAAGAAAGCCAAACGGGCGGTAGCCGTGGCCCTGCGGAACCGGATCCGCCGTCTCAGGATCAGCGCCGAAATGCGGGATGATATTACTCCCAAGAATATCCTCATGATAGGTCCTACCGGGGTAGGCAAAACCGAGATTGCCCGGCGCCTTGCGAGAATGGCGGGTTCGCCTTTCCTTAAGGTGGAGGCCACCAAGTACACCGAGGTTGGCTATGTGGGCCGGGACGTGGAATCGATGATCCGGGATCTCATGGCTGCGGGAGTCCAGATGGTCAAACAGGAGATGCAGGAATCGGTTACCGTCGAGGCTCAGAAACGCGCCGAAGAAGCCCTCCTGGATCTTCTGCTTCCCGGAACAGGCAAGAAGCACAAGGAAAAACCTCAAAACAACCCTCCGCTGGTGCATCCTATGGGGACCTTCTCCATTCCGACAAACGGGAATTCCGGTTCCTCCCTCATAGGAACAGCCATCCAGATTGGGATCCCCGCAGGCAGCCGGGAGGCCATGGATGAAGAAAACGCCGCATTCCATGAAGAAGAAAATATCCATGAGGAACCAGAGACTGAAAAAAACCAGACAAGGGAAAAATTCAGAGCCATGCTCCGTGAAGGAAAACTTGAGGATCGGACCGTGGAATTGACGGTGAGCCAGAACCCCCAGTTTCCTGCCTTTGAAATGATGGGCGGCGGTATGGAAGATATAGAAGCCAGCCTTTCGGGCATAGCCGGATTCTTCGGAGGCGGCAAAAAGAAAAAAGTAGTTACCGTCAAACGGGCCAGGGAGATTCTCATTAACGAGGAATCGGAGAAACTCATTGACCGTGACCGGGTAAGCGATGAAGCCCGGCAGCGGGTGGAAGAGACCGGCATTGTTTTTATCGATGAAATTGACAAGATAGCCGTCAAGGGTGACCGGGGCGCCGGGCCCGATGTATCCCGTGAAGGGGTTCAGCGGGACATACTACCCATAGTGGAAGGCGCCACGGTGAATACCAAGTGGGGCCCGGTAAGTACGGAGCACATCCTCTTTATCGCGGCCGGCGCCTTTACCGTTGCCAAGCCGTCGGATCTTATCCCCGAACTTCAGGGCCGCTTCCCCCTCAGGGTGGAACTGGATTCCCTGGGTAAGGACGATTTCCTCCGCATCCTTACGGAACCCAAAAACGCCCTCACCAAGCAGTATGTGGAACTAATGGCCACCGAAGGCGTGGAAATTGAATTTACCCCTGAGGCGGTTGACCACCTCGCCGCCCTTGCCGCCGAGGTCAACTCGCGGCTTGAGAACATTGGCGGCCGCAGGCTGCACACCTTCATGTAAGCCCTTCTGGAAGAGCTTTCCTTTGAAGCCCCGGATATAAGTCCGGCCAAGGTACCGATAACGGTGGAATACGTGGAAGAAAAACTCAAAGCCCTGGCCAAAGACCAGGATCTGGGGAGGTATATCCTATGATTTATCTCAAAATATCACACATGGAGATACGAGGATATAAAAGGGGATCAGGGACTAGGGATCAGGGAATAGGGTTTATTGTTAACAGTCAATGTACCGGACCAGTCATTCACGATTTGGTAACAAAAACCCCAGTCCCCAGTCCCCGTTCCCTAGTCCCTCTTTTGGGTCTCCGTGAGAAGTATTAAGAAGTTTTCTTATTTACCGATGATTGAAGAAGGGAGAAGTTATATATGATTGTAAACAATACTTTTGGCAAAACGATTGATCTCTTGCATCGGGCTATGGGCGCTTCTTCTCTTCGCGAATCGGTATATGCCAATAACCTGGCGAATGCTGATGTTCCCAATTTCAAGCGTACCGAAGTGAATTTTGAAAGTGAACTTAAACGGGCCCTGGATACGGAAAACCAGAAACCGTCACTGGAGCTTACCCTGACCAATCCGAAGCATATTCCCAATTGGCAGCCCAGGGATTATCAGGAAGTGCAGCCCCGGCGGGTACTGGATTACCTTACCCAATCGGACAACAACGGCAATAACGTAGACCCGGAGGAGGAATTCAACCTCCTGCTCAAAAACCAGCTCCGGTACACACTGCTGGCCCAGTCGGCCAACTTTGAGTTCGGTCAGGTGAACATGGTGTTGAGGGGTTAAGGAGTAATATATGGGACTTTTCACTTCGATTAATATAGCGTCTTCGGGCATGACTGCGGAGAGAACCCGCTCTGATGTGATCGCCGACAATATCGCCAACGCGTCCACAACCCGTACAGCCGAGGGAGGGCCTTTCAGGAGAAGCAGGGTAATAATGCGGCCCAGGGTTCAGAGCCCGTATTGGCGTTCACCCTTCCTGCCCGAAGGAATGGATAATGGCGTAGGTAAGGGAGTACGGGTAGCTGAGATACAGAAGGATTTTCAGACCGAGAACAAACTGGTCTACGATCCCACCCACCCGGATGCCATTAAGACCGGCCCCAAGGCAGGCTACGTGGAAATGCCCAATGTAGACATTGTAACCGAAATGGTAGACATGATCTCCGCGTCCCGTGCCTACGAAGCCAACGCCTCCGTAGTGGAAGGAACCAAGACCATGTTCCAGAGAGCATTGGATATAGGTAATAGATAGTAAGTAGTAGCTAGTAAGTAGTAAGTAGCAGGTAGGTTGTAATCTACTTACTAATAACTACTTACTAACATGGGAGGGAAGTATGACAATTTTTCGTCCGGAATTGAACGGGTTCGGCAATGCGCCGGATTTGCCGCTTACAGTAACCAATCCAAAACACATAGCTACGCAGCGGGAAGATATGCTTGGGTTGGGTGGTAAAATTTCAGAAACAGGTAATAAAATCGGCGCCGACGCGGCTATCCGCTCCGGAACGTTTGCGGACTCCATGCTGGGTGCGTTGGACAAAGTCAGCGCCTATCAACAATTCGCAAGCAGCCTACAGCAGGCGGCGATCACTGATCCCGACTCGGTGGATGTCCATGATATTACCATAGCGCAGGCCGAAGCAAGTATGTCTTTAAACATGACCCGCAATGTGCTCAACCGTATAGTACAGGGCTGGAGGGATTTGATAAATACGCGGTAAAGGGAAGTAAGTAGTTAATAGTAAGTAGTAAGTAGCTATAAGTAAGTAGTTTTAACTATCTTGCTACTTACTAATTACTACCTACTACTTACTAAAATGGGGAGGGGAAAATGGAATGGCTTAGGAAAATAATCGCCCAGATAGGAGCGCTCTGGGGCAGGTGGTCCATGCTTCAGCGGATCATCCTGGTGGGGATTGTTGTCGCTGTTGTGGCGGGAATCGGGATAATGGTATCGGTATCTTCAACGCCTACCCTGGTTCCGGTCATTGACGCGCCCATACGGGACGATGCGGCCCGGGACAGGATCGTGACGCGCATCAACGAAGAAGGGATCAAGACGACGGTAAACGCCGCGGGGGTGGTCCAGGTTCAGGACGAAAAAACCGCCCAAAGGATGCGCGGTATCCTTATCCGGGAGGATCTTATTCCCCAAGGTACCAACCCCTGGGCCATATTCGATACAGACCGGTGGACCCTCACCGATTTTGACCGGAATGTGAATCTCCAGCGGGCCATCAAGCAAATTGTCACGGATCATATCAAGGCCCTGGATGACGTGGACAACGCCGATGTTACCATCGTGTTTCCCAAGGATAAACTCTTTACCTCGGAGCAGAATCCGGTAAGCGCCAGCGTTATTATTACCCCCAAACCGGGAAGCGATATTACCCAGAACCGCAAAAAAATCGAAGGCATACAGAAGCTCCTCAAATACGCCATAGAAGGGCTCAAGGACGAGAACATCGTTATTACCGATCAGACGGGCCTTGTGCTCAACGATTTCGCGGGCCTCGCCGAATCGGACCGGCTCGCAATGATAGACAAGCAGACCAAGATGGTAAGCCAGCTTGAGGCCCAGTACAGGGCAAAGATCCTCGCGGCGCTCCAAAGTACCTATACCGCCGACAGGGTAAGGGATCTGAATATAAAGATAACCATGGATATGTCCCAGAGATCAGTGAACTCCAAGGAATTTTTCCCCGTCACGATAAAACCCCGGACGCCCGGACTTCCCTATGACGATTCGGAAGTAGCCAATTCCATTACCCGTTCCAAGCAAACCTCCACCACTTCATGGAAGGGTACGGGTTTTAACCCCGAAGGTCCCGCGGGAGCGGAAGGCCAGACGCCCCCTGTCGCCAAGGATATGCAGAATATGTACGGCGAGGTAACCCAGGATACCCTCACAACCAACGAGGAGATCAACAGCCGCGAGACCCAGGAAGACAAGAGCCCCGAGATAGACCGGGTTACCGTTTCGGTAAATATCGACGGAATCTGGAAATTGAAGACTGATGATAAGGGGAACCCGGTGACAGCCGCAGACGGTTCCCTGGAGAGGGCCTATACTCCCATTACCCCGGAAGATATACGGGCTACCCAGGGCCTGATTCAGGATGCCATCGGTTTCAGCGCCGTCAGGGGGGACTCGGTATCGGTACATAACATTCAGTTCGACCGGACCAAACAGTTCAGTGACGAAGACGCGGCCTATTTCAGGAAGCGGCAGTTCGAGACTACAATAATGATCTTCCTGATAGGCGTCGCCGTACTCCTCGTCGCCTTCATCCTCTTCAGGGTAATTTCCAGGGAGATTGAAAGGCAGCGCAGGCTTAAGGCGGAAGAAAGGGCCCGTCAGGAAGAAGCCCTGAGGCAGCAGGCCCTAATGCAGGCCGAAGAAGAAGGCATGGATGTTTCGATATCCGTGGAAGAACGAACCCGTATGGAACTGCAGGAGGCGGTGGCGAACATGACCAAGGAACATCCCGAAGACGCCGCCCAGCTCATCCGTACCTGGCTTTTGGAGGACTGAAAAATGGCGAAAACCTTATCATCCCAATCTGCCGTGGGTTCCGCCGCGGCAGGGAAGAAGAAGGGAATCAAGGAATACTCAGGCCGGCAGAAGGCCGCCATTTTCCTCGTTACCATAGGATCGGAGATCTCCGCGGAGATATTCAAGTACCTGCGCGAAGATGAGATAGAGACGCTCACCTTTGAAATCGCCCGCCTTGAAACCATAGAACCGGATCAGAAGGACGCCATTCTGCAGGAGTTCCAGGAACTCATGATGGCGAACCAGTTTATCTCCCAGGGCGGCATCGACTTTGCCCGGGAACTGCTGGAAAAATCCCTGGGCAGCCAGAAGGCCATCGACATCATCAACCGTCTTACATCGAGCCTGCAGGTACGGCCCTTTGATTTCATACGCAGAACCGATCCTTCCCACCTGATGAACTTCATCCAGCAGGAACATCCGCAGACCATTGCCCTCATCCTGGCATACCTCGAACCCAACAAGGCTTCCATCATTCTGCAGAACCTTCCCCATGAAGTACAGAGCGATGTGGCCCGGCGTATAGCAACCATGGATCGTACAAGCCCTGAAGTTTTACGCGAAGTTGAACGGGTGCTGGAAAAGAAACTTTCCACCCTGTCCAGCGAGGACTATTCCGCGGCCGGCGGTGTCGAGAACATCGTGGAGATCCTCAACCTGGTTGACCGGGCCTCGGAGAAACAGATCATCGAGGCTCTGGAAGACGAAGATCCGGAACTTGCCGAAGAGATCAAGAAACGTATGTTCGTGTTTGAAGACATCGTCATGCTCGACGACCGTTCCATCCAGAAGGTCATGCGGGAAGTGGACTCCCAGGAACTGGCCAAGGCGCTCAAGAGTGTGGACACGGAAGTACAGGACAAGATATTCCGGAACATGAGTAAACGCGCCGCGGGCATGCTCAAGGAAGACATGGAGTACATGGGTCCCGTGCGGCTGAAAGATGTGGAAGAGGCCCAGCAGAAGATCGTTTCCATTATACGGCATCTAGAAGACACCGGCGAAATTGTTATTGCCCGCGCCGGAGAAGACGAACTGGTTGTGTAACAACCGGGTTTTTAGTGAGGTAATGGTATGGCCAAGGCAGTATTCAGGCCCGGCGAAATCGCGGTAAGCGAAGCTAAAATTATTCTCGAACCTCCAACTTCATTCCCCGAGCTTGCCCACCTGGCCCCGGTGGATGATGCCATGGAAGAGATCACCGGGGATTCGGAAGACTATACGGGACCCACTGCGGATGATCTCCGCCGTGAAGCCGACCTTTTTAAGAATCAGTGGAATTCCGAAAAAGAAGCCATGATCTTTTCCGCCAGGGCCGAGGCGGATAACATCCTGAAGGAGGCGGAAGAAGCAGCCTTTAGGGAGGTTAAGCGCAGAACCGACGAGGCCCAGACCTTTAAACGAAAAGCCCAGGACGAGGCAGACAAAATTGTCGCTGAAGCCGGGGAGAAGGCCAGGCAGATAGAGACGGACTCCCGCGCCGCCTTTGAGACTGAACGCAGGGAAGCGGAAAAACAGGGCCGCACAGCCGGCCAGGAACTTGGATTCACTGAAGGCAAGGCCGAGGTGGAACGGCTCATCCAGAGAATCCAGACTGTGCTTGGGCGGGCACAGGACAAGCGGGCCGAAATACTTGAAGAAACGGAGCAGGAAATTATTGGCCTGGTACTCCTTATCGCGCGGAAGGTGATAAAGGTTATCTCCGAAAACCAGCGGAACGTGATTGTTTCCAATGTGGTTCAGGCCTTGCGGAAGGTGAAGGGGAGGGGGAACATCATTATCCGGGTAAACGTCGCGGATCTGAAAATCTCCACCGAACATACCAAAGATTTCATCAACATGATGGAAGGGGCCGCTTCCATACAGATAGTGGAAGATTCCACGATAGACGAGGGCGGCTGTATTATCGAAACCGATTTTGGCGAGATCGACGCCCGCATCTCAAGCCAGCTCGCGGAACTGGAAACGAAGATCCTTGAAATTTCCCCCATCAGGTCCAGGGCCAAAACAGCGGTTGTCTCAGGCGGAGACTAGAACCATGAACAGTATTTTTTCGAAATACCTTGAAGCAGCGGATCGTATTGATCCGATCAAGTACGTGGGACATATCATCCGGGTACAGGGGCTCCTTATTGAAAGCAAGGGCCCCCAGGCGATTATCGGTGAGCTGTGCCGTATCGAACTCACCGGGTCCGGAATATCTGAAAACAGGAGGATAATCCAGGCCGAGGTTGTGGGCCTGAGGAACGATATTGTCCAGCTCATGGCGTACGGCGAAACCGATGGCATAGAAATAGGCTGCCGTGTGATCGCTTCCGGTTCCCGTCTCGATGTGGCTGTGTCGCCGAAGCTCCTCGGCCGTATCCTTGACCCCCTTGGAAGGGCACTGGACGGCAGGGCGGAGATAGATTCGCCTGTGCGCTATCCGGCCATGGCAAGCCCCCCCGACCCCTACCACCGCCCCCGGATCAAGGAACGGATAAGTACCGGTATCAGGGCCATCGACGGACTCCTCGCGATGGGCCGGGGACAGCGGCTCGGTATCTTCGCAGGTTCCGGCGTGGGGAAATCTACCCTCCTTGGAATGATAGCCCGGAATACAAGCGCCGACGTGAACGTGGTCGCGCTGATCGGCGAGCGGGGCAGGGAAGTAAACGACTTCATTGAGAACGATCTCGGCCCCGAAGGACTCGCCCGCAGCGTTATTATTGTGACTCCTTCAAACTCACCCCCGCTGGCCCGGCTCAGGGGTGCATACGTGGCCACCGCGGTGGCTGAATACTTCCGCGATCAGGGCCTGGATGTGATGCTCCTCTTCGACTCCCTTACCCGTTTTGCCCGCGCCCAGAGGGAAATCGGACTCGCGTCCGGTGAACCTCCGGCTACCCGCGGTTATACGCCATCCATGTTCGACTCCATGCCCAAACTCCTGGAACGCTGCGGTACCTCGGAAAAGGGAACCATCACCGGCTTTTACACAATCCTCGTAGACGGCGACGATATGGACGAACCTGTCTCCGACACGGCGCGGGCCATCCTCGACGGGCACATTGTCCTTTCGCGGAACCTTGCCCAGCGTTATCATTACCCGGCCATAGACGTGCTGGGGAGCATTTCCCGTCTCGCCAATGTTGTAACCGGCGGTGAAACCCAAAAAGCCGTGGGAAAACTCCGGCGTTTAATGGCCGATTACGCCGATTCCGAGGATCTCATCAACGTGGGCGCCTACAAGCCCGGTTCCAATTCCAATATTGACGAAGCAATAGCCAGGCGGGAGGACATTGAAAAATTCCTCATACAGGCGGTGGATGAAAGATCCCAGGTTTCTGAAACCCTCGCGGCAATGGGAAGGATCGCCGGTATCACGATTCCGGAAGCCGAAATGGAAGTGTACCTTCCCAGGATGGTACTGCCGGTCAGCAAGGAAGAGGATGACTTTGAAGAAGCTTACCCGCCTGCCCCCCCTCATGATCCGGCTCCACCTTCGCCGGAAATTTCCGCCGGAAACGATCAAGGTGAATCCGAAGACATCCAACGCGATCTTCCCCCGGCAGCGGTTCTGCCGGATAATCCCGAGGATGATCTTCCTTTGGATGATCTCCCTTCAGAGGATCTTCCTTTGATGGATTTTTAGTGTGAAGCCCTTTACGTTCAAGCTTGAAAAAATTCTCGATTTAAGGAAATACCACGAGGACGAAACAAAGATAGAACTGGGCCGGGCCATCGGCGTTCTCGCTGAACTCGAATCACGGCTCGCCGCTCTGGCCGGGGAACGCGCCAGGGCCGCAGCCGCCCAGTTCAGTCCGGGGAACAACGCCGCGCAGATGCAGCAGTACATGTTCTACCTTCTCCGGCTTGATACCGCCAAAGAGCAGCTTTTGAATGATATTACCCTTGCGGAAATGAAAGTTGAGGAAGCCCGGGAAGCGTTTATTGAAGCCTCCAGGGAGCGGAAGGTGTTGGACAAGCTGAAGGAAAAGCGCCAAAAAGAGTACCATAAAGAGATGCTGGCAGAGGAAACAAAGACGTTAGATGATATAAGGAGACTGGTGATCGGGGACTAGCATCGTTCAGCTATTTTCACCGGCATGGAGAAGATCGTGAAAGAAACCTCCCTGATTATCCAGCGAAGCAAAGGTTCCTTGTTCGCAGATTTGCCCTTCCTTCATGACGATGATTTGATCGGCGTTGCGGAGAGTAGACAAACGATGCGCGATGGCGATGATGGTCTTTCCGCTTGTTTCCAGGGTGTGCATAACAAGTTCCTCGGTGATATTGTCCAAAGCCGAGCTTGCTTCATCCAGGACGATCAGTTTGGCCGGACGCAGCAGGATGCGGGCCAGGACAAGGCATTGTTTCTGCCCGCCTGACAGTCCCTGGCCGTCTTCACCCACCCTGGCATCCAGGCCGCCTTTTTTCATGATCTCGTCAAGAAGGCCAACCCGGGCAAGTACCTCGGTTAATTGTTTATCGG
>Ga0123357_10001700_pt1 | contig 23705 bp, 20 predicted proteins | sample TergutEmb28metaG_FD_89873 | JGI IMG/M metagenome (GOLD analysis project Ga0123357, IMG submission 89873) | Embiratermes neotenicus P4 segment gut microbial communities from Petit-Saut dam, French Guiana - Emb289 P4 | ecosystem: Host-associated > Arthropoda: Insects > Digestive system > Gut ... | reverse complement strand
TTCAGGAAGTAAATATTGTAATTAAAATGCTTTCAGATAAAGATAATTTTAGTAATAAATTCACGTTAAAAGACAGTATACTGTTCATTTTATTGTAACTTAAAAATCGTCAGGTTTTTCTGCAGGACCCTGTACAGACATGGCATATAATCATGTAAACCTTGGACTCTTGCTAACATCTTCAACATACGTCATTTCTGTAGTCAACAACTTCGTAATTTTATAATTTTAACATTTTATCAATATAATACCAAGATTGCTGTGTTGGTACTTGCACGTCTTTGTACTTTGGATTCCTTGAAGATGTCATATCGGCACTAAAATGTGTAGGGATTTTATAATGTACGTGCAAATTTTACCCCGGTGGGGACGAGATTATCCGCCCGTCCAGACCGGCCCTGTGGCCCACCCAGCCTCCTGTAAAATGGGTACCGGGTCTTTCCCGGGGGTAAAGCGCGGCCGGGGCGTGTTGCTGACCACTCACCTCTTCTAGTGCCGCGGGTATGGAAGAGTAGAGCTATACCTCTACCCACACTCTGGGCCACACCGGGCCTGTAACGGGATCACTTTACCCTTACCTTTACATTTAATGACCATTAAAGCAAAAGGCCTATTAGAAGTTTTAACCTTTATACTTTACGTGTAAATTTTAGTTATTTTGTGCCCATTTGTTTTGTTGTTGTGATTACACGCAAATACATGCTCGTCCTACTCACGTGAATGGCCAACGCTTACTGTCACGGAATTACTTTGCGCACGTTGCATTCAGTCAGTGTCGTGTAAAACATAAGCAACTTCCGCATTTGGAACATGGTCGTTAAAAGGCCTTGGCTCAACAAAAGAAGGATGTAAGTTCCTTCTGTGCCTTGAATAAGAGAGCAGTGAAGCCATTCAGTTCTTATTCCGGCAAGATAAGCTTCAAATTGCGTGCCTGTCATCAATCCCTCAATAAGACTACTGAAATATTACTTGTTAATATGTCACGCCTGCTCCCTTCCAAATCCCCTATCACTAATAATTTTCACATTTTTCACACTCTGCTGCCAACAGTCGTTCAATAACCTAAGTGGCGCTTCATACAAAACCGTATTTCCAACCATGTCATATCATCTTTACTTTCACTCCTCCTCGATACCCCTCGCCTGTTCCTGTCTTTTGCTCTTCTCTTTCTTCTTCTACTCATTATTATTCTTCTATACGCTACTTCCTTTGCCGCTTCCCGCTTATTCTTCATTCTTAATTATGTTTCCTTTCCCCGTAGTATGTTTTCCCATTGACGTAATATCTGCCCAGCCGATATGTTCTTCATTTTATTCTCCTTTCCCTCTCATTTTCTGCATTTAAACTGCATTATTTATCCGTCTTTAATACCGCGTCTCTGTCGCTGTATTTCGTATAGTCTGCGTGTTGGTAGTTGACGTAACGGGCAATATAATGACGTTTTAAAAATCCTGTGTCTGTGTTCCAAAACATTGTTCACATTCTGTGTTCCAAAGCATACTGAATCCAGCCACGGCCGGCCCAAGACGTGTGGGCACCCCTGGCAGGTTAATAATTTGGCGCCCCCGTCAAGCTGATAAATTGGCTTCTCTTAAAACGAATATTCTTCTTATTCCTGTATTCCGTTGTGCCCTTTCAGGCGTCTGGTTGCACCGGAATGTCTTCTTGTCCTTCGCCAGCAACGTCTTCCCTTTTTGTCCCCGTCAGCTTCTTCCCCAAATGCTCTTGCCATTCTATCCTTGGCCTTCCTCTTCCCCGCGCCCCTCAACTCTTGTTTCCCATACTTGCCGAGGTTTTCTATTGCTATCCATCTTAATTAGTTGCCCAAACCATCTTAGTCCTCTCGTGTCGAACATTTTAGTAACTGGCTCTTGATGTAGCTTCCTCTAATTTGGGTATTTTTCTAATTCTCTCTTTTTTTCTCCGCATACATTTTCTTATGTACCTCATCTCTACGCCTTAAAACAGGTATTCTTTAAAAGTTTTTTCTCCTAGGACACGCCTGGCAAAACTTTTGAGGGTGCGTGCCCAAATTGCGGATAATTTTCGGAGAAATTTTTTCTTGTGTGGAAACCCGAGTTAGCTAGCACCATATTTCCGGTTATTCAAGTGACGTCTTAATGCCCCTTATAGGTTGGCGGCCCCGGCAGTTGTCCGGCTGGCACGCACCTCAGCCCGACCCTGGAACCAGACATTGGATCAGTAGGCTACAAGTGTATCTGATAAGTCACCATATATCTCTTGCAGCACGCCACATCCCGTTGTTCATTCATTACTTGTTTTTGGGTTCAGCAATGCTTGCCTTTAGTTACTACGTACCGTTTGTTAAAAGTAACCACACATCTCAATTACCCTTTGCATGAACGTCACCGCCCTGTACATTAATTTCTGTTTCTTTCTATTTTCAGGTGAGTATCCATTTGTTACGTAGCGACCTGACTTTTCATGCGTTTTAACTTGTGGACATTGGATCAGCCAGGCAAGTACTGTTATCGTGAAGACAAATGAAGCAATGCCCTTTGTTGGAAACAGATTTTTCTAGACATGTAGTGGTGATAGTTATGAGTGACATGGGAAGTGTAAATATTCTTTGTGTGAACGTTTGTTCTTTCGCCATTAGCTGTCACTTCCCAGCCTTCAATCCATGTTGCTTTCACCCATAAAGTAGCATATCTACCGGACTCGGGGCCTATTGAGCCTATAGCGTATAAGTCTTTAGAAAACATGAATATGTTTCAAACCTAGAATAATCTAGGCTCGTAAAAGTCAGCCTTGCGAATGGACTTCTTTTAATCCCACTGCGCATACGCGATTATTGTTTCTTCTTAATTTCAAATAATAATTTTGTCAAAGTATGAAACAGGCTTATTCACAGCAACGTCGATGACATTTCTGCTCTCTTGGTGTGTCTGCCGCGTCGACTGTTAGTTACAGACTTTGCGAAATAGCGTATAACCGTCGCTTCATCATAAATGCGAAGGCATTACGGTGTTTCGAAACGTCTGTAACTACCAGTCGACATGGCGCAAAGTCCCAGAAGGAATGAATTTTTACCTTAAGTCAAGTCCCTGTCTTGATTTGTTCGACATGTCGGACACCGTCAGCCAAAATTAAGTCTATCGCGAGGCCGGCGCGCTTTTCGGGGCTAAGCCCAACAGAGTAGCTTAATTACGATTTCTGATGTTTCCGCAAACTTAACAGTTGCTACGTTCCGAAACGTCAAAATATCTTTGTTCGTATGAAGGTAAATCAATCCGTGTAGAGGCCTGAACAGGCCCTTAGGGTTCCCGGAGTTTGAGGCTCCTAGATTTTCTAGAGAATCGGCACATGGGGGTGGTGAGGTTGTCAGCCCTACACACCAGCCGCCTTTACCCGCAAGGTAGTATTCCTGGTACTTATTTCTGTAAAAGTCTGAGTCGGTCCCAGGATCACTGTGCGCCTAGAAGGATTATAGCACAATCGGGAATCTAACCCGCGATCTTTCGGCTTGTAGCGCAGTGCCTCGACCAATTGCGTCACCGCGGGCCCCATCTGTATTCATCACGTGGCGCAAAATTCTGAAAGCCGTTGAAATGCACTGAATACCGCCGCGAAATCCTAAGGACTGAAGTATTTAGAAAAACCACAATTTCCGTGTTCGTATTGTGACCTCGGTTATGGTGGGCCTTTACTGATGTTTCGAACTAACCTATTTAGTTCATCCTCACCTGCTCTTGAATATTAATTAATTATACTTCGAAACTGTTCCACATGAGACATTTTAGTTTTCAATTATTTTCCTATTTAGGATGTAGTTCCAAGTAGGCAATGCTAAGTTCATGAAACACGTTAAAAAATGTAAAACGGCCAGATGTGGACTGCAGGAAGAATCGTGATTGCTGCCACCGACTACAAAGAACAGATTCAAGCTTGCGCACTAGCCGCAAATTTCTCCATGTATGTCAGGTGTATAGAAGAACAGTTTTGGTGTGTTCTATATCTGTCAACGAAGCTTCGTGGTGTAGGACATAAAAGACACTTTTCAACGCATGTCGCACATTCACGCATAGCCAAGTTTCTAGCACTGAATTTGCAAGTTGGTTTTAAGGGGGGATATATATATATATATATATATTGGAAAACAGCATATATTTATACATTGTGTATCCAGCAGGGAAACCTGAAGTACACTTAATTTTTGTATTCAGATTTAAATCATTCCACACAAAACAATACTTCGAAAAAAAAATCGCAATTTTTGTACTAGAAAAAATTGCATACTAAACTTTCTTAATGTATTTAATCGATGTGTTTAAATTTGTGAAGAGTTTCAGCAACAAAACTTCAGTACTTAGTGTGGTTTAAATCGATAAAAATACAGGTACAATTTGCTGTTTGTATTATTTAGAGCTCCTGGTATTCTGCTTGGTTACTTCCGATGGAATATTGCATAGCAGCTTGCCACAGTTTGTACCGACGTATTTAAATTCATTGCACCTTTATCAACAGCATTACGGAATATTATTTCTTATTCATCTCAAACAGGCTCCCGTTTAGCTGATGTCCATAGCTGTTGCTGCCAATTATTTTACTGAATATTTGCCATTTTAAAATGCGGTTATAATCCAAATCAAGGAAATAATTTAATGCTCAGGTTGAGAGATCCTATTACTCACCGTCACTTTTTTAAATTTTTTCTTTGTTTTTCTTCCTTTTTCTTTCCTTCCTCCTTCTTTGTATCACATATTACTTTTGCATAATTTCCTTTTATTTCCCTCCTCCTTTTTTCATTTCTTTATTCTCTTCTTCCATTTGAATTAAGTACGTACGCGTTCCTTTTGTACTTAATCTGTAGGTGCTCGACAGGATGGTGTACCGCTTAATTTCGAAGTTTTTGCTTACATAGGAAACAAGACCCTTACGTATCTGTTGTCATGGAGGAATTAAAACTTGTAACTTCAGTTTTCGAGGATTCCAAACCGCGATCGCCTTAGATAACTCGACGTCAGTTCGACAGATTGTGGCGACAGACTGCACTGCGTGATGATATTCACACCAAACAGCTGGCACTATTCCTAGGAGACACCTGAACTGCTGTAAGTTTGCGAGAATGGGTATTCTGTTCTGGGTGAAGCCGGCAGACATTGAGTTCTGCTCTGTGGCTTCTAATATGAAGGACATTCATTAAATATTATCTTTAGACATTTCCACTGTCAGCTGTGAAATTTGGCGTGTATAATACATAAACTCCATCCATATAAATATTTTTATTACGAAGAGAAACCTGCCAGAAGAATAAAACATGAATTGATGTCATAAAGGAAGGCCGTGGTGAGTTACAAAAGCTGTCCATCAGCGTCCGAAACCGAGCTGGGTTATTTGAACAAAGCATTATAGCAATTTTCTTCATCTTGCGTGTAGGAGGTGCAGTGAAGGCATATGAATAGTAGTTCAATAGGGAGAAGATTAATGAGAGGCGGTACCCATACACTTACAACAAAAACTGAACTTACAAATCATACAGCGATAATCATGTAATTCCTCAGCACGCCCGGTTACTGCAAAACGTAACGCAGACACTAAATAATTCAGAAATATTGATTGTGTTTAATGTGAATTGAGGCAAGATTAAAAGCAGCCTGTCAATTGGTGGCCTGGTTTGCGGTTAGCCGTGCGTTGAACAGTGGTATAATTTAAAACTGCTGTATCAACTGTCGAAGTAGTTGTTTCAGTCTTCTGGGATGTAACGCTGTGTTAGTTTGCAATTTGTTGCTAAATTTGCAGGATATTTTGCTCCATCCGTCTTACGGAAAGTCGAAGAAGAAAATATATTTCCACTGTCCGGAATAAGGAAGCCCAAATTTTCTATCAACACAACATCGTATTCCAGAAGAACGCATTCTTCCGCAGCAACGCTGTAAAAATTCAAATGACAAAGTGCTGAATTATACAGTTTTGGAGGGAACGACCTTTCGTTCTGTTTTTCTTCCTCTTCTTTACCTTCTTTTTCGTCCAGTAACAATATGTTCTATTTCTGCTGTCCCCATATGCAATTTCTTGTACTTACACAAAGGCTGCTCGCGTTATGCCCTACTTTATTATATATAGTTTTTGCACATCCGCAGTTTATATCAGAAGCAGCACAGATGAAATTTTTGAGACACTTACCTGGAATAACAAAACTAGATAAAGAAAGAATCAATGTATGAGGGGGAAAATACGGGAGCACAGAACATAGTAAAGGAAATAAAACAGTACCAGGAAATGTGGCTACAACACGTACAGAGAATGGACACAAATAGAATACCAAAACAAGCACTACAATATCAACCAAAAAGCCGAAGGAACATAGGACGACGGAGGAAGAACTGGAGAGACCAACTTCATCTTGAGGACTAAGGAACAGGGAACAGGCATAACCCTTCATAAACATGATGATGATGATGATGATGATGATGATATATCAGCCCTTCTTGTACTTTTACCTTCCCCATCTAAGTCAACTACAACTGACGAACATTCTAGCCAGTAAATCCTCCTGCTAGCCTCTTAGTTATTATGTAATAAATTTAAAGTTTCATTTTTATTTCTGTGTTTTGTATGCCACCTTCCCTATATAGTAATAAAATACTCATATGTCATAGTCGAAGGCACAAGGGGAGTCGGAAGTCTAGCTCCAAGCCATTCGCATCTCAGCGCCAGAAGGAGGGGGTTGAAACAAACACGCCCCCGGTCGCTTTTCGCCCAGGAAAGATACTCGGTATCTAGTGTACAGGAGGCTGGGTGGGCCCAAGGACCTGTCTGGACAGTACGGAAAATTTCGCCCCCACCTGCATTTGATCCCCAGCCGTCCAACCCGTAGCGATTCGCTATACCGAATACGCTGTTTCGGCCGCGGTCTTGATGGATACAGCCATTTGAAACACATGCGTTTAATTTTATGCTTGAGTGTCGTAACTTTGGGCTCACGCGAATGCAAGCCGTATTATAGCAATTCATTCTTCAACATTTCACGCCTTAGCGTTATTAGTGGCAATTTTCAGCAAGACAGGCATCCTCTTCTTATAGCGAGAGTCTACTGTAAGTTCGTCAGCCCCTCGAGTTAAGCCGGAATGTTATTGTGTAGCATAAACTGTGTAAGAATCAGTTTGATAAAGTACTAACCCACCATGTATATATATATATATATATAGTGACGGAGTGTTTTTTTTTTTTAGAGAGGATACCAAGGACCAAATTTCATTTTTCTTTATATGAAAGTCAGTAAATTTTGGATGGGTCTTTGGGTTTTGAACATCTATTTTATCACACACCTTAGCCTAGAGCTTTGACATAAAGTACCCAAACTGAAGATTTGGTGGTGGCTCTAGTTCATGCAACTTAACGAACTGTTGAGTTACAGCAGAAGTCTTTCTGCTTTTATTTATTATTACCTAATTCTGCAAGCTTTGACTCAGGCCGTCCAGATTTTAACATCGGTTGCTTCCACCATGAAATGTATTTGTCCCGAAATGAAGCCGTACCTTTTACTATGACTAGGGCAGATTCGGCGAAATGTAGGGTATGGATTTGGGGTGGGATTAAGTGTATGTAAGGTTGTAACGTGTGCTGAATCAGACACGTGTCTAGACTAATTTTACTTGCTGTAAACCTACACATATTAAGGTCTTGGAAAATAGAATCTATGACTTCTGTACTTCATGTGCCCGCCACTTACAGCACACCTACTTGCCGTATGAATGCTAACATCTGTTTAACGGTCGCTACTGTTGACAGGTCGCTCAGAATCTAACAATCAGGAATTAATTTTACTATAACCAATTCTACAACAATTGTCCCTCGTTTAAGAGATTTAGTGGTGTATTAGATTAAAACCAAAAATATACTGGTCTAGGGGGAAAACCCCCCTAATTGTCTGCAGTTATTCTTCTACGTAATATGTCCCCCGTCCGTGCATTACAGGAATATCCACACCCACGTACTGAACCAACAAATACACAGGGTAAAGTATGCTTTAATATATATTATTAATCACCCACATTTTCGGTCGCTTTTATGACCATCATCAGGGTGCTCTTACAAGAATATTGACAAAATGTAAACATATTGCCAAATTGCGTGTGTTTGTATGTTATGAGTATTCTCGTACTAGTTCCTTGATGATGGTAGTAAAAGCGACTGAAACACGTGTGATTAATAATATATGTTAAAGCATATCTTGCCATTGTGCATTTGTTCGTTCAGTATATAAGTGTATATACTCTCCCACATATTTCAAACCCATCTTGGGCCATAATCAAGTAACTTCGGCTAATTACGTATCGCAGTGTATAAAGATACAATATTTCATATACCAACATAGAAGTTATGCATTACAAGTATAAAAATTAAAACCTTCAGAATTTTATTGAAATATCTATGTCTCTGACTTCAAGAAATAAATTCATTCCGATTTTAGTTAGCACGTCAACAGTGAAACGCGACAGGCCGATCACCCGACCAAAGAACTCCTACTGAGTGTGCTATGTTTGTATGTGATTTCCAAACCTCAAGAGAGAGGAAGTCTAGGCTCACCGAGGCTGTCAGCCATAAACTGTGAAACTCCTGCGTTTTTAAAAAATGAGTGTGAAATTTCATGTGTATTACTTGGCCATAATCGGCTCCTATAGATTATACCCACCTACAAGCTTCAATTAAAAATTTTGTGTCCAAATATCTAATACACACACATACACCATATACATATATATATTTATATATATATGTGTGTGTGTGTGTGTGTGTGTGTGTGTGGTGTGTATTTGCATGGTATATGATGCCGTCATCTGCAATATACACAGTCTGGCTCTAAGTATATATTATACTGAGCTTATGGTGGCCGCAATTGAAAACCTTGATAATGGCTCAAGAGGGTCCGAAATGTGTAGGAGACAGATTGTAGATAATTAGATATTTCTCCCTAAAAACGGTGTATTTTGTTAGTTTGAATGTATGTGATTTAATAACGAAATATAGGACAATATGCACCGCTGTATTTAGTGGTGTGCTTTGGATTAGACCTACCTCGATGGTAGAATCTGTTATAGGTAAATGATTCGCGGCTTTCAGTTCAATAGACTCTGACCTCGTGGTTGGATTGAATATGTAAGCAATATTGTTTTAAAATGAAGGAGATGAATGTCGTAGACTCCCGTTACGTCAGGTATTGGAAAAGGTCGCATCGATTTTTGCTGTAGTTTTTATTAGACCTCAGACGTAACGCTTCTGTGCCCTGTACGTCACTTTACTACTGTGTTCTTGTGACACAGTCCGAAGAGAAGGCAATGCTTTCTGTTGCTAACTAAGCGTCCACACGTTTACTGGCTGGAATGTGTAATACTTCTTGGTTCGTTCTACTATAATTTACCCAACGTGTTCCCAGGAACCTTCTGCCCTCGTCTTCAAGGGAGAAGTGTCTTCAACTTTGACCCGTAAGATAGAAGCAGGATAATTTTCCGTAACGTTGATACATGTCTATGAATCTACCCGATGTCACATACCGCCAACTCAGTTATTCGTGCTAAGGAAACTCTACAGCGCATGCCCAGTAATCTGAAGACTTTCTTTACATATTTTGAAGTTATTCATTTCGTGCATTTTACTTAGCATTCATTGATAAAACCAAGTCAATGCACAAAGTTACAAACATATCTAAGATTATAGTACTTCGCCAATCCTGCATATTGCGACACGTGTGTGCCATCCTCATGGAACCCGTAGAACAAATTAGAAAATTGCTAAAGTATAATTAATTACTTGAGGGTTGTTTGACCGTGCATCTTCCTCATGAAATAATTTGGAATGCCAGCTTGATGCAACAAGGTAATTTTATTTATATATTCTTAGCTCGACATGTTTCGGGAACATACGCCCATCATCAGGAGCATTAGATGTTGAGTTGCAGCATATGGTTTTCTGCACCGAGTTTTTGGATGGATGGTGGTCTTGAGAGCCGCTGCGTGGGTTGTGTGTACGGTGTGGATGTTGCTGTGCGAATTTATCTTATTGATTTTTTTCAGTTTGGTGTAAAATATATGTAATATAAAATATATAAATTATAAAATTCTGTGTTAATTATATCGTTTTAGTATTCGTCTGCATATAAACATCCGGTATTGCGTTCGATCCATTATGGATCATATCCCTGCGTCACGTGCCGTGTAGTTCGTGCACGAGGTGAGTGTTTGTTTAGTTATGTATTTCGGAGATAGCAGTAGCTAATGACCCGTATTATTAATACAGTGAGCTCCGTAGCCGTAGGTAGCCCAACCTTGTAGTGAGCAACACTTTACGTATGTGTCCGCCCGGCTGAACGGTCCGACCGTTCGACACTGCTGCTAGAGTCCGCGATGTCACAAAACAAAACAAAACAAAACACACTCCTTGAATATGAATACCGGCGCTGTTTGGCACGTCTGTTCCACACAGAATGTGTGGCCTTCATGAGGATGATTTATACTACAGGTGTACTCTATAACGTAGCAGAAATTATCATTTTCCTTTCTTAGTATGTGAGTGTCTCTTGGTCATGAAATACTGTCCGTCTGTTTCAAGTTCATAACGCTGTTATGTGTTTTCACACTTTAAAGACGATATTTAACCTGAATTGTACATATAGGGTGAGTTTCTCTGTTACAAGAAACAAGTGGTTACATACAATGGAATAGTGGCTCTTTATTCTGAGACCCCATAAATACACTTCGCGTGCAGAATACAGATTTTATTGAGTGTTAGACTGACTTTACATTAACAGAGCGCTAGGCTTTGAAGAGTTATTCATTGGAAACGGGCGTGAAGTTCTGAGGAACATAATCGATGCATTACTTGCCTTACAGCAACTAGAATATAAAAATAAATTACACATAAGCTTATACAGTGTTATGGATCTTCTTAGAATGACCGATTAATAGAAGACAGAAAATGACTAACGGAAATGTTTCCAACAAATTCGTGGCATTTAACAGCAGAAATACTCTTGTTACAGGTGCTGTATGTCTCTTTCACATGACGTATCTTGCAGAGGATATGGACTGCAGGCTTCACAATTTGGATCTCGTGACAGTCTAGTTGTTGTGGGTTTAATTTATGATTCCGCGATAAGAGTCGGTTGTGGGGGCGGTAAATGAATAATGAGATTATAATGTGGAGAATTAATTAGTTGTATCTTAATGTGGAGGAAACTGTTTTGACATTTGTCTGGAGCGGTTGGGGAAAACGACGACAGCTTAGCCAGTCTCTTCGTGGAGATGTGAAATGGGGACCCCGAATACAAACAGGAATATAGAATAATAGACTACCTCTAATACTATCCACAATAGATATTACCCCAAACAAATTACATGACAGTTTGAAACTACTCACCCACGCCCTGCTGTGTATTTTAATGCAGAATGCATAACACTGAACACATGCCGTATAGTCAGCACGTTTTTGACAGAAGAGTGAGGAAGAACTGCTTGGTCAGAGTGACCCGTGCTGTTCTGAGAGCCAATAGAAATGCTGTGAAGTGAGGAAAGTGTGATGATGATGATGATGATGATAACATTTATTTACTGCAATTGGGTTGTTACCCGGTGGCAGTGGTTATTTTACATGTAAACAAAACATGAAATTGGTTACTACTAAATTTAAGTCGGGAGGGTTACATGAGAAGCAAGTAGTGGCAACTTGGAATCTTGGGAACCATCTCAGCAAGATGATGATGATGATGATGGTGGTGGTGATTGGTGGCAGTGGTTTTGCGGTAGTAACGATGGTGGTCTAGCGTAGTAGTAGTAGTAATATGATGTAATCATTAAAACTAGCACTGTTGTCGATCTGCTTCCTAATGTAACACATGGACTGGGATAGCGCAGTCGGTAAAGCGACTAGGCTACAAGCGGGACAACCTAAGAACAACAGTTTAATTCCTGCCAGGGGAAAGAGATTTTCTTCCTGCCACCCATCCAGACCGGCACTGCGGACCACACACCATGCTGCTGATTGAGCACTCGCGGCTCTTCGTCGAACTTAAGAATGAGTGCAACTGTACTTACATTCCTCCATAGGCCTCTATGGCTTGAATGGAGAGTATTCACGAATAGCCTGCTGCTCTGGGGTTGGTGCCTGAGTAGAGAACAGCCAGTGTTTGTAGTTACCATCCTCGCTTCCCCAGTATTGTATTTACATTTCTCTTTACCTCCTTTTTGCGAGAAATTCAGAGGTATTAGAGGAATAAAAAGTCGAATGTAGTTGCTGTGTGGCTGTTGAATTCAAAGAGTTTCCGGATCTGCTCTGTTTATTGATGTTTATTCATGCATGTGTTGATGCGGAATAATTATCTAAGTAGTCTTGATGGGGTGGAAGTGGGGTGGGGAGTGTGTTTGTAGCAGTGTCAGTTGTTCTTAGCAGTTGTCATTTGAACCAAAATATCTGGTATTGGAAATCCAAGCAGCAGGCTTGCTAAAGTAACTGAATAACCAGTGCTGGGAAAGGTTGTCGTCATGGAAATAAGATTTGTACAGCATCTGTATGATTGGCAGCAGCATTAATGCTTCTGCACTTCATTTCTAAGAAGGCCATGCGCAGCAGTCACGCGCATAATTCTGATTCCATCGCTCCGGTTTACTCTCGTTCTGCTAACCGGTAAATTCTACTTCTGCTACATCTGGCAAATGTTAGCCTGCCCAAAGCTCTTGTCACTAACGGAGGTTATCATGTGGTAATCGTTATGAACTTATTTTGACATAGTTTATTCCTTACATCTGGACTAACCTTCATAACACCAACGAATGCACATTTTACACATAAAAGTACACTCTTCTGTTGTGTTATTTACAGGTGTTATGTATTATATATAGGTGTTACTTACATATATTAATTACAGGTGTTAATTAACTGTTATATACAGGTGTTATACATTATATTCAGGTACTATAATGTACGTTGGAGTAATGTGAGGTAATGGCGTATAAAAGAGAAGATATTTACATGTATACTTATAGGAAATGTTATGTACACAGACTTGCAGTCTTATATGTACGACAGTAATTGTAGTAAGCAATTTTGATGAGCTAATTTTATGAAAGTTGTAACAGTGTGCTTTCATAATATTTCCAAAGATTTGAAACCCAAACCAGACGATAAATGTCAGACAGGAAGGGAACAGGCACGTATCGGCTTTATTGTTATGGCAGCTGAAATCCGACCCGGATTGGTAGCCTAACCCCCTGACCCAGAGGGGAGATACTGTATTTCTGTTCCTTAAACTTTACTTCTTAATTGGGAGCTGAGTAAATCACGCTTCCCTAAAAACATTTCATTTAGTTGGAATATTATTTTTAATTAGAAACCTTATAAATCCTTTAAACCATGCCAGTGTTTGGGCCTGACTGTGTAATAATTATATTCAGTTTTAAGCAATTGTTCCCAAGCCTGACACGACACTCTTAATCTGGACGTTCCACCGACTAGATCTGTCTGTACTCCGGGCAGTCAGCTTAATAAATTATTCTGTTTCGTCTCAACGATTGTACTATCTACTACCCCAAGAATCACACCCATTGTTTCCGCTCGGCAATATTCCTCAGTACCTGTCCAGGTTAGTTAGTTACCAACCCGCAGATGCAACAGTTGCTCCTACATGTGACGGTGTCATTTGCGCCATCTTCGGGGATATTCAGATCAAATTTTTATAACTTACTAAAATGTAGATGAAAAACGCCATGCGTATTATATTACGTCACTAACATAGGCGGTGTCCATATATAGGTTTCTTAAATTGTGATGAAGATGACATAGACATTTTTAAAAAGTGTAATACATTGAAGCAATAAAATAGAAATTTTTTGCAGTGTTTTCATTAATTTTGGTTGTAACTTTGTCAGTTGATATGTAGTAGCTTGTCACTTAGCATACAAACATCTAATTTTGACACCGATGTATTTAGGAGCAATATAAGACATCAATTATATGTGTCAAATGTGCATTTGTTGGTGTTACGAGTGAATGGTCGCTATGAGCATTCGTGTCAACAGAATGGCTGTGGGACTGTCAAGGAATAAAGGTAAATACGCTGGAGGGCGTGATGAAGAACTGGAGGAAGAAGTGGGTTGGTTCGATCAGTGGCTTTTTCATGCGGTCTCAGTATGGGTCACTGTGTTAAGCGGGGCAACAACTGCCCTTAGTGAACGGAACTGCCGCAGCATTTCTCATCCCCTGCAGGCAAATTCTGGGAGATTTAATTCGAATTAAGTGACGGCTGCTTCCTCCCAACAAATTTTCATTTCACTATAAACCTATTCAAGACTGACTAATTTGTACCGGCCATGGATATCCAACCGGTGGCCCGCCAGTTTTTATTATTCGGCCCACTGCCGCATTTGTAAATTATATATTCATTCGTTAGTATTCAGCCTTGAAGGCCGGGCTTGACAGGAACCAGAGCCCAGTCATGTGACCGGTATGGATCTGGCACACTGCATCCTGGGCAAGTTCTTGGGGGTAGTTTGCCATTGCTTTCCCCCAAATTATATATATGTTATAAAAATTTCAAAATAATTTAGAACGGTTGATATACCACTTACTGTAATTTTTATACATGCAGCCCGCAAACTATCCCATAATAACAGATGTGACCCTTTGCTGTACAAGGTTGGAGTACCATGGTGTAGGCAATACAGCATTACAAAAAGTCTCTGAAGGAACAATCTGAACTAACTTTATGGATCGGATTTATTAAAATATCTATGTCACATCGCCGTTGTAGTTTAGAGGAATGGAGACCGAGAAATCGTGTTTTGCATTTCTGTCTTTATTTCGCATTCTGCATATTACAGCCTTTGTATTCGACGCGAAAAGCAGAAAAAGAAAGATGATTGTTGTGTAGACTGTAAAGATTATTGAGCCTACATTCCTTTTTCAGCAGATGAGAGTATCTCAGATTTTGGTGAAATTACAAGCCTGTAGTGGGACTCGAATATTTATTACCGCTTGTAGGTACAAGATCCCGCTCCGGTATCAGCTGTATCGCTCGCCTAGGCCCAGCCCTCCGTCCTAGGACAATCAGACTTAACATTTGGAACCCCCACTGACATACATTGTTGATTCAGACTTCTGGAGTACACAACAGACGATTTTCTGCCATACTTCAACAATATTCATTTCTAGGAACTTTGTCTCAGAACTTCCAAGTTTTAGCATCTCCCATTATGGTGTGGATGTGTTCCTCAATGGAACAGTGGTATATCAGTCACGTGCTGCATTTATTACCGCAAACTCTTTAAGAATCAATGCAGGACTACAGCATCTTTAGCAATTTTCCGCTTGGATTTGAGTGTGCCTAAGTGTAGATAGGGCTCTACATTTAGCCGAATCAGACACTCGTGTAACTAGCCAACATACTATAGAGATATTTACATAATCAAGTGTTTTGGAATAATTTCTTCTTCTCTATTTTTTGCGTCCATCGTTTACAATAAAACCTACTACTGTTGGAGTTTAAACGCAATTATACGGCATTACTACTGCTGGTAGACCTTATGAGGCATCATTTCACAGTAACTAGCACTGCAGTAATTGCCCCGAGTCTCAAAGGTTTAGCCGTACAGTTTGGAACAGGCTTCCCTCGTTGATGCTTCTGGCACAGGTAGTTATGCTGCCCTACTGTTTGTAGCCTCTGGTCACATAGTTCGCTGTCCTTGTGTTCGGTGGTATTACAGTGATGACGGGTGCCTTGTCCTCCACTAATATCAGGAAACAGAAAACACGCTTCCAATTCTCTGGAAGTTTAATCAAACCTTTACGCTGTCCCCAGAAATAACTCTTCTGTTTCTGTACGTCACTTTCTGCCGCATTCTTGTATGAGGTTCCGAAATAAGAGAAGTGCTTATTCTTGTAAACACTGGGCATACGCTACAAACGTCGTTTGTAGTGTGTGTCCAGTGTTTACAACTTTCTGCTAGTAGAAAACTGTCCAGTCTGGAAGGCTGCGCAAACAAAGCTATATTTACACAGGAGAAGTCATTCCTGCCTTCTGAAACTTGTCTCATCTAGAAGAACTGAAGTGACATCATTTCACCTGAACTGCCGCCCAAGTCTACGGACAAGAGTTAGTGAAATAAACCAGGTGTCGCACTGATACAATAATTCTCTTGGTGATGGGCACATGGCTGCCCGAAACATGTAGAGAATAGAAATAAACATACAAGAAAAAACTGTGCGCCAATTTGGTTATTTACAAGGAAGCCTATTGCCTCTAAATACGCGTCTACATTTTTACTGCCTGGCATGCGCGTTACTACCTGGTTCGGTCTGCTGCATGTTAGCTGAAACATCTTTATAATCTGTGACTGATCAGAGCTATTATCCATGTTCCCTGTCACCTTCATACACAGTATACGAACCCCTGCTAGTTTAAAATCAGTTTGTGTGCTCTATGAACGAAGTGAAGAAGAAAAACATGTGCATGTGTAGCCGTGTTTGTCCGGTATAATCTCCGGTCACCTGTGCCGTCATCTGTCCAAACACTTGTCCAGTCGCCTGTCCGGTTATATCTCCGATCATCTGTCAGGCCATCTGTCTGGCAATCCACATTTTCTGTCTTGAGAACCGCTTGGTGAATTTTAACTTGACATTTTAATTGTCCCAAATTCGTATATTATGATTTCCTATCAACAATTCTCCTCATAAAAAGTGGCGAACTTGTGGGTGGAGAGTGTCACTAACGTCACTACCGATCAGTGGCAACTGTGGTAAATAAATGAACAATTTGAGTTATGGTAATATTGCTGTTCAAATCACGATAGACACGACAATCGTGTGGGAGAATGAATGCATAGTCTAAGGTGGAAAGACTGCACGTGGTGCCTCTCCGTTTCCCATTAGGGGTTGCACCTTTCTGTTTTTGTAATACAAAGAGTAGTTTTTGTCGTAACCCTGAGTATTACAGCTGTCTTAGAAAACCTGTTATTTTGAAGCTTGAATGCGTCGAAGATTTAAACATACTTCTTCCGCTGAGAAGATTTTTGTGACAAAGTGTGGTAAGGAGAAGGTAAAAGTATTCCCTGTATTATTCTGATGTCCATACGTAATTTTCCCATGTAGTGCCTTTTCTTCATGTATTCCTACTAAAATTTGGTATGCATCTTTTATCTCTCCAACGTGTGCCACATGTCCCAAGCGTTTAATTTGTCTTGATTTGTTCACCCTACTACAATGTGGCGGACAACAGAAATTATGATGCTGCTTCGTAATTATTGTAAATTTCGGCCAACTATTTCGAGACAATAATTAAAATACAGTATTATATATTTATAATTTTTGAGCCGTCTTGATGGAAGCAGAAATTTAATATGCGAGAATGTAGAAAGAGAATGGGATTTGTGGTTCTCACATAGATGCTAATGAAGATTGTTGTCTTCTGGGATATGACGCCGTGTAGTCTGGCGAAATTTGCGGACGTTTCCGACGATATTTTTGCTTACATAATCAAAGTACGCGATGGAGGCAGCAGAATTCTCTGGAACGTCACATTTCAAAGAACAATCATTATCTAACAAACAATTCGGGCATCTGTTATTTCAGAGATTGGTGTGTTTCTCTGGTTGATTATGACGTAGAAATGTGCAGAACTTTCAATTTGTGACGCTGATAGTTCAGTGCTTACTGAAAATCAAGTAATTAAAACGCTATATATCGAAAATACAGGTCCAGTTTGTGTGAACAAAATAGCTCCTTATTCACACACACTTGAGCCATGGCAAGGAAATTAGTTACACTTTGGCACCACAGAGATTCTTCTTGCTTCTTCGCTTTCACAGATTAGGCAAGAGGGACTGTCAAGCTCTTAAAATATGAAATATTTTTAGACGTTTGGTAGGACGGAGTTCGGCTCATTACAAGGCCCTATTTGCATACTAACTCCATAGAACACAATCTTTCCTAACCGCTTCTCAGCTAGTCCAGAATTTCCCCGTATGTTAATGGGACCCGAAGGTTCGTTATCGCATTTACGAGCGCCCGCCTCCTGTCCCTGTCCTGAATCAGATCAATTAAGTCCACGTCTTCCCATCCTACTTACTGAATAGCCCTGTTGATATTACATTCCCATCTACGTCTAGGTCTTTCAAGTGGGCTCTTTCCCTCAGGTATCCCCACCAAAATCCTGTATACATCTTTCCTTAGAATTGTTCTCAAATATCCGAAATGTTCCACCTTTTGAATGGATTTATTTCTTATCTTTAAGCTGTGATTTTTTACTGCATGCCGGTCTCTACCTGCAAAGGGAAATAAAAACAGAGAAACAAAGCGAACAGAGATGCATACATAAATACATCCATCTCCATGTTGGAATATCCGGGGATGTAGACCTACCCGACATAGTTGTCATTAGGGAGTAAAGAGTTTTCCTCTGCAATTAGGTAAAAGACACACCAGTCTGTACGACGTCATACTTCATAAGCCAGTTGTGGTCATGACCACAAAATATACGTATTTGCTGTTACGTTTGTAGGTCCATCAGAATTTGTTTCTTTAGCCTGACTTTCCAAACATGTGCTTGAATTACCTCATCTTTTTCAGGAATTATCGCAGTTGTGACTATTTATTGCTATTGTTATTCTGGTCATCATAATCACAAACATTAGTTGCAAACGCTGCATTTAGGCTATTAATCGCTTTGGGTATACCAAAAGAGTGGGTGGGGGACATCTATTTCCCTTTCCTCTCAGCGCAAGGTCAAATATTTTGCTTGTAATCAACCGCGCGTGTTGTGTACCGTATGTGACACAGCATGATGGGTAGGAGTGGGTTCACCGCTCCACTGGAGGTCCAGAAACATGCGATATCACGCATGCGTCCCCGTGGGAAGTGAGAGAGGAAATGCGGTTGGTAATGAGACCGCTACTGGCCGCTGCAAATAGTAGTAGTGTGAAGATTCATGTCTTCTGGGATGTGACGTTGTTTCACTTGCTAAATAGTTACTGACGTTTCTGAGCCTCTTGCTACTTCCTTATCTACTGTACAAGTAGTCAAAAATAAAAGTATATTTATACCATGAAGATAGAGACAGAAAGTTCTTTCGAAGCGTCGGTAACTGCTTACCAACCAACACGACCTAATATTCAAGAATTCTTGGCTCTTCATCAACACTGCTGCTGAACTTTGTATCTCTAAATGACGCCCTCATCTTTAAATATTGTAAGATTTTATTTCTACAGCACCTGATAGCATAATGATGTACATTCCATATATTTGTTGTCCAAAAAGCTGAGAATGCCCAAGTTTGTAATTTTCGATATTATTTTTTGCTATATACTGTGGTACAACAGACAATGGAGCCCAAGTGATCTATCCTGAAAGTTTCTCTTCTTCTTCCATTGGTGCTACATCGCTGGGTGTAACTTGATATCCTGAATGACCTTCCTCCACTTCTGTCTTGACTGCACATTAATTCACAAATTTCTAAACCCACCCATCGCGACGTCCTCCTCTAACTCGTCGTACCACCTATACGTTGGCCTACCTCTTCTTCTGTCTTCACGTCCTCCTGGCTTAGTAGGTAAAAAGGGATTTTTTTGCAGGTTCACCTTCTTCCATCCTCATGACGTGTCCAGTCTCCCAAGCTTAATAAATTTCACAGCATCATATTCTTCTCAAAGGTTATATATTTCAGAGTTCTGAAGTAGATAATACTGCACAAAATATTTGCAGGTAGCCTAGTATAATGCAAGTTGTAGTATTTAACTAAAGTATTCTATCTAAAAAGTTAGTACTTTGGCTATTTGTTTACTATCTTAGTAGACCTGTCTGGATAACTTTGTTGAAAGATTTACAATTAAGCACTTTTTATATATTCCGTGAGGATCTATATTTACTTATTCCATGGTGCAGAGTCCTTCTTGGGCAGCTAACTGGTTTGCAGCTAGTCAAGAAATTCCCCGCATTTCACAGAACCCGAAGGTTCATTACCGCACTCACAAGCTTCCGCAACCTGTCTCTATCCTGGGCCAGCCCAATCCAGTACACATACCCACATCCCACCTCCTGGAGATCCATCCTAATATTATCCACCCATCTACACCTAGGTCTCCCCAGTGGTCTCTTTCCCTCCGGTTTCCCCACCAAGACCCTATACACCCCCTCTCTTCACCCATACGCGCCACATGCCCAGCCCATCTCATTCTTCTCGATTGAGGATCTATAGGGATATTATTTATGCAGAACCATTGCTACTCACGTCTCCTCACGTTCCACGCTGCTTAGCGGAAATTTTACGGGTCTTCTGCCTTTCGGTGTGTGAATTCCGTACGATACACTGACTGACTATAGAACCAGACGAAATTTCACGTGCAACGAGCATCTAATTCGTTGTGTGTGACGCGTATATGCGAGTCGAAGCAAAATGTATCGAGCGCCGTCTTGAAGTGTGGTGAATGATAAAATGATGTTAATTGTAATTTACCGAAATAAGACTCGGGTACCTCGACTGACGGTGTGTAGGAAAAGCTGGGATTGTTGCACCGCTGCCGTCACACGAAACACTCTAAATAAACGCCGGAGCGGGATGTAAAATAAAGAAAGCAATGACTGTTTATTTTTACATTGTTGAAGAGAAATCGTGGATAAAGGTGACTGCCTATTTCTTTAGTCATTTTATTTTTGCCACCCTGTTACCGAATTTTGCGGCCGCGTGGGTGGTAAACCTGCATTGTATTTTGAAGCCCGTAGGTTAAAACTTCTACTGAGACGTCGGATATTCTGACTGAGGAGTTTCTAATTGTTCCGGAAAATCTAGGATTAATTGTGCGTTAGACCGCGAGTGCTTGTTCCAGTTAATTATTAATCATCATATTTTTCCATGTTGTACGTCTTTGTTACATTTTATAACAAACTCTTCTTTAAGATACGATATTGTTAGCCTCTTTTTCAAGATCCAAGCTCGATGACCACCTGTTTTCGGCAGTCCGCACTTCCTTCTTCGAAATAATCCAGGGTGAGTCCATACAAAGTTATGGTACGGAACCCTGTATGCAGCAGACGACTTGGGAATTCTAGGTTTAGGCGGGGTCATAATATTAGAACGGCTCTTAAAGTAGCGCGATGAGATGGTATGTACTGCACTCATTTGGCTGTGGATAGGGGCCGGTGTGTGGCATGTCAATGCAGTAAACAGCCAACTTGTTTCACTGAGTGCTTGATATCTCTTAAGCTTCTGAGAAATGTTGGCTTCTCAAGGGAAACTCTACTACGTAGATTTATTTAGTTAGTTAGTTAGTCACATAACTTGTTTATTATCCTACGCCACATTGTCTGACAGATTAGTTGAATAGACAATAAACCCAAAGGCTGCAGAACTACTCCTGTTCTCTCTGCTTCCTCGTTTTCCTACAAGCATGGTAATTTACTTAGTAATGTTGCCACAACTGGTGAAAAGATGTTCAGATACTGTTACCCTATTTTCAGTGTACTAAAATCCTTTTTCGTAATTCATAATCGAAATTGCACATGTAAATGCTTATTTTTTAAATTGAACTTTTACTTCTTTTACATTTTACCTCTGTATATGACATCACAATATAAAGAAAGAAGGCTAACTGGATTTGTCACATCTTGCCTACGAACTGCATTATAAAACATGTTATTGAATGAAAGATAAATATGACGATTAGACGAAGAAGAAGATGTAAGCAACGACTAGGTGACGTTAAGGAAACAAGAAAATACTGGGAAACTGAAAGCGGAAGCACTAGAGCTCATTTTGTGGAGAACTCGCTTTTGTACTAAACTATGAATCTGTCATAGTGACCGAAGAACAGGACGGTGTTCAAAGACAAGGTGTTGAGGAAACTATCTGTTTGGATGGAGAAGGAAGAGAGAAAGGTGTACAATTAGAAGTTTCAATATTTATGAGCCTCGACATATACTAATAGGACAGTCGAATCGAGGAGGATTAGGTGGGCAAGGCAACTGGCAAACATCAGATTGCGTTACACAAGTGTTTTGGATGGAAAATGTTAACGAAAACAACTGGTTGAAAGAACTGGTCATGGATACGAGAATATTATTAAAATGAATTTTATGGTTGAAAGAACTGGTCATGGATACGAGAATATTATTAAAATGAATTTTAAGAAATAGAGTGCCAAGCGTGAATAAAATTATTTTGCTCGTAATTGAGATGATCGAGGGCCCTTCTGAAGAATGTGATGAAATTTCGGGCTCCATAAGAACTGGAGAATTTATTGACAAGCTGAGATATCTTTGCATGTCAAAAAGGACTGTGTTCCAAACCTTTGGCTAGTTTTTACTTTGTTACTGACAGCGGGAAATGTATGATGTTGCATGTAGTTCGGCGGGCATTTCAAAGACAGTTTTTCATCTGCAGTACATGGAAACAAAGACAATGAAGTTACGTAATGTAATATTTGATAAAGTATTTCTTCAGTCTGTTAAGTTTGCCGAGAGAGAAAACGGAGGGATAGAAGGAACCCGAAAGATTTTTTTTTTTTAACTTCGGGTGGCATTATAAGATGAAATGCCTTTTCGAAATCTTATGTTTCTGTAAGAGGATCAATCTGTGCTTTTGAAAAGATGCTCTGTATATTCCAGAACAATTCTGAGCCCTCATTGAAGAGGCTAACATCGACATAAGATTTAATACCAACTTGTTGCACAATGTTTTTATTAATTATTTTTCCTACGTGTTTCCACTTCATTTCTTGGTCATCTTTAGGAAGAACATAATTTTTTTAGTGTGTGTTGCTTATATGTTAACTTATTTAGCATAAGTTTTACATGCATGATTAAAATTACAATAGAAATTAGAATTAAAATATTAAAATCCTTAAAATTATTTTATACAATATATAATCACTTAAGTTGACACACAATTTGCACACATCAAAAAACTCATGTGCGGCACTGATGATGGCCAAGAACTCAAGCCAGAACATGTCGGAGCAATAATTAATAAAACATAGTGCAACAAGTTGGTACTATTTTTTATTATTGTTGGTATTAAATATTATATATGTAATATAGTTGCACGGGAAATGCCCAGTATTAAAGGATAATACCAACTTCCCGAAAGGAACTGAAAGTCGTCCGGGCAATCCATTGCCAAGCATTTTACTCACTGAGGAACTTCCGTATGTAGTAGATGTCACACAGGATAGATGGAAATTAAAGAAAAATTTACGATGCTTTAATTCCTATGACTGTGAAATATAAACTGCTGTATTTTGTGTTATGTCGCCCTGCAGATTCACGTGGGTTTCCTAACTTCTCGAAGGACCCATTATGTCCCCATTCTGCTTATAGGTTGATCATGGAAGCAGCAGATTAATACACAAAGCAATGCAGGCTCAAGGGTTTCCTCTTCTGTCGTGCCAACTTTTTTCTGGTAGCCAGCGATGACCTAGTTATATAAATAAACACTTCTGCAATATCGGATGAAACCTGATCGAATATATAATAAACCCAAAATTTGTCTCATCTACTAAAATATATCCAGTGCACTTTTGTTTTTTTAAACAATCTGTAAAATGCAATATAACTGGCAATTGTTGGGCAGAAGCCGTTATTTGTATGGCCGCACGCTGTAATCTCTGTGCTTTATATTTTAATTCGCCATGGAGCTCGTTTTGACTACAAAAGTCTCTTAATCCAGTTGTGGGGGTTAGGCCACTTCAATGTCAATTAACTTCTAT
>Ga0123357_10001699_pt1 | contig 23705 bp, 9 predicted proteins | sample TergutEmb28metaG_FD_89873 | JGI IMG/M metagenome (GOLD analysis project Ga0123357, IMG submission 89873) | Embiratermes neotenicus P4 segment gut microbial communities from Petit-Saut dam, French Guiana - Emb289 P4 | ecosystem: Host-associated > Arthropoda: Insects > Digestive system > Gut ... | reverse complement strand
GCTGTTCACTCCGCTTCGCTCCGTCGCTCTCACTGTACTCCGTCCACTTCGTGGACTCCGTACAGTTCGAGTCCGGTCGCATCCCATGCCCCGCCTCGACCTCGCGTCAACTTGAAAGCGGTCTCAGAAGAATTCGAGGGCAGCGAAGAGCAATATCAAATAGACAATGCTCACGCCGAAGAGCGAGCGTGCCCAGCGAACGCCGCTGGTCTCGCGAAGTCCGTAACAGCCCCACGTGAAGAACACCGCACCGAGCACACTCGCGACAACGAGATAGCCGTGGTGGGCAACGCCGAGCGGAACGAGAAATAGGCTCGTTGCGACGCAGGCGAAAATCCAACGAACGATGGTGTGGCGGCACGCGAGCTCCCCTTTGACGTTCGGCAAAATCACGAGCCCGGCCTGCGCGTAATCGTCCTTTCGGAAAAGGGCAATGGCGACGAAGTGCGGGATTTGCCAGAGGAGGAGCACGCCGAAGAGGACCAGGCCGGCGGCGTCGATGCGCCCCGTGGCTGCCGTCCAACCAAGCAGCGGCGGCATGGCTCCCGGGATCGCACCGACATAAAGGGCGAGAGCCGAATGCTGTTTGAGCGGAGTATACGCAAGCACGTAAAGCAGATTGGCAATGAGTGCGAGCAACGCCGTGAGTGGATTTGCGAAAATCGCGAGAATAGGGATCGCAACGGCCGATGCGACGACACCAAACCAGAGAGCAAAACGCGGAGCCAGGCGCCCCGCCGGGAGCGGGCGGTTCCTCGTGCGCTGCATGTGTCGGTCGACATCACGCTCGATGTACATGTTGAGCGCGTTCGCACCCGCCACGATGAGCGCCACGCCAAGCAACGTGGCCCAGATGGTAGAGAACGTGAGCGACGCCGCGTCCGGCAAGCGCTGCGAGAGAAACAGCCCTCCCGCTGCGGTGACGACGACCGTGAACGTAATGCGCGGCTTGGCAAGCGCGATCACGTCGCGTAGCGAAACCTGCGCAGGTTTCGCACGCACAATCGCGTCCGCGAGCGGCTCATGCATGACGGTGCGGCGTCATAGAGAGCGCGCCGTGACACGTCAAGACCGCTTTCGATTTGGCGTGACGCGATTGAAGCACGGCCGTGTCGCGCGCTGCTGCACGTTTCCGTCGCGATCGAAGCGCATGCACGGCAGGACTCACGGACCGGGAGAATCCCGCACGACAAGACTCACGGACCAAAAGAATTTGGATACGCTGCAGATCGCACTCTGGTTTCGTGTCGTTTGTCCGGCCGCCGTTCGTGCTCGCGCAGTTCACCATGCATTCGTCGCCACCACATCATCCATCACGCCCAGGGATCCTTTCATTCGATGCTCCGCTCAAAGATGAGGAGGAGGTGCTTTACGCTCTCCTCCTCGCCCTCGCGGACGACGAGGTCGACGCCTCGGTGTGGAACGATCTCCGTACCGCCGCTATCCGCAACAACCGGATCTCGCAGCTAGCCGCCGCATACGAGTCCGTGGCAACGGGGAAGAAGCTTCGAGCGCTGCCGCCCTTCGTGCAGGGGGAGCTCTTTTTCCAAGCTGCAACGTTCGTTGGCGACGTACTCGGTGACGAGCTCGGAGCGGCAACGTACTTGGAGAACGCCCTGCGCGCCATGCCCACGCATGCTGGCGCATTCCATCGCATCGACGAGTTTCTCACGCAGGCCGAAGATCCTAAAAGGCTTGCCGATCTCTGCGTCCACATTGCAACACACAGCCCAGAGACCGAACAAGTCATCCTTCTGAAACGAGCCGCCAATCTCTATGGGCAGGCGGGGCTCGACGACAGGGAGATCGAAACCTACCAGCAGCTCGTTCGCGTCGCGCCAGGCGACGAAGCGTGGTGCGACGCCCTCGAAGCTCGCTTCATCAAGGCAGGTCGCTACCGCGATCTCGCACGCATGCTCGAGCAGACCATCTCGGAGAGTTCGTCAAAAGGAGACAGCGGCGGCATCCGCCTGCGTGCAAAGCTCATCGACATTTTCGCAAATCGCCTCAAAGAACCCGAGCGCGCGATGCCTCACGTGGAAGCCGTGCTCGCCATCGAGCCAACGCACGGCGAAGCGCGACGTGTGGCCGCGCGCCTGCTCGAAAGCAAGGGACTTGCGGCGCGCGCCGCGGCGGCTCTTGCCCCTGGTGCCACGTCGACGAACGAGCGCGCGCACCTCTATGGCATCGAGCTCGAAAACACGCGCGGACCGCGACGACGAGACGTACTTCGGCGCATCGGAATTCTCAGACAGGACGAGCTGTCGGATCGCAAGGGTGCGTTCGAGGCGTTCGAGCAAGCACTCAACATCGATCCAACCGACGACGAGCTACGCGCGCGTTACGCGGATCTCGGTGCCGAGATCAAGGGGCCGCTCGAAGTCGCGCGGACGTTCGGGCGCGTGTCCACCATGGCGAAGGATCCGGCCGTGCGCTCGCGCATCACGGCCGAGATGGGTGCGCTTTTGTTGCGCGGGGGCGATGCCAAACGCGCACGCACGACGCTCGCGGGGGTGCTTGCCGCGCCGGGCGCAGATTTGCAGGCCGTTCTGGTCGCAGCACGCGCCTTGGTCACGGTGTACGAAGCGGACAAGGACACGAAGAACCTCACCGACGTCCTCGCCCGCATCAGCGAGATCGGCGCCGACGAAGCGGAGCGAGAGCGGGCCAACGAGCGCGTCGCGGAGCTTGCAGGAGAGGCCGGCGACGTCGATCGAGCGATCGCAGCATGGCGGAGCCTCGTCAACACGCCCAGACGCAGTCGCGCTCTTGCAGCGCTCGAACCGCTTTATGAGCACCGCGGAGAATGGGAAGATCTGTCATTCGTTCTCGACGAGCGCGCAAAAGAGCAACCGGATCAGGAGCAAGGTCGCGCGCTGGTACTGCGTCGTGCCGAAATCCTCACGACAAAGACGAAGGACGCCGCGCGCGCAATGCAGGCCTTCCGCGAGATGGTCGGGACGTACGGCCCCGCGCGTGACATCTACGCGGTATGGATGCCGCTGCTGGAATCGCAGCATCAATGGAGCGAGCTCGCCGTCGCACTCGTCAACGACGCAAAGCTCGCACCCGCGGAGGAGCGGACCGCCATCTTTGCACGCCTCGGAAACGTGTATCTTACACGAATTCAGGACGCCGAGGCAGCGATCGACGCATTCCGCAGCGCGCTCGAGGGCGATCCGCACGAGCCGACGAGCCGCGCCGCCCTCGACAAGCTCGTTGCCGCGGGAGATCACCGGCTCGCCGCAGCCCTGGTGCTCGAACCCTTCTGCCGAAGCGACGACGACGATGAGAGTTTGCTTGCCGTGCTCAACGTCAAAGCGCTCTTGTCGGAAGCGCCCGGACTTCGGCTCGCCGCGCTCGAGGAAGCAACGAGCATTGCCGGCACGCGATCGCACGACAAAGCGCTCGACTTCGTCGGCCGGGGCCTCGCCGAGGCTGCGTCGAGCGGAGAAGACATTCAACCATGGCTCGATCGCTTCGATCTCTTTGCCTCCGACGCGAATCGCAAGAAGCGCGCAGCGATCCTCGCTACGGCGCTAGGCGAACACGAAGTCAACTCGCCCGAGCTGTCGCTGCTCGCCAAGCGCACGGGCGAAGAGCGCGCCGCGGCGGGTGACGTGGCCGCTGCGCTCGCCGTCTTTCGGCGCGCGCTCGCCTACGAACCCTCATCCGGTGAACTCATCGCACGCGTCGACGAGTTGCTCCGCGAGCAGGGCACCCCCAAGGAGCGCGTCGCACTTTATCGTACGGCGCTTGAGCAGAACCCGGATCCCGCACGCCGGCAAAAGCTTCTGCACAGCATTGGAAGCATCGAGCGCTACGAGCTCGCGAACCCGAGCGGCGCCATCGTCGCGTACGTGCGTGCGCTCGAAGATGACGCAAACGATCGAGCCGCGTTCACGTCGCTCATCGAGCTTTATCGAGAGCTCGGGTTCTGGGACGACGTCCTTCGCCTCCTCGAAGACCGCCTCAAGCGCGATCTGCCCCTCGAAGAAGCTCGCAGCATTCGCGTCGAGCTCGCGGACATCGCGGTAGCACACGGAGAGCCGGCCCGCGCAACGGAACACGCCCGGCGGCTCATGGACGATCCGGAGCTCGGGGCTTCGGAGCTCGATCTCATCGAGCGCATTGCGTCCACGCTGGGCGATGACGATCTCTTGCGCGCCGTGCTCGAACGGCGCATTCGTGAGACCGTCGACCCGAATCGGCAGATGGAGGGCTTCGCACGCCTCGCCGCACTCGCAGAGAAGGTTCGAGACCACGGCCAAGCCATCGCGCGGCTTCGTCAGGCCATCGACGTGGCAAAAAAGATTGGCGATGAAGGAGAGACGATCGCGCTCTGCGATCGCGTGCGCGGCCTCGACGCGCACGACCGGGGCGCGACGATCGAGCTCGTCACCCTTCACGAGCGTCGTGAAGAGTGGGCGAAGCTTCCGGCCCTCTACGACGTTCTTGCCGCGATCGCAGAGAGCGACGCGGAGCGCATCACGTGGCTTCGAAAGCTTGCAAATACATTTGCCGACCGCTTGAACGATCTGCCGTCGGGCTTTGCCGCGAGCGCCAAGGCATTCGCGATCGAACCTGAGAATGCGACGCTGCTCACCGAAACCCAGGCGCTCGCGATCCGAGCGAGGTGTGAGAGATCATGGGCACGCGTGGTCGACGAAATCATCGAACGGCAACCCAATCTCCCGCACGCCTCGGTGCTCGATTTAGGCCTCGCGAAAGCACGGATGCTCGCAAGAGAAGCATCCATGACGAACGAAGCGGCGGCCGCGTTCCGAGCGGTGCTCGAAAGAGCCGATGACGCACACTTCGCGCCCGCGATCGAAGGTTTCGAAGCGTTCATCCACAAAATGGATCCGGGCGCCGAACGCACAGCGAACGTTCGCTGGTTATATGCATTGCGCATCGAACGGACGCGACCCGAAGAGCGGGCGCGCGCGGTCTTCGCGGCCGCCATTGCCGAAGAGCGTGAACTATCCGATCCGAAAGCTGCCCTAGACATGTACCGTCGCGTGATAAAGCTCGATTCCGAAAACCTCGAAGCCGTCTCTGCGGCCACACGTCTCTTGCTCGAAGAGGGCAATGTCGATGGCGCTGTCGAGCTGCTGCTCGAACGCCGAAACGCCGCCGAAGGAGATACGCGGAACGCGTTCGACGTGCAAATTGCAACCATCGACTTCGAGCGTCGCAAACGCGGGCGCGACGCCGTCGAGCGAGTTGCCGGCGTTCTCGAAAATGCTCCGGACGACGCCGTCGCCATCGAGCTTGCAGCGAAGCTCCTCGACGATCCGGAAGCGGGAGATGCAGCCGCCGAGGTGCTCGAGAGATCCATCGACGCGATCCCGGATCCGGCGCTGCTGATCGACATCCTCCGTCGCTTGCTCGCCCACGGCGAACGCGAAACGGAGGCACGAATCGGCCGCTACGAGCGGCTACAGGGCAGACTCGAGGACCTCGGTCGCCATGCCGAAGCGTACGAGGTCGCCCTCGACGCGTGCCGCGAGCTTCCGAAAAATCCCGCATTCTGGGATCGCGCCGAGAGCCTCGCGCAAAAGCTCTCCTCGCCCGAACCACTCGCCAAGCTTTATGAGCAGGTCCTCGGCGGAGATCTGCCGAAGGAGGAAGCGATCGAGCTCGGACAGCGCGCCGTCGCTTTCCACGAAGAGTGGTTCGAAGACACGAACCGCATCGTCAAAATCCTCCAGCGCGTGCTCGAGATCGATCCCGACGACACGTGGGCGTTCGATCGCCTCAAGCTTATCTTCGATGCCGAGGAACGCTGGGATGATCTGTTCGCGCTCTACGATCGCGCCGCGCAAAGCACCGATCGCGAGCGGCGCATCGAAGTGCTCGAAGAGGCCGCGCAGGTTGCCAAGGATTTTGCGAACCATTCGAAGCGCGCCATCGGCTACTTCGAACGACTTCTCGAACTCGAACCTGGCTCTGCGCGCCTTGAGGCGGCGCTCGAACGCCTGTACGATCGCGAAGGCTGTTACCGCGAACTCGTCTTGCTGCTCGGTTCGCGCGTTGCGGCGCTGCCTCACGAGCAAGCACAGAAAGAGCGCGCGCGCATCGCCGGCCTGTGGCTGAGCGAACTGTCAGACGCGTCGAGCGCCATCATCGTCGTCGAAGACATGCTCTCGAACCAAGTCGAGGGCGAAGATCTAGGTGTCGACGTCGTCGACTTGCTCGAACGGATCCTCGCCGCCGCCGAGCGCACGGCACAAGTGCGTGAGTCGATTGCGCCGCCGCCTCCGGGACGCCACGACTCGTACGCGCCCATGGCCAAGAAACGCGGGCTCGTGCGGCAGCGCGCGGCAGCCTTGCTCAAGGAGCGCTACGTCGTCAAAGGGCACGAAGCGGATCTCGCGCGGATGCTCGAGGTGGAGCTCGAGGCGATCAAGAACAAGAAGAAGCGCATCGAGCATCACGAGCAGATCGCGGAGCTCTACGCCGGGCTCGGTGACGACACGCGCGCCATCGAACACGTCATCGAACTCGTACTTCTCGAACCAGAAGTGCCGGCGCATCGCACCGAGCTCGAAGCTATTGCCGAGCGCACGGGGCGCTACGACCGACTTGCCGAAGTGCTCGTCTCGGCGGCCAACGACACCCAGGACGACGCGCTGCAAGTCGAGCTCTTGATGCACGCCGGCGTCACGATGAAAGAGAAGATCGGCGACGCGACGCGCGCCATCGATCTCTTTTTCCGCATCCTCTCGGTATCGCCCATCGCCGACGCCATGCTTCTTCGGGCGTGCCGTGAAGTCGAGCCGCTGCTCGCACAGGCCGGACGCCGCGAGGACCGTCTCGACGTTCTCGAGAAGCTCGCCATGCTCGAAGAAGATGCAGGCACGCGCATGCATGTTCTCGGCGAAGCAGCACGCCTCGCCACCGAGCTCGAAAAGGACGACCGCGCGATCTGGGCATGGCAAGGCCGGCTCGCCACGGCGCCTCGAGATCCCGAGTCGATCGACGGGCTCGTCGTTCTGTTCGACAAGGCAGAACGCTGGCGCGAGCTCATCGACGTGCTCGACAAGCGCGCGCGTCTCGAGGGACCGGACGCGCGATCGCCAAATGAACGGCGCACGGATCACGTGCGCATCGCTCGCATCCAGAGTGACGAGCTCGCGGCGAACGCAGAGGCCATCTCGAGCTGGCAGGAGATCGAGTCGCTCTTCGGACAGTCGGAGGAGAGCACGCGCGCCCTCGCCACGCTCTACCGCGCAACGAGTCAATGGAACGATCTCGCCAAGTTGCTCGTCCGCGCCGCCGCGCATCGTGAGGCCGGATCCGCGAGAGCCGAGATCCTGCACGAACTCGGAGACGTGCAGCGCGTCGAGCTGAAGTCCCCGGCGGACGCCATCGCGAGCTACGAGAAGGCGCTCGAGAACGATCCGCGCAATCTTGGCTCGCGCGCGGGTCTCGTCGCGATGCTCGAAGACAAGGAGCGACGCGCGGACGTCGTTCGCGTACTGCTCACCGCGTACAACGCAGCGGACGATTGGTCGTTGGTGCTCGACTTGACCGAGCATCGCCTGTCCTCTGCAGAAGGCACGAGCGCGCAGATCGCGATCTTGATGGAGGCGGCAGGCATCGCCGAGATGCGCGCCCGAGATGCGAACGCCGCATTCGCGCTCGTACGGCGAGCGCTCCTGCTCGATCCGAGCAACGCCAACGTGCTGGGCGAGCTTTTCCGATTCGCGGCCGCCACGCAACATTTCCGATCGCTCGCCGACACGCTCGCTGAGTGCATCAAGATGGATACGGCGGCCCCGCCTTCGCAGTGGGCGAACGGACTCCGCTTCCGCATGGGCGAGGTTCTCGAAACGCACCTTGATGAACCGTTCTCCGCACTCGAGGCATTCGTCGTGGTTGCGCACGCGACGCCGTCCGACCTCGAAGCTGCGCGCGCCGTCATCCGCGTGGCGGCTCGCACGCAGAAGTGGGGCGCCGCCGCCCGCGTGCTCGTGGAAACGACGCGCGCACGACAGACGCTCGAGCGTGAGCTTTTGAACGCCGTGGAAGAAGCCGCAACACGTTCGAGCGGGTGGGACGCCGTCACCTTCGCGATTGCAGCACTCATCAAAGACGGTGGCGGTCTCAGCGCATCGCTCGCACGAGATCTCGAGGCCACCGTAGCCGTCTGGCATCGTGATCGCCGCGGTGATCCGGACGCGGCCGAAGCCGCTTACACGCGCGCGCTCGAACACGATCCAACGAACAGCGCGCTTCTCGCAGAGCTCGCGCAACTGCAACGCCGTGCCAGGGGTCGCCCCCTCATCGACAGCCTTCTTCGGCTCTCGCAGACGACCGGCGGAGATCTGGATCTGATGAGTGAGGCCGCCGATGTCGCGCTCACGAGCGTCGGCGATCGCGCGCTGTCCAAATCGATCCTCGAGCGGCTTCTGCTGCTCGCCATCGATCGCTGGACGAACGCGACCGACGCCGTCCTTGTCTCGTCCGGTACGCCCGCCGCGCCGAGCAGCTACGTCGACCGCGCCATGCGCGAACTTTTGCGCATCCACAGCGACGACGGCAACTACGATGACGTCGTCACGCTGCTCGTCGAGACGGCGTCGCTGCCGTGGGATCGTAACGTCGCGCGCGGGCTTCGTCACGAAGCCGCGCGTATCGCGAACAGCAAGCTTGCGGCGTCGGATCGTGCAACGGGGATCTACCTCGGTCTCATCGAGGATGATCCGCATGACGCGCAAGCCGTTGACCAACTCATTGCAATCTACAAGTCCGGTGGGCGCAAGGCGGAACTCCTCGCACTCGAACGACGACTCACCGACTCAGCGCGAACCGCGGACGAGCGGCTCGCACTTCGTCTCGAGGTTGCGGCGCTCGAAGACGAGCTCGAGGACGCGGCTCAAGCGATCTCCACGCTCGAGAAAAATCTCGCCGAGTCGCCACGTCATGAAAAAACGGTGGATCGACTCGCGACGCTCTTCACGCGCGAGTCGATGCATCACGAGCTGGAGGCACTCTTTGCCGGACAGGCGAGGTTGGCCGAGGCGGACGGAGAGCGCGATCTCGCCGCGAATCTGCATGCGAAAGCCGCCGAAGTTGCGGAACTCTCTCTCGGCGACGTGCCGAAAGCCATCGGTCATCTGCGCCGCGTGGTGGACCTCGAACCGCGCCCGTCTGCGCTCGATGCCCTCGCACGGCTGTCGACGATCACGGGCGACTTCAACGGCGCCGCGGGCTACCTCGATCGGCTGCGCGGCATGGCGCATGACGCCGAGCGTGCAATCGTTACGTTGCGCCTCGCCGATGCGCTGACAGCCGCAGGACGAAAGGGCGATGCACGAGCGTGCCTCGAAGACGAAGTGGCGCGCGATCCCGACGCCGACAACGTCCGCGTACGCCTCACGGGGATCTACCGCCAAGAGCAGGCGTGGGCGAATCTCGCGGTGCTCTTGACCGACGGCGCGGCGCACGCACCCGACAATGCAACTCGCTTGTTGCGTCTGCGTGAGGCCGCCGACTTGCATATGAGCCGCACGGGCGAACCCGAGCGAGCGATCCCCCTGCTCGAGCAAGCGTCCGATCTATCGCCAGACGACAACAGCGTGAAGCTCGCGCTCGCGGACGCCCTCGGCGCGGCAGCCCGCTTCGACGAAGCGCGCGCGATCCTGCGTGCACTCATCGATGCGTTCGGGGGACGCCGACCCAAAGAGCGCGCCCGCGTGCACTACCATCTCGCGCTTCTCGATCTCGCCGTCTCCGATCGCGCGCACGCCCTCGTCGAACTCGACGCCGCGACGCGCATCGATCCTGCGAACCCCGCAATCCTTCGCACACTCGCCGAACTCGCGCGCGACGACGGGCAGCTAGGACGCGCCGAGCGTTCCTACCGAGCTTTGCTCACGGTGCTTCGCCGGCAGCAGGAGCCTACCGACGATGCGGAAGTGACACGCTCCGAGGTGATGTTCGAGCTTTCGCAGATCGCGCGGCGCGAAGGCGAAGCCGATCGCGCGAACGAAATCCTCGAATCGGCCTTCGAGCTTGGCGCAAAGAACCAAGTCGAAGCACGCCGGCTCGAGGCCGCTCTGCGAAAAACATCCGACCACGCGAGCCTCGCGCGCGCGCTCGAGTTGCGCCTCGCGCGTGCGGGGTACGTGCTCGGCAGCGCCGATCTCGCAAAGGTCTGCGCGCTCGACGAGCATATGGATGACGCGGCCAACGTGTTCGCCGATCTCGGTCGTCTCTATGAGACCGTGCTCGGTCGTGTCGACGACGCGCTCGAGTTGCGTCTCTCTGCACTCACGCTCGATCCATCGTCGACCAACCTGCAACAGGAAGCGCGCCGGCTCGCTAGCGCTCTTGGCAAAGTGAAGGTGTACGAAGAGCGCGTACGCGCGATCGCCGACATCGAACGCCGGCCCGAGGTCGCACGCGAGCTCTTCGTCATGCTCGCGCGCATCTCCGAAGTCGACAGCAACGACAAAGCCGAGGCTGCGTCGTTTTACGAGCGCGCGCTCGCCGTTCGTCCAGACGATCGCGAAGTCCTCGCGGCTCTCGATCGCGTCTACGGAGAGAGCGACAATCATGCTGCGCAGGCTCGCGTGCTCGGCATGCGTGTCGCCTTGGATGAAGCAAACGGAGGCGCGTCGTCGGACGCGCTTTTCCAACTCGCCGAGCTTCGTTTCCGCTCGAACGATATCGACGCTGCATGCGACGTCTTCGAGCAAGCCTTCGAGAAAGATCCGGACGCAGACCGCGCAGAAGCCCTCTTGCGCAGGGCCGCCGATGCGCACCCGAAGAGTGAACGCGTCCTCGCCATCTACGAGCGACTCGCGCGCGCGGACGGCCATGAGAGAACCCTCATCGATGCACTCGTTCGCACGTGGGAGCTGCCCGGACGGGGCGCGGATGCCATGCGCGAGGCTGTCGAAGTTGCGCAGAAGATCGACGAAAAGCTCGCCGAGTCTCTCTTGCGAAAATGGCTCGAGGGCACGCACGAAGATCGAGAAGCGCGCGTCTGGGCGCTGTCGCTTCTGTCGACCATCTGCCAGTCCGGCGACCGCGTGCGCGAAGCCGTGCGCCTCAAGCGCGAAGCCGCAGAGATCGCTGAACCCGAAGATGCGAGACGCTTGTTCTTCGAAGTGGCCGCCCTCGCCGCAGGTGCGCTCGACGATCTGCCGCTGGCCGCATCCACCTATGAAGACTTGCGCCAGCGCGATCCCGCCGACGAAGAGGTTTGGTCGCCGCTCCTCGATGTCTATCGCACGCTCGAAGACTATCCGAAGCTCACGGCGCTCCTCGGCGACGTCGTCAACTACGTCGATGACGCTGAGAAACGCGCGAAGCTTCGTCTCGAGCGCGTGCGCATCGGCATGGAGAAGCAGGGTTGGTCGGATGACGACGCGGCCAAGGAGCTTCGCGAAATCGTCGACGACGATCCGTCGACCGTCGAAGCAGCGGTCCTTCTCGGTACGATCCTCGAGCGAAGCGGGCGCGAGGCAGATCTCGTCGATCTGCTCGCTTATCAACTCGATAGCGCCAAGGATCGCCAGGAAGGCGAAGCCGTGAGCGCGCTCTCACGGCGGCTCGGCGCTCTGCTCGAAGGACGCGATCGCGGTCAAGCGCGCGACGTCTACTACACGGCGCTCGACTGGGATCCGAAGGCTCGCGACATCCTCGTCGCGCTCGAGCGGCTGCACGAACAAGATGGCGAGCTCGACGCACGCGCCGAGATCATGGAGCGAAGGCTCGCCCTCGAAACAGGCAATGACGCCGAGGCACTCGCCCTCACCCTCGCCGAGATCCGCACGCAGCAGGGCGAGGCAGACGCGTCCACGCGAGCTCTCGAGATCGGCTTCCGATCGTCGCCGCAAAGCCATGCCTTGCGCGATCGACTCGAGGCGCTCTATCGCGAGCGAAACGACTCCAAAAAGCTCGCGGAGCTTTACGTGCAAGATGCACACTCGCGAACGGACAGCGGCGAGAAGGCTCTACGCCTGAGTGAGGCCGCACGCATCTACAAAGACGAACTTCACGACGTCACACGCGCCGCCACGGCACTTCGCGAAGCGCACGCAGCGGATCCAACGAACTTCGACGTATTCGAAGAGCTCGTCGTTGCGCTTGCCAAGGCGAGTGAGTTCTCGGAGGCCGACGCCGAACTCACCGGAGCGCTCGAGAAGCTCGAGCCGAACGATCCAACGCGCGTCGGCCTCGTCGTGCAACGCGCGAGCGTGCGTGCACGAACGAACAACGTCGAGGGCGCACTTCTGGACTTCGAACAAGCCCTCGAAGCCGGCGCGAACGAGGTGCGTAGTCCGCTCGCCGAGCTCCTCGGCACCATGGCCGTTGCGGCCCGCGGGCATGGCAACACCGTCGAATGGCGAGAATACAAGCTTCGCATCTTCGCTCTAAGGGTCGCCATGGGCGACCTCAAAGAGGCGCGCAACGTTCTCATCGAGCTCGAAAAGGCCGACAACAAAGATTGTGCAACCCTGCGCGCGCTCGCGAACCTCGACGAGCTCGAAGGTCAGTGGGAAGCGGCCACCGCAACGTACCTTCGCCTCGTCGAGCTCGAAAAAGGCGACGGTATCGTCACCGCTGCACTCAAGCTCGCCGAAGTTGGTGAGAAGGCCAATCGCCTACAAGACGCGCGCGTTGGTCTCGAACGCGCCCGCACGACCGCGCCGGGCAACATCGAGCTCCGGCAGCGACTCGCACAACTCTACGAGCAGCTCGGCGCATGGAAGGAACTCGCGGAGCTCGTCATCGAAGAAGCACGTGCGACGAACGACGTTGCAGCTCGCTTCGACGGACTGCTTCGCGGAGGGCAGTACTTGCTCGCGCAAGCGCAAGATCCAGAAGCAAACGCAGAGGCATTCGCCCTTCGCGCGATCGAGCCATTGGAGCAAGCGCAGACGCTTCGCCCGAACGATCTCGATTGCGCCGCGCTCTTGTCCGACGCCTACGTCTTGGCGGGGCGCATCGCGGACGCCGAGGGAGTGCTGCATCGAGCGATTGCTTCGTTCAAGGGTCGGCGCACGCGCGAACTTTCCGTGTTCTACCATCGGCTCGCGCGCATCGCCGAGGTCGTCGGCGACAGCACCTCGGAGCTCGCGCACCTGACAACGGCGCTCGACATGGACGCTCAGAATGGCGTCGTCGCAAGCGAGCTCGCGTGCCTCGCCATGGAATCCGCCAACTGGGATGTCGCTCAGCGCGCGCTTCGCGCCGTCACCATGCTCAAGACGCCCGGACCTCTATCGAAAGCACTCGCCTACCAGCACCTTGGCGAGATCGCTCGCACCAACGGCGACACGAAACGCGCCTTGATGCTCCTCAAACGCGCCCTCGATGAGGACTCGACACTCGACAGCGCGCGGGCGCTGCTCGAGGAGCTGAGTAAGTAGCAGCGGGTCGCGTGCATGACCGATTGTGCTAAGTTTGTATGACAATGGGGTTGTGCTAAGGTTGCATGACAAATGATGCGACCACGTCGGGCCGGAAATACGAAAACCCTCAGCATCTCGCTCAGCAGCGCGGATGTTGCGGTTCTTCGTCAACGAGCGAAGCGCCTTCACGGAGGCAACGTGTCGGCCGCCGTTGGAGATGCCGCGAAGCTCCTGCAGATCGAAGAGAACCGGCAAGCGTTTGCAGCAAAGCTCGAAGAGGAGCTTGGCCCGCTCGATCCCGACCTCGCGCGAGCGATCCTGATGGAATCTACCGGTCTCGTGCCTCCCGTCCGGCGCAAAAAGGGGCGCCGTTCGGCTTAAGAGCATGTTTCCCAGCCGTCGCGAGCGAACCGAGGCTAGGGCGGAGCGCGAGCACCGGGCGGAACAGGCTTTGAGGCCTTTGAGCACGGAGCGAAGCGCCCACCTGAGGTCCCGCCGCAGGCAGGCCGACAGCGCCGAAGGCGCCGGCGAAGCCGCATCGGTTTGCGCAGCAGGCTGGGAAACATGAGATACACGCTTGATACGGGCGCCCTCATCGGAATCGAGCGCCGAGATCAACGGTCGCTCGCATTCTGGCGAACCGCACTTGCGCACGGAATCCCATTGCATGCTCCGACCGTCGCGATCGCGGAGTGGTGGAGGGCTCGTTCGGATGCACGAGAAACGATCCTTGGCACCCTCGTCATCGAGCCACTCGACGATGTACTCGCAAAGATGGCGGGTGAGGCTCTGGCGCGCGTGCGCGGTAGCACACTGGCAGACAGCATCGTGATGGCTTCTGCTGCTCGATCAGGGGGCGTGGTGCTCACGAGCGACTTCGAAGATCTCGATCGCCTCCGCCTTCACTTTCGCGGCGTGCGCGTGCTCGAGGTGTAGCGTAGTCTCGCGTGGGACATGTTCATGGACGAGCGGAGGTTCGTCGCCGTCGCCGTCAACGATCAGGTCAACGTCAACGAAAGACGTTTCATGTGCAAAGGACACGAAGAGCGTCGTTGTGCGCCGTTTCGTTGACGGAGACGTGATCGTTGACGTGGTCTTTTGACGGCGACGGCGACGTGAACGAAACAACCGGTTCGTCGCCGTCGCCGTTCACGTCAAACGTCAATGTCAACGATCACACTGACGAGTTGCCGCTGTGGTCTCCATCGTCCACATCTTTCGTTCCGCATCTAGGGACACGCCCCCTAGCCTCGATTCGCTCGCAACGGCTGTAGAACACGCTCTGAGATGCCTTGCGCAACGCGCCTGCCGTCTGCAATGGCCCAGACGACGAGCGATTGACCGCGCGATGCGTCGCCGGCCGCAAAGACACGAGGGACATTCGTCGCGCCCGTTGTATCTGAAATAATGTTGCCGCGTGCGTCGAGCGCGAGGCCGAGATCAGCCACGAGCCCGTTCTTCTCTGGTCCGGTGAAGCCCATGGCGAGCAGCGCGAGATCGCACGGGATCTCGAACGCGCTGTTCGGGACCTCGCGAATCTTGCCGCCCACGAGCTCCGCGCGAACCGCGGCGAGCTTCGCGACGCGCTTGCCCCTTGCGTCGGGAACGAAGGCCTTCGTCATGACGGCGAACTCGCGCGTGCAACCTTCCTCATGCGACGAAGCGGTGCGGAAGATGAGCGGCCATGCAGGCCAAGGATTTTCCGGCACGCGCATGAGCGGCGGTTTCGGCAGAAGTTCGAGCTGCACGACACTCGCCGCGTGCTGACGATTCGACGTGCCAACGCAGTCTGCGCCCGTGTCTCCGCCGCCGATGACGACGACGTGCTTGCCCGTAGCGACGATGGCGCGCGCATCGTCCACGACATCACCTGCAACGCGGCGGTTTTGCTGCGTGAGAAAATCCATTGAAAAGTGCACGTTTTCGAGCTCACGCCCGGGCACGGGCAGATCGCGCGGAACGCGTGCGCCGATGGCGAGCACGATGGCATCGAACGAAGAACGAAGATCGCCCGCGCGGACGTCGACGCCGGTTCGAAACACGACACCTTCGGCCCGCATCTGTGAAACGCGCGCGTCGAGGACGGCTTTTCCGAGTTTGAAGTCGGGTATGCCGTATCGCAGAAGGCCCCCGAGTCGATCGTCGCGTTCGAAGAGCGTGACGTCGTGACCGGCGCGCGCAAGCTGCTGCGCCGCGGCGAGACCCGCGGGACCCGAACCAACGACCGCCACCGTCTTACCCGTGCGGGTTTGAGCGAGCACCGGCAAGAATGTGCCATCGTCGGTGAGCGCCGCGCTGCCGATCGCGCGCTCGATATCTTTGATGGTGACGGGCGCTTCGTTCATGTTGAGGACACACGACGCTTCGCAGAGCGCCGGGCACACGCGACCCGTCACCTCGGGGAAGTTGTTCGTTGCGTAGAGGGCGCGCACCGCTTCGTCCATCTGCCCGCGCCAAACGAAGTTGTTGAACTCGGGGATCACGTTCCCGAGAGGACAACCTTGATGGCAAAACGGGACGCCGCAATCCATGCAGCGCGAAGCTTGTGCCGCGAGTTCGTCCTTCGAAGGATCGCGAACGAATTCCGTGTAGTCTGCAATTCGTTCCTCTGGCGCACGCTCGGACGCCTTCTTGCGTTTTACCTTCAGAAATCCGCGCGGATCCGCCATCGGGCTAGCCTTTCACCAGTTTGAGATGACGCGCCTCGGTGGCTTTGGACGGAACCGCGGCTTGCGTGTCCGGCGCATTCGCGGCAGCCGCAAGACGACTCTGATCGAGAACGCGTCGATACTCGGTTGGAATGACTTTCTTGAAGTGCGTGCGTGAAGTCGCCCACGCGAGGAGGAGCTCCTTGCCGCGCACGCTGTGAGTGCGCTCGACATGCTCGACGACCAGATTGCGCACGCGCGTCTCCTCGTCGTCGTCTTCGAATCCGGAGAGCTCGACGAGGCTCATGTTGCAGCGCGACTCGAACGTGTCGTCTTCATCGAACACGAATGCGGTGCCGCCGCTCATGCCGGCGCCGAAGTTTCGTCCCGTTTTGCCGAGAACGATCACGGTGCCGCCGGTCATGTACTCGCAAGCGTGATCGCCCGTGCCTTCGACGACAGCGACGGCGCCGCTGTTGCGCACGGCGAAGCGCTCCCCTGCCCTGCCCGCGAAGAACGCGCGCCCGCTCGTTGCGCCGTAGAGTACGGTGTTGCCGACGATGACGTTGTCCGCCGCAACGAACGTGGCCTCCTTCGGTGGACGCACCGAGAGGATGCCGCCTGAAAGCCCCTTGCCAACGTAGTCGTTGGCATCCCCTTCGAGCGAGAGCGTCATGCCCTTGGTTGCGAACGCACCGAAGGACTGACCCGCCGTGCCGACGAGCTCGATGGTGATCTCCCCCTCCGGCAAACCAACCGAGCCGTGACGCCTGGCAACTTCACCGGCGAGCATGGCGCCGAACGTGCGATTCGCGTTCGTGATGCCGAAGCTGATTCGAACGCGCTCGCGCCGCTCGAGCGCGGGGCGCGCAACCTCGATGAGCGTGCGATCTGCGACGTGATCGAGCCCGTGATCCTGATCGGTGTCGCAGTGGAGCACGAGCCCCGGCTTCGGCGTCGCGAGCACGCGTCCGAAGTCGAGCGTCTTTGCTTTGCCTTCCACTTCTCGTGGAGCGACGCAGTCGATGCGACCGACCATGTCTTCGAAACGGCGGAAGCCGAGTTGCGCCATGATCCGACGCACTTCCTCCGCGACGAAAAAGAAGTAGCGGACGACGTGTTCGGGCTGCCCGACGAACTTCGCGCGAAGCACCGGATCCTGCGTGGCGATACCTACGGGGCACGTGTTGAGATGGCACTTGCGCATCATGACGCAGCCTTGTGCCACGAGCGGTGCCGTTGCGAAGCCGAACTCCTCGGCACCGAAGAGCGCGGCGAACGCAACGTCACGGCCGGTCTTCATCTGGCCGTCGGCCTGAAGGACGACGCGCGAACGCAGATCGTTGAGCAAGAGCACTTGCTGCGCCTCGGCGAGCCCGAGCTCCCACGGCGTACCTGCATGTTGAATCGACGACAGGGGACTGGCGCCCGTGCCACCGTCGTGGCCGCTGATCAAGATGACGTCGGCGTGGGCTTTGGCCACGCCGGCCGCAACGGTTCCCACGCCCGTCTCGCTCACGAGCTTCACGCTGATGCGCGCGCGGGGGTTGACGTTCTTCAGATCGAAGATGAGCTGCGCGAGATCTTCGATGGAGTAGATGTCGTGATGTGGCGGCGGCGAGATGAGCGTCACGCCAGGCGTTGCGTGACGCACGCGCCCGATGATGGCGTCCACTTTGTGTCCGGGGAGCTGGCCGCCTTCACCGGGCTTGGCGCCTTGAGCCATCTTGATCTGAATCTCATCGGCGTTGACGAGATAATGCGTTGTCACGCCGAAGCGCGCACTCGCCACTTGCTTGACCGACGATCGGCGAACGTCGCCGCGCGCGTCGCGCACGTAGCGGGCTTCGTCCTCGCCGCCTTCGCCCGTGTTCGATCGACCGCCGATGCGGTTCATGGCGATCGCGAGGTTCTCGTGCGCCTCCTTCGAGATGCTGCCGAAGCTCATGGCGCCGGTGGCGAAACGCTGGACGATGCTGCGCGCCTCCTCCACCTCCTCGAGTGGAACGGCGGATCCGGCGGGCACGAGATCCAAGAGCCCGCGCAACGTGACGGGACGGCCCACCTGATCATTGATACGGCGCGCGTACTCTTCATACGACGCCGCATCTTCGAGACGGACGGCTTTCTGTAGCGACGCGATGCTCTCTGGATTCCAAAGATGGCGCTCGCCGGATCGGCGCCACGCGTAGATGCCGCCGACGTCGAGATCGCCCGTGAGATCGACGTCTCTGTCAAAGCCTTCTCCGTGACGCGCGAGTGCTTCGTGCGCGATCACGTCGAGCCCGATGCCCGAGAGCGGCGACGCCGTCCCGACGAAGAACTCGGCGATGACTTCACGCGCGATGCCTATGGCTTCGAAGATCTGCGCGCCGTGGTAGCTCGCGATCGTGCTGATGCCCATCTTGCTCATGATCTTGAGCAAGCCTTTCTTCAGCGCGTTGACGTAGTTCTTCTTCGCGGTCGGAACATCGATTTCGCGATCGAAAAGTTTACTTTCTGCCATGAAGGCAATGGAGTCGAAGGCGAGGTACGGATTCACCGCACCAGCGCCATAGCCAATGAGCAGCGCCATATCGGCGACTTCGCGCGCATCGCCCGCCTCCGCGATGATGCCGACGCGCACGCGCTTACCTTCACGAATGAGGTGATGGTGCACCGCCGCGACCGCGAGCAGGCTCGGGATCGGCGCCTGCGTTGCCGACACGGATCGGTCGCTGACGACGAGGATGCTCGCACCTTCGTCGACCGCGCGCGACGCGCTCGAGCAGAGATCGGACAAGGCCATGAGCAACGTTTCGGTTGCATCCTTTGACGCGGCGTTCGCGGGAAAAATTGCGGAGAGCACCTCAGCACGAAAGTCCTGGTGTCCTGCGCCGAGGACCTTCGCGAGATCTTCGTTCGTGAGGATGGGGTGCGGCAACTCGAGGAGCCGACACTGTTTTGGTTTCTGCTCGAGGAGATTGTCCTCGCCGCCAACGCAGCTCACGAGGCTCATCACGAGATCTTCGCGGATCGGATCGATCGGAGGATTGGTGACCTGCGCGAACTGCTGCTTGAAGTAGCGAAACAGCGTGACCGGGCGATCCGACAAGACGGCGAGCGGCACGTCGGTTCCCATGCTGCCCACGGGCTCTTCGCCGCTCTGCGCCATGGGTCCGAGCAGCACGCGAAAATCTTCGCGCGTGTAGCCGAACACGCGTTCGAGGCGCGCGCGCTCGGCGGGATCGAGCAGATCGACAGGCGTGGCTGCGGGCAGATCGGCGAGGTCAATCTTGTTGTCTTTGACCCACTGGCTGTACGGGTGCGCCGACGCAACGGACTTCTTGATCTCTTCGTCGGAGACGATGCGCCGCTTCTTGACGTCGACGAGGAACATCTTGCCGGGCTGCAGGCGTCCCTTCTCCGCGACGTCTGCGGGATCGAACGTGAGCACGCCGAACTCGCTCGCCATGACGACGAAGCCGCTCTTGGTCACGACGTACTTGGCGGGTCGCAGGCCGTTGCGATCGAGCGTGGCGCCGACGAGATCACCGTCGGTGAACGCGAGCGCCGCGGGACCATCCCAGGGCTCTACGAGCGCCGCGTGGTATTCGTAGAATCCGCGCTTGTCCGCAGGCATGTCGACTTGCGTGCTCCATGCTTCCGGCACGAGCATCATCATCACGTGCGGTAGCGAGCGGCCGCCGGCAACGAGAAAATCGACGACGTTGTCGAGCGACGCCGAGTCGGATCCATCAGGTCGAATGATCGGCTTGAAGTCGTTGAGGTGCTCTTCGAAGTGGCTCGACGCGAGGAGCGATTCACGCGCGCGCATCCAGTTTTGGTTTCCGCGCAGCGTGTTGATCTCACCGTTGTGCGCGATGCGCCGGTATGGGTGCGCGCGCTCCCAGGTTGGAAACGTGTTCGTGGAGAAGCGCGAGTGAACGAGCGCAAGCTGGCTCTCGAAGTCGTCGGCAGCCAGATCCCGGTAGAACGTGGTGAGCCGCTCCGGGCGCATGAGACCTTTGTAAACGATGGTTCGTGACGACAAGCTCGCGACGTAAAAATCGTCGCCGTAGCCGCGCTTCCCGCACAAGGTTCCGGCGCGCTTGCGGATCATGAAGAGCGTGCGTTCGAACGCACGTTGGTCGCACATGCGCGCGATGAAGAGCTGCCGCATGACGGGGAGCGTGGCGCGTGCGATGGGACCAACGGCGCGCGCGTCGACAGGCACATCCCGCCAACCGATCACCTTTTGGTTGTGGTGGCGCACAACATCCATGAGCACCTTCATTTGCAGTTGGCGCTTCGCTTCGTTGCGAGAGAGAAAGCACTGCGCGACGCCGTAATCGCCAGCGAGCGGAAGCTCCTTGCCTTCGTGCGCGAGCACCCGCTCGAAGTAGCGATGTGGGATCTGCACGAGGACGCCGGCGCCGTCGGAGGTGTTCGGATCTGCACCCGCCGCTCCGCGATGCGCGAGACGACGAAGGATCTCGAGACCCATCTCCACCGTGCGGTGGGACGGCCCGTGCTGGAGATCGACGACGAAACCGAGGCCGCAAGCATCGTGCTCGTGTCCGGGCTCGTAGAGTGAGTTCGGCCAAGGGTGGCGCATTCGCGTGCTTATACATCAGGCGACGCCCCGCGCTAGCAACGGGTACCCAACCGCGGCAATGCATCACGAGATGTACTCTCTTCAGGAGTACATCACCACGCGGCGGCGAGCTTGGCGAGCGGCCCCGGGTTCTTGATGGCCCCCCGAAGCTCCTTGAACGAGACGAAAACTTCCGGCGCAATTGCCTTGTTCGCGTGGTTCATCGCATTGAACCCGAAGAAGCGAATGCCCTCGCGTTCAATGGCGAACTCCTTGTTATCGAATGAGAGCGTGGACGAAAGAACGGGATCTCCGGACAGGTCCTCCGACTCGGCGTGTTTCGCGAAAAGGGCCGCCGCTGCGGGCGTGAGCGCATCCTTCAAAGTGAAACTGCGCCCTTCATCCAGCCAATAATTCACATACAATTTCGACGAATCCGGATACGCACAAAAGCAATCCCAAGAGGAGTCCATGACCACACTGAGCACACCACCGTCATCCACATGCAGTTCCGACCGTATTTCGGTTCGAGCTTGACTGTCCTCGGTGCAGCTTCTGTCGTCAATGTCTTTCGGACGGAGCAGCTTGTTCAAAGCAGCAACGTGCGGACGGCCGAGCCCATCCAGCACCTCGAACAAATTCGCTTCCATGGTGCACTCTACCCGCCCATCTTCTGTGCACAATGAGTTCACACTTTTTTCGTTTTCGCACAATTCGGACTTGCCATAACTCTTCCAATGAACCCTCCGCTCACGGAGGAGCACCATCCGTCCACGGGCGATATCCAGCTTGAAGGGGAGCGTCCGCTTCTCTGAAGGATCCTTCCACTGGCCCACAAATTGATGGTCATCCATGTGGCCACGAAAATGGCCCGTCACTTTGCCATTCACGCTTTCCTCGAGCTCGATATCGCCGGAGGGCGTCGAGGTGCCTTCGAGCTCGACGGGCGAAGGATGCTTCTCGTAAACGTACTTCCCAACGAACTTCGTTCCGGTGCGACGGAGTACCATGCGGATTGGCAGCTTCCCTCCCATGTTGCCAGAGAACCATACCTCCGAGGGCACTTCTTCCTGACGGGGCGCGTTCGTGGCAGAGGGCGAGCCAGCCGTCGCGTCCACGGCTGGAGACGCCGCCGGCTTTGACCCACGAGAATGCCCACAACCGCCGAAAATGGTCAGCAGAGGCAAAACGAGGACCCAGGCCTTCATTCGTCGACCCATGACGGATACATTCCACTCGTTTGCGCGATTTCGCCGATCAGGGTGGGGTGGCGAATTTGGCGAGTGGACCTGGATTCTTGATCGCGCTCCGCAGTTCATCGAACGTGATGAGAACGTCCGGTGCAACCGCCCTATTCGCGTGGTTCGTCGCATTGAATCCGAAGAGACGAATGCCCTCGCGCTCGACCGCGAATTCTTGGTTGTCGAGCGAAAGCACGGAAGATCGAACGTAGTCGGACACGTCCGCAGACACTTCTTGGGCGTGTTTTGCGAAAACGGCAATTGCCGCAGGCGCAAATGCGTCTCTCAAGGTGAAATGACGTGCTTCGTCCAACCAGTAATTTACGTACGAACGGGATTCGTCCGGGTGCGGAGTTCCCCCAATATACCAGCTATAGGCAATGACCACGCTGAGCACACCATCGTCGTTCCTATGGATATTCGACGACGTGCGGACATCGCGACTCAGCGTGCAGCTACCGTTGTCGATGTCGTTCGGGCGAAGCAGCTTGTTCAAGGCCGCAGCGGGCGGGCCGTCGAGTCCGTCCAGCACCTCGAACCAACTAGCTTTGAGGGTGCAATCGAACGTCGTATTTTCAACACACTTAAATTTCTCCGCGATCGATCTTATGCATTTGCCGTGCCCCGTCCAGTCGATGGTCTGTTCACGGAGCAGCAGCGTTCGCCCGCGGGCGATATCGAGCTTGAAGGGTAGCACCCGCTTCCCTGAAGGATCGTTCCACTGACCCACGAATTGATAGCCGTCGATGCGGCCATTGAAGTAGCCGGTCGCTTTGCCATTCGCACTTTCGTTGAGCTGGATATCGCCAGATGTTGTCAAGGTGCCCTCGAGCTCGATGGGCGAGGGATGTTGCTCGTAAACGTACTTGCCAACGAACTTCGTTCCGGTGCGACGGAGCACCATCCGTATCGGCAATTGCGGGCCGAGGCCGCCGGAGAACCATGACTCCGACGGCGCTTCTTCTAGATTGACCGGCTTTTTCCCCTTTAGATCCGAGAAGCGCTTGCAGCCGCTGAGGATGATCAACAGCAGTAAAACGAATATCCAAGGCTTCGTTCGTCGCAGCATGAGCGAGCACATTACATCCATTCGCAGGAGCACGTCGAATGACCGGGCCATTCGACGCATCCGGTCCGTCCCGGGATCTGTAGTATAAGTGCAATCGTGCTGTTTCTCACGTATGCTGGACTCCAGATCCCGACGAAGTTGAAGGCCTCCTTCGACAAGGTTCGCGAGGCGATCGAGCGGGAAGACTTCCGCTACGCCGATATCAAGAAGCTTCAGTCGCACGGCTTGTTTCGAGCACGGCTCGATTACGATAGCCGCTTGCTTCTGCACTTCGTCAGGCACGGCGACAAGAAAGCGTGCCTGGCCCTCGAGCTCATCGAGAAGCACGCTTACGACCGATCACGGTTCTTGCGCGGAGCGAAGATCGATGAAGCCTGTGCGCTCACCGACGACGCCGGCAGCGCCGCCGTTGAGGCGGCCACCACGCCCGTTCGATACCTGCACCCCGGGCGACTCGAATTTCATATGCTCGACAAACCCATCTCGTTTGACGATCGGCAAGAGGAGCTGCACCGCCTTCCTCTCCCACTCGTTCTCGTCGGATGTGCGGGAAGCGGAAAAACAGCGCTGACCCTCACCAAGCTTCGCGAGCTACGCGGCAATATCCTTTATGTGACCCAGTCGGCATTCCTCGCCGAAAGCGCTGCATCCCTCTATTTCGCACACGGTTATGAAAACGATGATCAAAATGTGGATTTCCTGAGTTACCGAAAGCTCCTCGAATCCATTTCTGTCCCCGCGGGCCGCGCCGTCACGCTAAAAGATTTTCGTCCGTTCTTCGAGCGTCACTGCAATCAT
>Ga0123357_10001698_pt1 | contig 23712 bp, 24 predicted proteins | sample TergutEmb28metaG_FD_89873 | JGI IMG/M metagenome (GOLD analysis project Ga0123357, IMG submission 89873) | Embiratermes neotenicus P4 segment gut microbial communities from Petit-Saut dam, French Guiana - Emb289 P4 | ecosystem: Host-associated > Arthropoda: Insects > Digestive system > Gut ... | reverse complement strand
TGCTCATCTCTGCGTTCGCATAATTCTCCACCGCTCGTATTGAGTCTCCTCTCACCGCTATCAGGAGATCATCTGCGTATGCCACAACTTTAGTTCTTGCCATGAATTTGAGTTGCAGCAGCGGGTTGAACTGTAAGTTCCACAGTCCTGGGCTGCCTCTACTTACAGGTTTCTCTATCCTTAGACTATTCATCGTCAGTGCTGCAGCTCGTTGAGTGAAGTAGCTCTTCGTGAGGCTGTAGATGTTTTTGGGGCACTTGCTCTCTTTCAGTTCCCACAGGATCCCAGCCACTATGCCACATCAAACGCTCCTTGAACGTCCAAGCTGATCAGTGCTGTTACTCCTCCTGCGTCTAGGCTTTCTTGTGCGGATGTTTAAATTGCCATTGCTGAATCTACCGTACTCTTTTGTGGTCGGAAATTAAATTGATTCTCGTTCATGTGTCCTCGGGAGTTGACGTGGTGGTTGATTCTGTTTATTAGGAGCTTCTCCAACAACTTTCCACCTGAGTCAAGTAGGCTTATGGGGCGGAATTTACTTACGTCATCACTTGCTTCTTTGCCCGGTTTGACTATGGGTATAATCCTTACTTTCTTCCACCTCTTAGGAAAGACTCCTTTTCTAAGGCACCCATTGTAGATTGTTGTTAGATATCTGGGCAGGATTGCGCCTAAGCATTTCCACACCTCGTTTTGGATTCCGTCTTCTTCTGGGGCCTTTTTATTTCCCATGCTCTGTATCACGTTCGTCAATTCTTGGAGCCTCAATTCCTCGTCATCTTCCGTGTCTGATGGCTTGTGTACCATCTTTCGGATCTAGCTATATATTTCAGAGTCCTCCTCTTGCTTGTGCTCTGGCGCAAATTTCTGTATCATGTGTATAAGGGTGTCTTGTATATTTGTTGTCAACGATCCGTCTTGTAGTCTTAGTGTCGTTATGTGTGTGTGGCGTGTTTAGTCTTTCCTGCAACTGTCTTGTATATTGCATTCCAGGAGTTAGTCACTGGTGTCAGGTTGCAGAACTCTTTCCAAGATTTGCTTTTTTCCCGACTGATGTTTGCAGTGTACTCCGCTTTTGCAGCCAAGTATTGAACTTTGCGCTGCTCCCGTATTTCACTGTTCAACTTCATACGTTGGTGTCTTCTTCTTTTTGCATTTACTTCATTTCTCTGAGTTATAAGACTTGATGTCCACCATGGAATCGGCTTGTGCCACAGCGCTTTCCCGATTGTCCCCATTTGTGTGAACGAGGATCGGCATGCCTGCTCCAATACATCTTGCAGTTCCTCCAATGCTACCTCTATGTTTGGCGCTCGTGTCACCCTTTTGCACCAGTTTTCCTCTAACCTGTCTACCCAGTTACCTTCCGTCCCTGTTCCTTTAGCATTCTGTTCCAGTGCTTGTAATACTTTGGCTTAGAACTTCCCCATGCTTTCCTGTGTCGCAGTGTACCTTTCACCCGAATTGTTTCTTTCGGTTGACTGAAATGGCTCGTCCCCCAGGAAGTATTGTATGATGTGATCCGAACAGCTTTCTCGGTCTATACGGCCCATCCTTGTAAATATTTAACAGCTGTGTTGTTGAAAATCGTTAAGTCTATGTTACTCGTTCCACGGGATGTTTGAAATGTTGTGTTGCAGCTTTCTTCATTCGCAATGTGGAGGTGGACTCCTATTAGGAATTCCTCCATCTTTTTGCCTCCTTTATTAGTCAGTACATAGTGCCATGTTGTGGATCTAGCGTTGCTGTCTATCGCGAATACCGCCCCTGTGGTGCTTGCGTGTTTCAATACTGCTTGCATTTTTTCCAAATCCGCGTCAATCGATCGTTTAATATCAAAGTACATGCTGGCGATCACCAATGTAACGCTACCCACTCTTGTCTCCATAATAATGGCGTCCTCATCGGAAAGTTGTGTTATAAGTATAGCGTCTATATGTTTGTTATTAATTACTATGGCCGAGCGTTTTTTTACCCTCACCGGTTTTCAATACTGTGCAGGTACTGGTATTCCTCCTATTTTACTTCCAGTGATATATGGCTCTTGTATGCAGATTATGTCCGGTTCTTCTTCGTCCATTAGTTTTAAAAGGTTGCCTGTGGCTTTCCAGGAGTGCTGCAGATTTATTTGCATGCAGCACAGTCGCATATTAAGGGCGCCTGTTGTATTTCCATGTGTAGCATTGGTATGTATGTATGTATGTATGTATGTGTGCATGTATGTGTGTATGTGTGTATGTATGTGTGTATGTATGTATGCATGTGTGAATGTATGTGTGTATGTGTGTAAATATGTGTGTGTGTATGTATGTATGTATGTGTGTATGTATGTATGTATGTATGTATGTATGTATAAATGTATGTGTGTGTGTATGTATGTAGCTGACTTTAGACTGATATTTCGGAAATGCTCTTGGTGTGTACTTCGAGTTCTGTCCGTTTTTCGACTGTCAAAGTTATTCGTGTTTTTTCCCCAGTCAGTCAACTGCATTATTCGTAAGTCATGCCATTCGACACTAGATTTGAATTAACGTCGGAGCGTCAAAATTAAACCCAATAAATTCAGTTGTATAAATGTTACAACACTCTCTGTCCAGTTGCATAATTGTTGTTAGGGTGACTAAACGTATTGAAGAATGTCAGAAACATACATTGTTGCCAGAGGTATACTTCGGACACAGAACAGTATGTTTATTGTATAATGATGAACCACACTTAGGAAAGATGCTTCTGCGATGTGTAGTGGGATATGACGTAGTGTAGTTGGTAATCGGTTAGTGCTGTCCTGAATTTGGAGGCAGGAAGCTCTTCTGAAATGACTTAAATAATTACCAGTCGACACGGCGTTATCCCACACAACCGGTTCTCACCGGGACACGCACAGTAGGCCCTCTCGGCGCGTACCAGTTCCTGGCTTACTGGGTCAGGTGCTGGTGCTGCTACAGCATATTGATCCATTCCCCGCCCGCCCCGGTATTTCTGCGACCTGCGCATAAATCAGCGCCCAAAAGCACGTGATCACACCGCAACGTTGCTTGCGATCTGGTGCGACGGAGCCCATTCAAATTTGAACGTAAAAGTTTTACGTAAAATCGTTATATGTCTTAAGTCTTCCCACATAGAATCCCTTCCGCATACCACAGTTATAGCCCTGTATTGTGACCCTCAGATGACACTTTAAATGACATTTTCACTAAATATGCACGTTGTGCGACTTTTTCTCGGTAAAGGTCAAGACTCAGATACAGACTGTAGCATAGGTACCTCTCATTGTTATTTATCACTAAACTCTTATGTTTCTTGCCGTAGTAGTGAAAACAACATATTTGCTAGCTGAGCTGCAGTCGGCACGGCGTAGTCGTTGTTGGGCTTACCTCGGTGAGACCAGGTAACGTTGTATCTCTTTCAAAAACCTTTGTTGTGTTGGGATTGCATTCATAGCGCCAATCGCAGTGGATTCTTTTGAAACGGATAGAATAGGTTTGGTGGTGCGTGCATCATGCTTACCAGCTTGCTTCATACTTTCAGGCATGATTGACACCTGATGAACGTTATATTAAAGATGTTTGAATTTCTTGTCTGTAAAATTTCGATACTGCACGCCAAATTAAGATCGTTCTCCATGTGTGCGTTCTTATGAACGTTTATCTTTGGACGTCTCCACAAATAATAGTCATAGTTCATCAGGTAAGGTGATTGGGCAGACCACAAAGACGACTAATTATTCGTTCCCCAAGAATGTTGTGTAAGGCCTGTCGATTGTGGGGGCCGCTGAGCCATTTCATTCGCCTTGTCACTTAAACTACAGAAAAGGTTGCGAGAACTTTTGTATCGCCTTTGATTATATCTGAAAGAACATGAGTGTAGTTTTTCTTGTTGCACTGACAACACACCATACTTCAGAAAATATTACGTTATGGCATATTGTATAACAGTTCGAGATTATCTGCCGACCCATACCTGATACATTGAGTATTTACATGACCATTTAAGTGGTCCCGTATATGAAAGAAGACAAAACTGGATCGAATGTATCACTCTTTATTGCGTCACAAAACCGGTCACAGAACTATGCTCTAACAAGAAATATTTTCGTGGGTGTGCTTTCGGACTCGCTAATGTTACATCTGTAGGAACTCGCCGTCCTCGCTGTCACTTCTATAACAAAGAACCCGTTAGACTTTCTTTCATTATTGACTGTATAGTTATTTTAGAAGGACCTGATACATCGAATAATGGAGTGTAAAATATGTTGCCATACTTTTCGTAGGACTTCTTTCCTTTATAGGCTTCTGCAGTAAAAACGCTGTGAGATGCAGAGTAGTTCATATTGACGAACGACAGTTTATACAGGCCGGTGTTGAGGAGAGATTATGCATTGAACTCTCTTATTGTTGTGTGAAAGAGCCGTCGGCTGATGCGCAGCAAATTTCTGGCGATTAGATTATTCAGGAGTGAGTTAGTGCCGATAAGCTCGCGGCTTTTGTGGGTTCCGCGTTGAACTGTATCCCTGTAGATAAGGGTACCGGGTGTTTCGGAGAACTCAGTTTCCTGATCATGTAACATTTTCTTGTGGTCTGATGGAAGAACACAGTTGAAATAACAAAGGCTGGATATGTTGTTTGCTGTGTATTTGGGAACTCCACCGCTGACTGGCTACAGTGACGACGGTGCTTCATGGCTCCCGTTACTTGTTCAGTGTACATGTTGTGACGGTACATTCAAACATATCTTGACAGCTTTTGTACAGTGCGTTTATGGTTTTCATTCATCGCTGTATGACTCCTGACGTTGAAATGGCTTTTTAACTAACCCATGACGCAGCCACGCTTAACTGTCAAACCATCTTGCAGGCTGTGTACCATTCAAACAATTGTTAATGATTATTACATAACAGCGACATTCGAAATTTGACAGCAGTCATCCCGTTGTGCAATAACAATTGTATAATATATGATATACCGTCAGTACACAACATCAATATAGTAATATAATGTATGCAATAGGTTACACTATCATTCCGAATTACAACATAAAGTTACCGGTCACATCCCCAGCTTTAGTAACTTTAGACTTTAGTAATGTTTGTAAGTCACATGTTGTTTTCTTCTTCTTCCTACCCCTTATCGTTCTGTCGCTGCTTAGGCCTTGTTGGAGCTCACTTCCATCTTATCTGTGTTCTGCCTGTATCTCTTCTTCCTGTATGGTGATAATGGTGGCCGAACTTACGGTCCCTGTCTTCTTCCATGTGTGTGATGTGTCCTGTCCAGGTATCCTCATTATCATAAAAAATTACTTACATTTAAGTCATGTTTTATGTCGTCATTTCATACGTGATCCACATGTGTTAATTCTGTTCACGAATTAAATTTCGGCTGCTTTCTCTGAAACGTCCAGACTCGCTCGAGGGCCCACCCAATATCCTGTTCAACAGATATCGGGTGCTCTTTCCCCAGGGGTAGGGTGTCAGGGGCGTGAAGCTGACCATCTAGTGTCAAAGTTTATTAGTGCAACTATACCTCTTTTTGGCCTGCACCAGGAACACCTTTACCTTGCGACCAAGCGCTCATCCAGAGGTCATTGTTTTAGTACAGTCATTATTACATTCGTTTAATTGTGTCGTGTAATATCCAGTTGACAGTCAGTGAGAGGCAGTAACAGTTGTGCGGCTGCAGTGGCTTGGTTAGTAAAACTGTTGTTTTATGTTTGCTTAATTCTGAGTATTATCCGTTATGTGTTAAACATTATTTTCTTTGATGAAGCGAGATGATTAAATGTTACTGACAATATACAGACAGGACACGTGCTTCTTAGTGGCGTCTTAGCATCTAAAGTAGGGTACAAACGGTCCGCACTCGAGGGTGAGACGTCGATACGTCTCGTTCATAGCGTCACTACAGCTCTTTTGCAGGTGTACCAGTTTAAGAACATTAAGTCACTGCAGCTGCTCGACTTCTTTCTTCCAGCTGGTACAATAGTGACAAGAGTCCACTAGTGCTTCCTGTCTTGAGCCATCTAAATCCAGTCGACACGGTCACGTCGTGTTTTTTTGCAGAACATGTATTGCTACTGTTACATCACCTTCAAGTTCTCGCAAATATTCTTTTCTTTTCAGTTTTTACATTTGATAAATATGCGTATTTTATCAAGACCATGATTGTTGTATGCCCTGCCCTTCTAATCGCCAGTTGTTTCTGTGCGTGGAGCTCAGCTCACAGACGATTGATCGGCACTGTATGAAACATCTTTGTTTTCGACTTTTCAGTTTCTCACAGCGGTGTTGTTGACGATGCAAGGCTTCCGGGATGTTATGCCATGTCGCTGAACAAGTCGATTCCGACGTTTTGAAGGATCTTAGTACCGCAATATTTAGGTCAAACATTCCTTCAGACTTGAAAATAAAGGTATTGCGGTGCTTTGAAACGTCAGGCACTGCACACACAACGACAGAAGATCACATTACTCAGGACTAGGATCTTTACCTTAACTTTCCGCATTTTTGGAAGGTTTAAGTTTAATATATATACAGTAGTAGCGACTGTACTACTACAACTAACACCACCACTACCACCAGCACCAGCACCACCACCATCACCACCACCACCACCACCATTACCACCACCATCACCACCACCATCACCACCACCATCACCACCACCATCACCACCACCACCACCACCATCACCACCACCACGCAGTAGTAGTACTAGTGGCAGCGATAGTGCTGGTAGTAGTAATAATAATAATAATACTACTACTACTAGTAGTAGTAGTAGTAGTAGTAGTAGTATAAATAGTTTTCAAAGTATTCGTGACGGCACAATATGGTGTCTTTTATTTGGGAATGCGAATTCTTCCATCCCTGTGTGTAAGATTTCCCGATTTTGTTACCTAACTTATACAAAACTTTCAAATTATGACGCTACGAATACAGGTATACTTGCTTCGTAAAAGCGAGCACGCCTAGACCATTGCAGCGGACCTTAGCCTCATGTAATGAACACCCTACAGCTGGCCGACGAATTAATTATTCTGTTACCAGCTTGCCATACTGATAGTGTTGATGAATAAAGGCCGTTCTGAATGTGTTGTATGCTGGACAGGCCCAGTTATTTTAATGGGTGTGGTTGCAGCCACATACTCCGAATAGAGTATTTTAATCAGGTATATTTTTTATCGTAGGTTTTTATGTCCGAAAGAAAGCAATTACAATTAAGAGAGTGTGACATAAGGTTCTCATTGCGGCGTAGCTGAGGATTCGACTGTTCTGGCGCGTGACACCATGTCTCTGGAAATATGGTTTAGTAATTAATTGCATTCACCTTCAAGGTTTTTGTGGCCCATACATCTTTTTGGACCGCTGAATGTTTGAAGGTGCAGCCTGTAATGTCCTTCGAATGTCGGAAATCTGAACCCAGCGGCAGAGCATCACATCTGAGAAGACCTGAAAACGCAACACGTAACTTTTCTGTTGTTTTGTGTGTGGTTACAACCGTGTGGAATTCCCCAGCAGAGTGCAGTACGTGTGACAAATGCACCGTATCAGGGCTCTGAAGTCCACCATAAAAGTTATCAGTTGCCCTTAATTAAACAGTTGCACATTACAACATCCAGCATTTTCAGAATGTTTGAATTCCTAGGCTAGATGACAGGTTGTTTTTACTGTGTAAGTGACGTAGCATGCAGTGAAGCAGGACGGTACGTGAGTAAGGGCTGAAAGAATGCAGTTTTATGTTCCGGCAAAGATGATGATTTTCTTGACTGACCAGGTGACTGCGATAAAGTACCGATATTCGTGTTTAATTAGGATCGATAAATCTACGCCAAATAACGGAATCAGTTTTGAATTTTAAACATCTTCAGTAATAAAAGTATAAAATAGCTTCAGAGAGCTTAAAAACATTACCGTTCAGTTTTAAAGAAATACGCTTTTGAAAGTATAAAACACATTTGACAACTGAAGGAGAGTGTTATTGCATAAAGTACTCCTCACTTGATGAAAGACAGAGGGTCACAGAGCTGAGAGTGATCTGCGATGTAGGAGGAGAGTGTTCGAAGGCGACTCCCTACCCACATGATGGTCTCATCCCGATTCTTCCGATGCAGTCACGAAAGGTCGAAACGATGGTACTATAACAGAGAATCACGAAAGTTAGAAAACCCGAATATCGAGGTTCACGAAAACCGAGACTCAACTGGTAGCTTCTAAAGAACAGTTTCTCAATTGGGTTTTAGACCGGCGTGGTTTCTAGTATCTGCAGCGGCAAGGTCGCAGCTTCGTGCATCGGTAAGTACAGTATCAAGTAACACGTTTAGAAATGAAATGCCTATTCTTTGTGCCGACGTTTCGGTCAAACAAAACCAAATATTATGACGAATTCCCGACAACCAATTGTACACCAGTAGGACAAAGTTGGTTGTGTAGCGTAACATGACCTTTAAGTTACATCTCGTCGCCCTCTCGTCGCCTAGCAACGTTCCAGTTCACGGCTTGAGAAGGAAGACGCCGGGGGGGGGGGACCAAGCTACGAACGAAAGAGGCATTACACGTATGCAGAGCTACATGTGGTGGTCAGAACTCTGTGTGTGTGTGTGTGTGTGTGTGTGTGTGTGTGACTGCGACAAACGGACATTACCGCTGTGAACGGTCGACTGAAAGCTGGAAATAACAATATTACGAAAATGATGAGTATTGCTTATATTCACAAATTTCAGATCTCTTAGCCCGTAATTTATTGTGTTTACGTGAAAGCAAGGGGATTTATTTTCGTAAATTTAAATCGGGAGGGCTGCATAAGAAGCATGCAGTAGGAACCATCGCGGCATTTGCTTGAAGGCACAAGAAAACCAAGAAAACCTGCGGCAAGATGGCCAGTGATCCAGTTCGTATCGCGCAGAAAACACACTTCGTCTCGGTAATAAAAACCAACCAGTTAATGCTGTACAGGGAAATAATCGCGAGATCCATACAAAACACATTAATACATTCTGTGGGCAGAACGTAGAGTTTGTGAATGTTAAACATCTTGTACATGACGAAACCACTGACCTTTACAAGGTTAATTAAAGTGATCATTTTTCTGAATCGGCAAACCTTACGGAAGATTCTCGTTTCAAATCTGCGCCGTGAGACCGTTACGCCCACCGCTTTGTTGGACGGTGCCTCCTCACATTAGGCTAAGACCTTTCTTTCACATCCCTTCCAGCCCATTATTCGAAATGCATGATTTACGTAGAGTTACTTGCAGCATCTTTAAATAAGCAAACCCTTAATTATCTATGGAAGAAAGGTGTTTTCGAAATACGGATATATACAGTAGTGTAGCTAGGTGTTCAGTGCCCGGTGCGGGTGATCACAATGGCCACCCCTAACAGAAATTATGAACTTTAAAAAAAGTCCATTTATTTATTGAATTTCCTGTAATTTGTCTCAATAATTTAAAACTGAGTCCGAAAATAAAACTTTTTCGTTTAAAGTATCCATTTTACTGCCTTTCGCTGGCCCTTGGACTACGTCTCCCGGTGCGGCCGCACCACTCGCCACTCATCCGCAGCTAAGTCGCTGCATATATTTCAAGTTTTTGAGAGTTTGTGACTTTTGGTATCTGAAAACCCATTATTTCAAATGCGGTCACATCACTGGTGTATCGATCTATTTACCGCTGCCTTCTATCCAGGTACACCTTGTGGTAATAATCGAAATTCTGCGAACATGCAGCGATGCCTTTGCCCCATTCCAAACAATACAACTCATGATCATGAATTTGCAGTTTGAAGTACCTGTGTCGTTAAGCAGTAATAAATACATGAAGGACTTCCTCAGCTAACAAACGACCGCAGTGGGCAGGAATTTCGACAAGTTTTGGCGCTATGAAGTTACCAGTTACAGGATTTTGCCATAGTTTAGCCGCTAATTGGCCTGCCCCTCAGCACGGAAGCCAGGGTTCCATCCTAGGATAGTCCATGTGGGATATATTATAGACGAAGTCAAAATGAGACAGGATTTTCTCTTAGCATTTCGGTTTCCCCGTATCATAGTTCCACCAGGGCTCCATACCACCGACGCTACATAATGTTGGCAACTGACAGCGTCGCTACATGCTATACGAAGGTAAGATTTCAATCACAGGAATCGTCTGTTACCTGCATGGCACAGTTCACTGCTACAGCCGAAGCGGGGAACTTGCGTTCGGATGAAGTCAGTTTGCAGGCGGAATGATACTAATCTCTCAAGTAGTTCCATTTATTTCACCTTAAATTTAATTGGAAATTTTTTAATTATTTATTGGATTTGCATCACCGGCTAACTAAAACTGCCACAGAGAGTGTGCTAAGTACAGTAAAACAAGGAGCCGATCTAATATGGCTTGTCGAGATCCGGTCTAGACCTAGGTACCAGGCGGCAAAGTTCCCTAGCCTATTATATACGCGTTCTGTGAAAGAAGTTCCTGCAGCTATACCACTTGTAATGCGGATTTCATGCCTATCCACACACAGTCTCCGATACGAATGTTAATGGAATGTTGGCACTTGGGGGCACTTGTAATTTAGTTCTACTGTTGGTTAGAATGAGAGCCGTACATTTTTTTTCTGAAAGAGGACGTTTGGTTATTGTTCCCCACATACACAGTGGCAAACCTGCAGGTCAAGTGACTGTCAATACACAATGTGATAGCTGGCTAAACTTGTATATAATAGTGCCAGGATGTAACCTTTCTTACTTTGTTTGTGTAACGGCTGACTTTATATGAAATTGAAGCAATACACCTTTACCGCATTTTATACAATAATCACTCCAGGTTTTCGATATTTATAACTTGTTATGTTTCTTAGTGTGACGCTCTTTTAAGTGAATGCATTATTTAGGATCTAATGACAGGGCGATTAGGATGTTTTAATTGCGATGAAAGTGGAAAGAATGTATTTTATCAATAACATTAGGACTTAACCTGTAAAGGCAGTGAAATAACAGAGATCAGAAGTCATGGCCAGTCGTCGGTGGGTGAGTGGGGCTTGATTTCGACCATTCAACTGCAATACTTGATACACCTGCTTTATGTCAACATCTTTGATTTAGGTCGCATCATTGAGCATTGGTTTGTTGATGCTGAAGTAGTTGTGTCATTTAGAGTATAAGAATTTAAAGTGACTTCTTTTTTTCTAATGGTTTTGTGATTTGTTTTCCCAGGTTGGCAGCAGCGCAGGAGGCGGCAGCACAGCAGCGGTCTGTTCGTGACTGCTCGCTCGCCCCCGGCCACAGCATGGCCCCGCACTCCCAACAGCCCCCCGCCGGCGCCAAGGGGCCGACCTCGCTGTTTCTATTCAGTGAGGATAACCCCATCCGGCGGTATACTCGCTTCATCATAGAGTGGCCATATCCTTTACTGCACATTGAATATTGCTTGTGTCCAGTGGTGCAGAACACCGTTTCGAGAAACTGACGGTCGTTCAGCTGATTGAGAAATGTTCGCCTTGTATGAAACCGAAGTGTCATTAACGTGTGCATAAAAGCCCAGGCCAGATGCAACCGTTCCATACCTTCACATACTATTCTAGTAAAATTATTTTTTTATATTATATCCCTGTCGACACCTAGGCTTTCCAAGTGGCCTCCTTTGTTTCTGTTTTATTAGTAAAAGATTTTGCTCATTGTTGTCATGCGTGGAACTCACCCCGCCTGTACCATCGTCCACGATTCAGTGACCTTAAGAATATTAGTTCATAAGTGTGAATTATGAAGCGCTGTATTCAGTAATTTTCTAAAGAGATTTGTTACTCTCTTTCCGCATACCGTCCTCGGCTGCCTAATGTAATAGGCATGCTGCACAAGCAGCTTCCTTCATGATTTCCACTTCCATATGTGGTTTTCATTGTCTGATGAACACCATATTACAAGCAGGATATGCACTTACGCGTCATATGTTGGTTTTTGGACGGTGAAGAACCTAGCGGGGCTGGCGGACGGGCCTACTCAACGAGAGGTAACAAGGGGAGGGTACTTATTTTGTTTCGTCCGCCAATCAGCTATCGCAAGCACTGTATAAAGAGACTCGCTTCTAGCCTTCCGCGTGAGAATTGAGAGGGGTAATAAGTAACAAATGCCATGTATCATAGAGAGTCATACAGGTAGATGCCGACTTTGAGACAGTTTTAGAGAACAGTTTGGTTAGTTGTGTATGGAATCACGTAACTGTAGCAACTCTTGCATTGACGGCCATCGTCATGTTTCTGTGGGTTTACTCAGCCTCTTCAGGCTAATTGTAAAATTTTGACTTGAATTTTTGACGGCAGTCTCCTGGCAGTTGCTGTCCTGCCTACAGTTATCATCATCATCGTACCTCATTCAGGAACATGTAGTGTTTCGTCCAAACCATTCGCTACTTTTGAATCTGATTCGATGTGTATAACGTTTACAATTAAAATAGAGTTGTCCATTGCCCTAAGAATTTATATTGCGTATGTTATGATGGTGTTTTAATTTGGTGATGTCTCCTTCCAAATTCCTACCTTCTTGTCATCTGCACTCACAATTTGTCAGTCGACTGCTTATAACAACGTTCAGTTAAATCACAGTCGTCAAATGCTATAGCAGTAGGGCTCATAACTCCATGAAGCAGAGTCTTGCATGAAAAACCAGTAGTCCGTCAGGTAGTTGGGGAATTCCCGCACTATTGTGGAACCCAAAATTGCATCAGCATTGTCACAAATTCCTGCCACTTGCTCCTATCCTGAGGCAGATGAATCTGGGCCACATTCATATTTAAAGGTAAGTATTAATATTGCACTCTTTTCTAAGCGTGCATCTTGCAAATTTCGTCTATCTTCACGCTGTAAGAGTCCCCCCCCCCCACCGTACATGCCACCTGCCTCTCCCTTGTAATAGTCCTTGAATTGTTCACCCGAATAGTTATTGTACAGTAAAAATCATGGTGCTCCTATCTATTTAATTTTCTCCATTGTCCTGTAACTTGTACCCTCTCAGGCTTAGACAGCTTCCTCAGCTCCTTACTATCGCGCCCCTTCAGCCTGCGTATATTCTCTCAGTGTGAGACTAAGTTCCAAACCCACAAAGAACAACAGGCAGCATATTATAGTTAGGCGTTTTTCAGTCCGCACGATTTGAGGTAGCAAATCGGAAAGCCAAAAATGCAGCAGGCATTCATTGAGTTCAGCCTCCTCTCGTTTCTTTACGCATGCAGTGCGGATTCGTTAATGTAGTTCACAAAATTGAACTTTTACAACACTTTCAAAGGATTTGTCTGTTGTCTGCATTCCGTGGTTTTTTCCTGCATTCTGTTAAAAAAAACATTAAAATATACTAGGTTTTCCAGCACATGTCAATCGATCAATGTAGAGTTGCAAATACAGAAGGCACAGAACGACTTGGCACAACTGATGTGGCATTACGTAGTTGTGTAGGCTTCAGTGTGTCGCATAATTTCCAGTTCCTTATGAATGGCTGACACTGTAGGCTACTGTGTGTCGCGTTTCATTATGAATGCCTGGCACTGTAGGCTACTGTGTGTCGCATACCTTCCAGTTAATTATGAAAGCCTGGCACTGTAGGCTACTGTGGGTCGCATTTCATTATGATGCCTGGCACTGTAGGCTACTGTGTGTCGCATTTCATTATGAATGCCTGGCATTGTAGGCAACTGTGTGTCGCATACCTTCCACTAACTTGTGAATGGCTGGCACTGTAGGCTATTGTGTGTCGCATACCTTTCAGTTCATTATGAAAGCCTGGCACTGTAGGCTACTATATGTCGCATACCTTCCAGTACCTTATGAATTGCTGGCACTCTAGGCTACTGTGGTCGCAAACTTTCCAGTTCCTTATGAATGGCTTGCACTGTAGGCTACTGTGTGTCGCATACCTTCCAGTACCTTATGAATGGCTGGCACTCTAGGCTACTGTGTGTCGCTTCCCTTCCAGTACCTTATGAATGGCTGGCACTCTAGGCTACTGTGTGTCGCATACCTTCCAGTTCATTATGAATGGCTGACACTGTAAGCTACTGTGTGTCGCATACCTTCCAGTTCATTATGAATGGCTGGCACTCTAGGCTACTGTGTGTCGCATGCCTTTCAGTTCATTATGAAAGCCTGGCACTGTAGGTTATTGTGTGTCGCATACCTTCCAGTACGTTACGAATGGCTGGCACTCTAGGCTACTGTGTGTCGCATACGTTTCAGTTCATTATGAAAGCCTGGCACTGTAGGCTACTTTGTATCGCATACCTTGGTTTTGATAAATAATTTTCTCGCATTTTAAGGAAATGGAAAGATCGTTCCGTTTTTACTTGAGCCCTCCACTGGTCCTTAGTCTGAGGCAGACGAATCCAATTCCAAATATTGTTTTAATGTTTAATTTAATGTTATTCAGCCATTTGCGTTTATGTCTTCCACGCAGTCTTTTTCCATTAAGGTCTTACGACCAAACGTTTGTAGGCATTTCTCGTACCACCAAGACACATGGGTCCCATATAACAAAACCAACGCACACTGGTCTGTGTTTGTGCGTGCCATCAAGTAGATATCAAAGCGAAGAGACAGTGAAGATATGCTGCAGTCGGTATTGCGATGTCAACATTTGCTTAAAAAGTTTCTTGATACAACCCGTAGGTACATGCACCGGTAAATGCATAATTTTTAATTCCCCAAAATTTAGCATCTTATTACAAATATCGCTGTCTTCACAGAAGTTTTCAAGTTACTGTGAATGAGTTCAGCTTTTTTGATCCAATGCTCTGCCTTTTCTGAATAGATTTTTGAGAGTGTGGCATGATTCACTGCGGACTCCCAGTCCTTTACATGCGGGTTTTGCGGTGAACAATGCGGCAGTGGTACAGGGTTTTCTCCTGTATTTCAGTCTATTCCTGTTAGTATAATTCCACCAGTGCTCCATACTCATTCATTCACGTAGCACCGGCACTGTAGAGTGTACTCTTGTTAGTCACTGACAGCCTTGGTGAATAAACAACTTCAACATTCTCAGTGGAATTCATGCCTCATAATCAGTGATTCGAATAACCACAAAACCTTCGACATGTGTTATGCTAGTGTGTGTGGGGGGTGGGGTGTGGTGGGTTGAGCTATACACGTATGATTACTTACGAAATTCCTGCGACTGTTGGGACGGGGGTGGATTTTATAATTAACTTGTAAAGCCACGCGAACACTGTCCGCGGTACTCGGACGGCCTTATTGTCGGAACTAGACAGCTAACACCACGCTTCAGTCTTGTTCTTGAGAAGCTACTAGTTCCTCTGCTAATCAAGGCATTCCGTGCATTTGGTGGAATCCGAATGTTTGTGGCCGTGTTCACAAGGGTCCGCAAACTTGTCCCTATCGAGAGGTATATGAATCCAGTTCACGTCTTTCCATTCCACTGCTCTTAAGATACACTTCAGTACTGTCCTTCCATCTACGCCTAGGTCTTCCAAAAGTTTAAGTTTCCTCGCCATGAACCTTTACTCAGTTGTCTTATCCCCGTACTTGCTTCATGCTACGCCCACCTCACTTTATCCGCTTTCGTCACCCGATTCTTCTCCCTAGGCCCGAATATCTTCCTTAGAAACTTTTTCGCGAACAACTGTTGTTAACAGTGATTGTGTAAAGTGCGAAGTTCCTACGTCGACAGAACGCGCAAACTAGACACATGCAACGTGGGTACAAAGGGCTTGAGTGATTACAAAAATTTATTGACAAAACCATAAAAGTTCCTTCTTCATACTGTCACAAGTTCATTGTGTTTATTTGTTGCCCTCCATTCGTCAAGACGATGTTACACATCCTTCCCAAAAGTTTGCTGTAACGATTGTCCCGGCTTTAAAATCTCCTCTCGTGTTCTACCATTAATATTGCTCAGGGTTACAGGCATTGCTGGGACATAACCTTTATCTTCGACAACGACCCAGAGCAAAATGCTGTGTGGTCGCCTCTGAAGAGCGGGGTAAAGGGGAAGTGGAGCAACTTCGGAAGGATCATGGCTTAGGGAGCTGTGACCTGCATTTTCAAGAATGGTGTGTGTGTGTGTCTGTGTGTGTGTGTGTGTGTATGTTTTCATATATGTATGCATGTTTGTATGTGTATGTATGTATGTATGTATGTATGTGTGTATGTATGTATGTGTATTTATGTGTGTATGTATGTATATATGTATTATGTATGTGCATATGTGTGTTTTTGGCACAAAGGGCCCATTAATTAAGGCCTAGGTGCATTGGGACCGTGATGTCGCGAACCCAAATGCTAATCAAATGTATATATGTGTGTATGTATGTATATGTGTACATATGTGTGTACGTATTCATATATGTGTAAGTGTGTATTATGTACATATGCATGTATGTGTGGAGTATGTGTTCGTTTATGTATGTGTACGTATGTGTGTACTACGTGTGTGTATGTATGTATGTACGTATGTGTGTTTATAGATATGTACGTACTTATGTGTTTATGCAGGTATGTGTGTATGTACGTATGAATGTGTGTACGTATTGTGTATGCATGTATGTGTGTACGTATGTGTCTACGAGTATGTACGTGCGTTTATATGTGTGTAAGCATGCGTGTATGTGTGCATTTTTTTCTATGTGTGCATCTGTGTTTTATGTGTGTATGTATGTATATGTCTGTATAACTGTGTATTGTGTGTACGCATGTATGTATGTATGGTACGTATCTGTAAATGCATATATGTATTTTTGTGTGTATGTGTGTACGTATGTTTGCATGTATGTATGTATGTATGTGTATATACGTGCGTATATATATGTATGCATCTATGTGCGTCAGTACGTGCGTTTGCGTGTGTGTGCGTATGTGTATGCAGGCACGTATGTGCATATGTATGCCTGTGCATATATATTCGGCGTGTGTGTTTGCATGTATGTACATATGTTTGTGTGTGTATGTATGTATGTATACATGTATACATATGTGTTAGTTCTGAAGTGAGTGCTGTAGATCAGAAGGCATCTTCAGTGTCTGTGGAGCAGCGCAGGTGACAGCTGGTTGCTCTTGCAGCTGTACACCCTATATGTATGGAGAATGATTCAGGAGTTATGGGCTAGACTGTAAGAGATGATTTCCGATGTCTTTGTGATAAAAAAATTAGTATCGACATGGACACTATTGCCAATTGTTAATGGTGATTTGGGTGTTTTTAATTCCCATAAACTCACTTATGTGAACCTCCCCTACACGCCGCGCGACCAAAAAGCGTCGTTTCAAGCACAAAGTGGCGGGCGATGTAAAAACGTGGGTCTTAATCTCGTTCACTTGCACACTGAACCGAGCGGAGAGGTGCTTGGCGAATAAGGGTGGTATTTTCGGAAAACTACCTTAAGCAGTGGTCTTTGTGCAGGAGAGACTCTTTTTTTCATGACGTTAATTTTAGACGTGAAATTTATCAGATACCGAGAGAGAGAGAGAGAGAGAGAGAGAGAGAGAGAGAGTAAGTAGCCTGAGGTGCGTTTGCTTAAACATTGTTGTCATGGAAAATAATGAGCATTACGTATTATGAATGTGTTCCTGTAGCGTTAGCTACCCAGCAAGCTAAGCACATGCGCGATACAATGTCATCACTGACCTGTCTGTCTGTACTATATTTTTCCACGTTGGTTGATAAAAGGCACGTTATACTCTCTACAATTTATGTCTGCAACATTTCCAGTTCTATTTTAATGAAACTTGAATTTTCCAGACAGCCTTTAAAAATACTTGGATATCAAATTTGATGAAAATCCTTCTATTGGAAGCCGAGTTGTTTCAGGTGGACGAAAGAATAATCGGACATACAGACCGACGGGTGGACGGACAGACGGACGTACACACACACACACACACACACGACGAAGCTATTAGGCGTTGTTCGCAATTTTTTCCAACGACCAAAAATGTGGTCATCTTTACACAGATTTTTAATACTGCACATCCCGATGGCCGCGATGTCTAAGGCGTGGTACTGCAACCTCTCGCATGCTGTTATTTGCGGGTTCGAATGCCTCCGGGAGCATGGAAGTCTGTCTCTTGTGAGTGATATATGTTGTGTGGTAAAAGGGTCTGCTTCGGGCTGATGACCCGTCGAGAGAGGCCCTGCTGTGCCTGGTGTGTCTGATTGTGATCGTGAAGCCTCGGTATTGAGGCTGACTAGGAGCTGTTGCGACTTGGAAAAAATATCAGTATCCTTAATTTTATTCTATGTTTCAAACGTTATAACAAAGACCGAGGAAATTATATCTTACATTAATGTTCATAGCTCATGAATCATCCTGTATATATAATCATCTAAGAGATCCCAGCTGTAGTTGTTTGCCAGGGAAGTTTAACTCCGATCAGTATGTGTTCCGGATGTTGGAGACAGACAGGAAGGCAGAGTGACAGGTCTAAAAATTATTAAACTATTGTCCCATGTCACTGCAACCGATTCATTGTATTTCATTTGTCGGTGAGACAAAAGACATATACGTTTTAATCATTATCATGCTCACTGAATGCAGTACTGGCACAACTCGAAAAATGCCGTTTGGATTTAATACTGTAATTTACCTCAAAAATATACAGCTACATCCGGCAGTACCGGCATACTTCTTAGTCAAAACATATCCTGCTAGATGTCATTATTGTCGAATGTGGTTGTTATATTTCTGAGCTCAGTCTTAGTATTAAATCCAAGTGGACAATTTATGGATTGTGCTACTGTTGCATTCAGTGAACGATTTTGATCGTAGATTCCATTATAATATAGCTGCTTCCCATTTTCTTAGTATTGTTCGCTTGAGTCATGCTGGCTTCCTTCAGCTGTCGACGCGTTTCCTCGTGGTCAAACAGTTTGCACTTCCCGCTCTACGCAGGCGCGCACAACGCCCGCGAAGCACACCACGTCACCACACTTCGTGCTGTCTCTCTCGACACCTTCGAATATTGCCCGGTGTCCTCTCTTGTCTCTTCCGTCATAGTGTTCCAATTACTGAAACGCAGGTTCAGCTTTGACTCAGCATAAATTTGCACTGAGACAACAGTGAGACCTGTAACTTGGGAAACACCATCTCTTCCACATGGCCGTTGGTGTTTTGCCACGTGTTTGTGGTGTACTTGACGGTGGGAGTGGAGTCCACGTGCATAGCTTATAATTTTACGATTATTAGTGAGTGACAGATTGTAGAGGATGATGTATAGGTGGATTAGAGGTGGCTCTACACATCCAGTCCTCTTCTTGATACTTGATTCAGGTGAGAGGTCACCTTTACACCCCGGCCGTCTTACCTCTGGGGAAAAGGGCACCCCGTTCCATAGGACGCATTCGGTAGTAGACTGGGCCAGTCCCGGAGCCGGTCTGGACCTTTAGGGAAGGCAAAATCCTTTTTCGCCCAATGGAATCGAACCACGGTTCCTAGGTCTTCTGCCTCAGTAACAACACGGACTGCGCTGTCTGTCTTCTTGATCAACAAACGGTGAAAATGTAATTTGAAATGACACTAGTCATTTGCACGTAGGAGCCGAGGAAAAGATCTTGATACTTGTGTCTGACCACAGATCCTAATACAAGGTGGACCCTCAGAACTAACCCAGCTGGAAATACAGAGAATATAAACTAGCCAGTTCTGACCGCCAATCTGTAATATATTGGGCAACACGGAAAACCCAGTGCCACACAAGTTTCACCGCATCGAGTGAAAGTACAGTAGCACTCATAATTCAGTAAACAATTTAATGGTAATATAAATTGTCCCAAGTGTCAAATGCCTACTTAAGTTTTAATCATTTTTATCTATGTATGTACCATATTTTACCTTGTACCAGGTTTTATATTTGTCTACAACTGTACAAAATTTTGGGATCCCAATTTTTTTAACTGCACCTTTGACTTATTCTGCTGGAGGCCTGATGATGACCTGTTAACAGGTCGAAACATGTAGCCTGTATGATCCAATAAACAATCGTTGTGCTGACGTATATTAGTGAATTTATTATAATTGAAAGGTCGCCATTTTTCGTCCGACGCGGAGGTCATTGCTACCGCGGAGACCTGATTGGTCGGACAACCTTCTGATTTTTTTTTGAGTGGCGTACTAAAGTTAGAGCAACGGGATAAGAAGTGTATTAAGCTTTGTGGGTAGTATGTTGAAAAAAATCCCGAGTTTGGTCGTTGTAGCTTGTTTCCTTCCTGGTCGGGCTAAGGACTTATCAGCACACCCTCGTATATTTTAAAGTGTAGTTGACCGCACACTCTGTCATGGTTCTTTAGGAATTCTCCTTTTTCCAGCATTGTTCATGCTGCAGATATGTGGTTCGATGTCTCGTCAAATTCTTGGCATAGTGTGCATTTGCTGTCCTACTGTTTTAACTTTTTGGCATGATACTTTGTAATACTGGATCTTGTGCTACTATCATTTCCGTTCCAGTTTCTACTTTCAGATCTTCCCTCTCCAGCCATAGGAACTTACCTTATTCACTAATAATCTATCTATATTTCTATCATATTGTCCATGCAGTAGTTTCTGCCCTCCTTTTGAATGTCTTCATTTGCTTTCGTATATTTTATGCCTTCTTTGATGTGACTGGTTTCATTTGTTTGCTTTGATTATTCTACGGCATTTGCTGTTATTTTAGTTGTGGAACTTGTATGTGGTTGATAGCATTCATGATTTTTAACAATATTCACAAACTGTCTTTAAGTTTTGTGTTCACATATTCTGCAGTACTGGTGAACTCTGATTTGTATGTCGCTTCATTTTGAAACGGGCCTCTTCCTCCTCCTCTCCTTTTTTACATATGTCATATTTACCTCGTATATCAGCATTTGGATTGTGAATTTTATACATGATTAGTGTCTTCATAGTTTCCCTGTCAATTTTTCTTATTTCTGCTAATCTCCAATTAATGATACCAAAACTGTATCTCAATACTGGCACGACTAACGCTCCAATTGCTATAATTTTATTCTTGGCATTCATCTCGGATTTCAGTATCATTCTTAATCTCTTGGTGTATTCCTTCTTCAGCCTCTCTTTAATTTCTTTATGTCGTGTACCTACACTTTCCTTAACCCCAGCGCACTTGTAGGTTTTTCCCTGTCCAAGCTGTTGAACTTCTTTGTTGATGTCAAGTATGAAATTTTGCGAATTTTCCTTTCCTTTCTTCAGTACGGTCTTTGTACACGTGCCAAATCCAAATTCCGTATTGATACCATTGCATAAGGTTTTCCCTGTTTGCAACTGTGTATGGCACTCTGTCTCCTGTTTGACTATCTGTTTGAAATCGTCCGTATTGGCTAAGTGTTATATTGCCTTTGTTATATGCTCTTCATATCCTGTGTTAAGCTTGTTCTACTGTTCCGCGGGAGGAATTAAAGTAATGAAAAATTTATTATTATTATTATTGTTATTAAGCCCGCGAACTTTTGCTTGCAGTACAGGACCTGGGACTGGTGATTTAGTTGCAGTTCGGGCGGCGTTCTATATCGGCTACTTCTATTATGCTTGGGTACAGCGTGAAGTCTAATTCACATTGGCAGTATCTTAGGCGGTGGAAACCATTACGAGAATTGGCTGAACGATACAGCAGGATTTTCATACTCACATATTGAAGCACCTGTGTTTTGATTCCTTGATTCACTGTATTAAAATCTCCTCAGCTGCTCATGTTACATGCGTTGTAAACCTGTCTTTTGCCACAGTAGGTCTATCCTGCCCACGTATGCGCTGTACAACCACATGTGTGCTTTAAAGTACGTCACACGAATTTCTGTCCAATCTTTCACAGTTTATGATCACACAGTCATACCTCTTTTTTCCCCTTAAAAAAAGAATCCATGTTATGGAATAGAAGTATGGATGAGGGAGGGGCACGGAACCCATTCGAATGTCGTGATTCAGGTAAAAATTCCAACCCATATTGTTAAGAATTCATAACAAAATTACCGTCACGGATCAGAGCCAATGTCATGGAGTTGGTTTTTTTTTATATATATAACATGCGAGTACTTAACGACGCTGCCTGTAGCTGAGACTGTGCAGCATCGAGGATTGGATGAAATGAAAAAAGGAATGTTCACCTGTTGAAGTCCATTGGTTACTCTATGTACCACCAGGTTTAACATTAAGAAATTCTGTATTCTGCCCACGCATTATATTTATGTGTTTTGCATGAATCTAGAACAAACCGATTTTTTCCCTGTACAGCAATAACTGACTTTTTTTATAACAGAGACGGAGAGTGTTTACAGCGCGTTGCGACCTGAATATTTGTGTGTGGCTCAGGTTAATTTCGTAATTAAATGAAGAAGTGACTTGGCAGGAAGCGGCCTTCGTTTAATTTGAGTTATGGTCCCGGAATTTACGCGGAGGGTCCAGGGAAACCAGCGACGGAGAGTCGAACCCGATAGCTTGAGAATGTAAGTCGAAAGCGGTGCCGTTTGGGCAGACTTGCCCGTTTATTCCTTCAGAGGTTGTCAAGTTCCATGCCTCCGCCCAGTACAGAGCACCACGATTCTTTACCGTACTCCCATCAGTTGTTTGGTCACTTCCCTGAATCCGTAGCATCCAGTCAATATAGTCACATTCTGTTTCTCAAAAATCCAGTTTAATATTACTGCGTTGTCTACTAAATGGTGTTCCTGGTTTTCCTTATTCTGACTTCCCGCTCCTCTTACTTTGTGCATGTCTCGTCCTCCGCACCTGTCACGTATTTTGCACATTTTATAATCCTTTGTCTGAACACCCTCCTCATGTTGTGTAAACCTTCCCAGTACGCAGAGAACGCCAGCTACCTCTAACTACCTCTCCATACGTTCAGCTGTTCCCTGAACATACCGTTCTGGTGAACTTCATTAATTGACGTGATACATTAAGTCAGATCAGATATAAATAGCCCTGTCTTCGCTTTGTTTTACTGAACTCGTGTTTCGAATTCAATTTGTAACGTTTAAGGGATACGATGTTCATACAACGTTATTTATACCCAAGGCATTCTGCATGCCGTACATTGTAAATTTCATACAGCCCAGCAACAGGACTTATCACTGTGCCTTTGTTCTAACTAACAGAACGTCACGTGATTAACTCACAAGTCACGTATTTCCATTGCCGTACGATGGTCAGAGTGTATTTAGAAAGATTATTCGTGTTCACCTCTACAGCCTTATATGTTCGTTAATAAGAGTGCCGAAAGCGCGGGACCACTTTTGTTCAGATTACCTCATGTACGGTAAAAGTATAATAATAATCATAATAATAATGTCGATTTGCTTTCATTTCGGTGTAATAGAGCTTTTTAAGAGCCATTTCACACAGCTCTGCACAAATATTTGAACCAAGTGTAGTTTCTTCACCTTCCAACACAACGTGCTGAACTCACGTATGTTATTATGATACACTAGTTTTGATTTTCGTTAAGCTAATAATTCTAATGGCTGATTTACCTCAATACCGAGTCAGGATTGTCTGCTGAGTATCTCGACAGATCTTTATTATTTTTGTGTACATGGCAGTTGTGTAGTAACGCCCACAGTGCTTACGTCTTACGGGCCAATGTCCACCATTTTCTCACTTTCCACCATTTTTTTTAACTGACACCCCTCCTCCCCCCCCCCCTCTTTTTTCCCTTTTTTCCCCCTGGATTTTTTTTTTCTCACCCTCCTGCTCTTTCCAAAGCCCACCAGTCTCCTTATTCTCGGTTTTTTTTTTTTTTTTTTTTTTTTTTTTT
>Ga0123357_10001697_pt1 | contig 23717 bp, 19 predicted proteins | sample TergutEmb28metaG_FD_89873 | JGI IMG/M metagenome (GOLD analysis project Ga0123357, IMG submission 89873) | Embiratermes neotenicus P4 segment gut microbial communities from Petit-Saut dam, French Guiana - Emb289 P4 | ecosystem: Host-associated > Arthropoda: Insects > Digestive system > Gut ... | reverse complement strand
GCTAAACGCATCGTTATCGAAACCGACTTTTACGCGGCAGATCAACGAATCCCGCGCATCGAACAGTTCTACAAAAACGCTGATTGCCGATAAATCGGGAATATGCGTGGCTGCATCGACAATGTGAGTGCGAAACCAAATCCGTTCGCCGGAAAGATAGTATGGCTTGTCGGTTTGGAGATAGATTTTTTTCTGGGGAAATACGCTTAATTGCTTGTCGAAACGGTTAATAACGCTTTTCAAGGAATCTGTAAACAGATTTTTAACGCTGCCTGTTTCCGGTGAATTTTCCGCAAGCGGTTCTTTTTCAGAAAAATCTTCGGTATCCTGTTTAATAGCAGTGGAATCAATCTTCGGATTGTAGTCAATGGGCAACATCATACTAACTCCTGTTAACGGATTGGAAGATAATCGTTGAGATATCTGCAAGGTATTCTTGTAAGTACCGTCTGGAAAAATGTAAACCGGCTCTTCTGGAGTTTCAACCCTGTTAAAGTACAAACCGACCAAAGACCATTTACTTCGTTTGGCTTTTGTATGTGGAATCCATTTTAACGCAATTGATAAGTCTTCTTTATTTATTGGTGTTCCGTAGCAAGTAAGTAATATATTCGAGTCTGGAGGTATAAACAGGGTTTTTAAATTGCTAACGGGATCAATTGATAGAATATCCTCTGTATTTACTAAATATATCCGGCTGACAGGATATGAATATTTTGGTTCTTCAAGGTTTGTTAATAAAAAACCATTTTCTAATAATGAATTATTATATAACGACTTGATGAAATTGGCTATGGAAACGGAATATACGCTTTCTCTGTTTTTTTTCCATGTATTTTTTTGTTGTATGTTTACCGGTTCAAGTTCTGTAAACTTGACTTGAGCCTCCCAGTGAGAACTTTCAGTATTATAATCGTGTATAAACCGGTCAAGTACACATTCAATTTGATATCCGGTTTCAAGATTGGAGATTTGCAGCGGAACATGACAGGTAACCGTTAGTATCTTGGTTTTAGGATTATAGTAATAAAAGACTTCTTCGGGGTTCGTAGCAAAGATTGAATTAACAGGCTTCTTTCCCAATATTGCCTGCTTAACAAACTTCTTTCCTAATAATGCATCCCAGAAAAGTTCAATATCCTCTTTGCGAGCTTTAACTGTTTTATCTACAGTCACTTCTCCTAACTCGCGAATATGCATTGGAGCGTTAAGTAATACTGATTTTTGTCCCTGTTCAATATCGCCGGAAAACGGTTGATAGCCTGCATGAGAAACTGCTAATTTATAACTTCCGGGTCCCGGTATTTTTAGCCGGTAATAACCCGCTGAATCAGATGTGATTCCTATGGTAGTGTTGGCAATAAAAACTGACGCGCCCACTATCGGTTCTCCGTCTTCGCCATCGGTGACGCGTCCACTGACATAACGCTGGCTGAACAAAGTTAACGGAATAATCCACAGCAGGGTTATAACGAATAATTTGCGACTGTTCATGGTATGGATAGTTTTACAAAATGATTTACAAAGATACAGAATTAAATTTTCTTATATTCATTGATGAAATAAAAATGTCGGTTGTTACCGTATCAAGCGGCATTCGCCATTGTCGTCATCGCGGACTTGATGCCGGATGATAATTAGTTGACAACATTCCGCATGCGGCTAAAATATCTTCGCCGCGAGAAGCGCGAATGGTAGAAATAATTCCATGCGAAGAAAGGTAATCACGAAAAGGAATCATATTTTCCAAATTCGTTTCAGGCATATTTACGCCGAGAACAGGATGATACTTTATCAAATTTACTCGACAGGAAATACCCGACAATAAACGTCCTAAATCACGGGCATGACGCCGGTCGTCATTCATTCCTCCAAACATAATGTATTCAAACGAAATCCTCCGTTGATGAGAAAAGTCGTACTGTTTAATCAGTTCAACTATTTTTTCTGCAGGAAAAGCTTTTTCCACAGGCATCCACGAAAGCCGCTCCTCATGATAAGGTGAGTGAAGGCTTATGGCTACATGACAACTCGTTTCGTCCAACAAACGTTTCAGCTCCGGCAAGATTCCGACGGTTGAGACTGTGATTCGTTTCGGACTTAAAGCCAAACCATAGTTAGCAGTCAGGATTTCCAAAGTTTTAAAAAGTTCGCAATCATTGTCTAAAGGTTCGCCCATTCCCATGAAAACATAATTGGTTAATTGACTGCTTTCAGGGAGCGACAAAATTTGATTCATGATTTCGGAAGAAGATAGTTGAGAACTGAATTTTTGTTTTCCGGTCATACAAAACAAACAATTCATTTTACAGCCTACCTGTGAAGAAATACAAACTGTAGCTCGTTCTTTATCCGGAATATAAACCGTTTCTACAAATTTATTTCCGTCAACAGGAAACAAATATTTCCGTGTTCCATCTGTTGAATTTTGCACTTGTGTATAATCCAAGCGCCCGACCGTATAGTTTTCTTTTAATCTTTCCCTTCCTTTAAGCGGAAGGTTTGTCATCGCATCAATTGTCCGGACTTGTTTTTTATACAACCAATCCGTCAGTTGCCGGCTTGTGAAAGAGGGCATTCCCAATTCAGCAACCAATATTTCAATTTCACTCTGTGTTAGTCCTATCAACGATTTTTTAACCATCAATAAAAGCGGCTCCGGTTATCTTCAATAGAAGCATTATCTTTTAATAACTGGTTAGTTTGAACCAATTGCATGATTTTATAGCTGTTTTGCATGTTCATTTGCAACTTCTGATTGGCTTCATCATACTTTTTATCGCTTGTATTTTTAGCTGTTAACGACAAAACATATACGCCATTTTTACCTGCAAAGGGACCTGTTATCTGACCCGTTTCCGATGCAACCGCTTTCACATTCACTATCGGGTCCGCTCCGATTCCTGCAATTCGCGGAGTTGCAAATGTAACAAATTTCACTTCTTGTATTGGAGAATTCATAGCGATTGCATAACCATCCAACGAATTAAGATTCTTCGCTTTCAATGATTCTATAATTTGCGTGCCTTTCTTTTCGTTAATTAATTCTCTTTTCAGGATATCGGCAACATCTTTTAATGGACGGTATCCGGCTTTAAGATCGCCTTCCACAACTGCTACAATGAAATAGCCTTGGCATTCAAATATTTCGGAAATATCGCCTTTACTGTGGCTGTTAGCCCAGCGGATTACTTGCCTCGAGTTTTCAATAGAAGCTATATTGCTTTGATTTTCAAGCAACGGAACATTTGTCTGACAGCTATATCCTGCATCCGTAGCAGCCGATCTAAATTTATCTAATTGATTATTTTTGGAAATATATTGATTCAGACTGTTGTACAATTTATTATAAGTTTCCTGACTGGGAGTCGTCTCCATCCTGACTGCACCGATTTTGTATTTGGTTACCGGCTTTGTCTTTTCGACTACCTGAACCAAGTGAGTTCCATACTGAGTTTTGATGGTAAAGAGGTCATTGATTTTAGCGTCAAAAAGAGAATTAGCAAATTTTGCATCAATTCCGCTAACTAAGGAAGATTCCGTTTGCCAACCCATATCGCCGTTGGTCTGCCCGTTTGATTCCGAATTGGCGACATCTGCAAACGATTTCCCTGATTGAATGACTTGGATTAAACTGTCGATATGAGCTTTAACTCTTGCTTCATCCGTATTTGGAAAAGTCATCTGATTGACTTTTATCGAATCCGGAGCTTGCTTTATTCCGATCAATTTATACATAGAATAAGTTCTATCCGTTAATTTCGGTCCATCTATATCTCCAACAGAAGCATGTCCTACAAAAACTTTTTCATCACCGTCCAATTGTGCAGCAGAAACATAAGCGTCTAAAAAAGGAACATCGGAATTTTCATTAATCAAATCCGCCGGATTGTCCGTTGTTGCCAAGTCATTTTTTATCTTTTCCATACGGGCGGAAATATCGGCATAATCTTCTTTGCTTGGCAAGATGTTTACAGCAATATAACTAACAAGTTTAGCCGCTTCCTGTTTATAATTTTCTTTCCGCAAATCATACAGTTTGGCAACATCGGCGTCGTTCACTGCAATATCCTTATCGGGAACCGAGTTGAAAAGTTGAGACACATAATTAAAGTCCACGCTGACGACATTATCGTTAAAAGCAGCTTTGGCGTCTAACGAATTTGCTGCAATTGCAGAAACAAGGATGGTAGAAAATTTATCAACTAATTTTTGCCGTGCGACATTCTTTTCTATTTCCAGCCACATATCTTTTTCTTTCTGAAGCTGCTGCTGCTGTTCAGCCGTGTACATACTCCAATCGTCCGATTCAATTTGCTGGAGAAATTGTACTAAACTATTTTTATCAAACGTTTTTGTTTGTGGGTTCGTGAAGAATTGTTGAACAATCGGAGAAATATTATTTCCCATTACTAAATCGGCAAGTTCATCTTTACTAACCAAAAAACCTATTTTCTTACTTTCATTATCTAATAAAATTGAGCCGACCATTTCTTCAAAAACCATTTGGCGAATTTGGTTTTGTTGATCTTCAGAAAGCGATGCGCCCATACGGCTTTTATAATTATTGGTCTGCACTTCCAATTCATTCTGATATTCACGAATACCAATCGACTGACCATCAACTATGGCTATTTTTTCTTTGTTTTGACGGAAAAATATTGATCCCGATCGAAGAAAGTCGCCAATAATAAATGCAAATAAAGCAAGACCTACCACACCTACTAACAAACCCGCTTTACTTCTTATTTTCTCTAACGTTGCCATTGAATTTGTATGTTATTTTAAATTATTCTTTTGAAAATTGCGCACGAAGGTACAAAATTTTGTTGTATTCTTTATAATATTCTCAATAAATTTTTAATTTTTGTTGACTTTTAGTTTGACTAATTCTATTTTCGTATGGGTTACGCGAAGAATTTTGAACTCTGACTTTCCAATTACAACCGTTTCATTCAGTTTCGGAAAATTCTGATAATGATTTAAAATATACCCTGCTACCGTAATGTATTCATCCGATTCGGGAATATTCAAATCGAACATTTCATTCACACGGTCTATTTCCATTCTTCCGGAAAGTACAAATGTATCTTCATTCAATTTCTTAGCCGTAAACAATTGGGTGTCATGTTCATCTTCTATTTCCCCGAAGATTTCTTCCACCAAATCTTCCAAAGTAACAATACCGGAAGTTCCTCCAAATTCGTCCACTACCACTACCATGCTTTTCTTTTCGGCAAGCATTGTTTTCATTAATTTATTGGCAGCCATGTTTTCAGGCACTACGGTCAGAAATACAATGGACTTCGTCCAATCGTCCGGTTGATCAAACAATTCCAACGAGTGAATATATCCGATAATATTATCTATATCTCCTTCATAAACAACAATTTTAGAAAATCCTGTTTCGACAAATTTTGAAGAAAGCTCTTTCAGTGGAGCTTGCCGGTCAACAGCAACTATCTCCGTTCGCGGCACCATACAATCCCTGACTTTTACCTGAGAGAACTCCATAGCATTTTGAAAAAAACGGACTTCCGTGTCCAACTCAACGTTTTCGGGAGTTTCTTCTATTTTCTTTTGAAGAAAATAATCCAAGTCATGCCGTCCGTAGCGCATGCGATTGTCGTCGGATATTCTTACTCCAAAGATGCGCAAAATCAATGTGGCAATCCATGAAGAGAATTTTGAAAAAGGATATAAAATGATATAAATAATAAATAGAGGTATGGCAAACGCCGATAGAAAAAAATTCGGATTGACGCGTGCAACTGTTTTAGGGATAAATTCTCCGACAAAGAGGATAAATAAAGTTGCAACAAACGATTGAATCAGCAAGAGAAGTAAATTGCTTGAAAAATAGGGCGTCATCACCGGCGTGAGTGCGCGCGCCATAAACAAACCGTAAATAACCAGCGCTATGTTGCTACCAAGCAACATGCAGGAAATGAATTGATTAGGATTTAAATAAAACCGGTTAAGAACTCTGAAAGTGAGGCTCGACGATTTATTCTCCAACTCAAAAAGCAGTTTGTTTGAACTGACAAAAGCAATCTCGCCCGCAGAAAAGAATGCGGTAAACAACAAAGTAATCCCTATTTCTAACCAAAAATTATTCATGGAAGTTGCATACTATCGGGACGTACTGCATTTTGTTGAATCGAATCGCCTGATTCATCTACATTGAACTCTCCTTTTCCTGAAAAAAGGAAAGGGGGATTTAGCTCTTGATTAGATCTAAAACCATTAGCGCCAATCATGAAACTACCGTCGGGATTCGTTATTTTAACCGGTTGAAAGGTATAAAACGCATTACCGTCGTTGGGAGGAGCGTTTTGATTCCAAAACAATTCGGAAGTTTCAAAAGTATTCCCATCTACATTCTTAACAACTACATTGCCAATGGCTCTCCAAAGCCCTTTTCTTTCATAATAATAAGCGGTATCCGCCACAATGCTGCCTTCCACATGAAAAAGAGAATCATATCGTTCTACATGAATTCCTTCCGGAAAATGCCAATACGTATCTCCTCCATTTGAATAAATATCCCATATTTTTGCATCTAACCAGTAGCGGACATATCCCGAATCGGATATAAACGTTGAAGCATCTAACGTATGAACCAGCGGTATCGTTTTTACATCAACGGAGACCACCGGCATATTTTTCTTACTATTATTGCATGATATCGTTATTATACAACAAATCAACAGAAAAATTACTGTACTCTTTGTTTGAAGAACCATAACTCGTTGAATGTATAACTAAGCGATATCTTAAAATATTGTTCTTTGACAAGAGCGCTCACTTCCGGCTGAACAACCGAATATTCTAAGGCGATATTGAGATAGGAACGCTTATCCTGCCATCGCCTGTCCTGTATAGGAACACCTACGCCCAAATTGACGCCGTATTCATTGTATCCAGAACCTCTTACTTTAAGATAAGAATCGGTATAATACAAACCCGCACGATAATGCCATTTGTTCAATAGATTATTACTTGTCCGATTAGGAATAAATTCAGCGCCCGCATTCACTTTCAAACGATTATTAAAAGCGTTCGTTTGGTCGTAATATTTGACGTCAGCCCATCGCTGGTACAAAACATCAGCGCCTGCCGTCAATCTACCCAACCGGTTATAAGTAAATCCCAATCCATAAGATTCCGGCATTTCAAACACCGAATCGGTTGAAACCGTATTTGTACTTGTCATAATCGTTCCTGAAGCAGGATCACTCCGAATGATTCCCGTCAGCACTTTTGCCCCAAAACGTATTTTGGGCGTATAAACAGCTCCAATCGTCACCGATTTAAATTTTCCCACCGATTGATGATATTGCAAGCCGAAATCATACAAAAACCCATACGAGCGAATAGTATCCGTCCACTCTGTATTATAGTTGCTTGCAGTACTTGTAGTATTGATTATATTCAGATTATCGTGTGTAATATCGCCGAATAAATACGACAGCTTCACCCCAACTGAAAGCCTTTTCAATAGATCGTACGATAGAATGGCATATACCCTGCTTTGTCCGCCTGTACCCGTGTAAATACTTTGAGCCAATGCGTTGCCGCTCGTACGGACTGTATCCATATAATTATATCCGACATAAGAAACCGGTTCAAAACCTGCGCCAACGCCAAATCTTTTCGCAATCGGAAATTGTAAAGCTATATATTCCAGATTTCCATTGGTTTTTCGTTCTTTATTAAAACTATCTTGCAACCAGGATACTTGACCCGTAACTCCCAGATCAAACATGAAAGTCATTGAATCGACCGAAGAAAAAGAAGCCGGATTCATCGGATTGATCATCTGCGGATCTCGCAATCCAAAGCCAATACCGCCCATTCCTCGTTGAGAAATAAATGCTTTATCTGCTAAATCACCGTATCCGTACCGTGTATAAGGAGAGTTTGTACTATTCTGAGCTAACGCTATACCCGGAATCATCGCTAAGATAACTCCAAGAAAAACCAATTTAACTGTATGCATATTCGTAATTCGAAATTTCATTCATTTCAACCGAACTTCGTTTTTGCGTGCAAAGATAAAAGAATATTTTTACTTATCATTCGTTCGATGCCATATTAACTTATTTTATCATTTCATTATACCATTTAGCCTGCATTTACTGTTTTTTTATTACCTTTGAGGGTTAATTTATATGATATTCTTTTTTTATGAATGAAAAGTTAAATCGCATTGTACGTTTTTTGAAACCTTACAAAGGAATACTTTTTTTCCTGTTTCTTCTGTTTTTTTTTCATTTCTCATGGAAAATCGCCATTGACGGAGATATGGACAGCGAATATATCTATCTTTTCGGGAAAGATATTACGCCTGCCTGGTTTGGCGTTTCCTGTCATGGAATGACTCAAACAGTCGCCTGGTTCATCCATTTATTCCCTAATACTCAAGATCTCCTGGTTCAAAATACCCAAATGAAATTTTCGACGGAAGGAAATATTTGGATTCGTATCATTTGGGGTTGCCTCGGATTTAAACAAATGGCTATCTATGCCGGAATTATTTTGTTCTACTGGGGACCTTTACTCAAGAAATTATGGTATATTCCTTTGGGATGTTTCATTTTGACTGTTTACAACGTTATCCGTGTCGCGACAACCGTATGGCTGACCAATGGCGATCCCGAGCGATTTCAAAGCTTGCATGACGGAATATTGCGTTATATTTATTATACGATTGTTTTTCTTTTGTGGGTAGTCTGGGAAGAATTTATTGTTAAAAAAAATTATAAATATGCAATTCGTTAAAACAAAAATTCAAAATTTGAGGCAATCTATGCAGTGTGAACAGGTTCATGCTTGTATTATTCCTTCGACCGACCCGCATATCGGCGAATATACGCCCGCCCGGTGGAAAACACGCAGTTGGATATCCGGATTTACCGGTTCTGCCGGAACTGTTGTTATCACAAAGGATAAAGCCGGATTATGGACCGATTCCCGCTATTTCCTGCAAGCGGAAGAACAATTGAAAGACACGGGAATCGTTTTATATAAAGAGGGATTACCCGAAACTCCCGCATTTTCCGACTGGATCGTATCGGAACTGTCCGCCGGAGAAAGCATTGGAATCGAAGGAGATGTGTATGCCGCTTCGGATGTAAAATCGCTGATTGAATATTTTTCCGGAAAAAATTTGAATGTCCGCACCGACTTTGCGCCCTACGACTTGCTTTGGGAAAATCGACCTGCAATTCCGGCGAATCCGGCGTTTGTTCTTCCGGAACGTTTTGCCGGAAAGTCGTGCCGTGATAAAATCAAGGAAGTATTAGCGGAAGTAAATAAAAATCAAGCGGATATTACAATTATTGCTGCATTGGATACTATTGCATGGCTATTCAATATTCGCGGAAATGATGTGGAATATAACCCTGTATGCGTAAGTTATGCTGCCGTTTCCGAAAAAGAAACCGTCCTCTTTATTTCTCCCGAAAAATTGACGCAAGAAGTCTCAGCGTATTTGCAAAAAGAAGGCGTTGCTGTAGCCGAATACGAAAAAATCACCGATTACATTCGCAGGATTCCTTCCGGAACAAAAGTTTTAATCAATCCAGCCAAAGTCAATTACCGTCTGTATTCGATTCTTTCGGAAAATTGCATCATCAAAGAAACGACCGTTCATCCGGCGGACTCGTTGAAAAGCATTAAAAATGCAACCGAAATTGCCGGCATACGAAACGTCATGAAAAAAGACGGCGTGGCAATGGTGAAGTTTCTGATTGATATGGAAAAAGCCCTAAAGAATAATGAAACAATTACGGAATTGGACATCGAAGAAAAACTTAGTACCTATCGTTCCGGACAGGATTTTTATTACGGGGAAAGTTTTAAAACCATCTCCGGATATGGCGCGCACGGAGCTATTGTCCATTATGACGCAACACCCGAAAGTAATGCAGCCGTTCTTCCGGATGGAATCTTATTAATTGATTCGGGAGCGCAATATTTCGACGGGACAACCGATATCACGCGGACCGTTTCGACCGGACAAGTTCCGGAAATAATCAAACGTAATTTTACATACGTTCTGAAAGGACATATCCAATTGGCTTTAGCAGTCTTTCCGGCAGGAACAGTTGGTATGCAATTGGATGTGCTGGCTCGCCATGCCCTGTGGAAAGCCGGAATGAATTTTCTGCATGGAGCCGGACACGGCGTCGGTTGCTTTCTGAATGTGCATGAAGGACCTCAAAGCATCCGGATGAACTACAATCCCACGCCTTTAGAACCGGGCATGATTACGTCTAACGAACCGGGAGTTTACCTTGCCGGCGAATACGGCATTCGCATCGAGAATTTGTTATTGACCGTTAAAGTGAAAACAACAGATTTCGGCGATTTCTATGCTTTTGAAACATTGACTCTCTGTCCGATTGATACCTGTTTGATTGATTGCTCTTTGCTGTCGTCGGAAGAAATCGATTGGTTAAATGCCTATCATCAAAAAGTCTATGACCAGCTTGCTCCTCTGCTTTCTATAGAAGAAGCCAAGTGGTTGAAAGAACGCATTATTCTTTCGTCAAATCCGAAATTTGATGATAAACATTCCTAAGCATCTCAATTTGATGAATATCAGTAGTTTTTGTTATTAGTATCGAATTTCTTATCTTAGAATCAATCCATCGTTTATGAATATTATTTATTTGAACATTATTCTTTAATATCATCGGGCTTTCCGGATATATCCATAACTGTAATAAAGAATTATTGTCATATTCGACAAAGATGATGTTCGATTCGAGATTGAAAAAAGAGTAATAAAAAGTATAATTGGAACCTGCATTGTTCTTCCCGTTACGCAACAGATTTTCATACATTTCTAATAATTCAAAAAGTTCTACCTGCAAGAGATGTAAATCTTCGGTGGAAATGAATTTCAGTTGGTGATAATAATCTATTTTTTTAACAATATCGGAATATAACATGCTGTCGACAATACAAGTGATATTATTCAGCCGATTAAAGTAAGCGACGGACTCTTCATGCAGCGTTTTAATAATCTGCGGAATTTCAATATCGGAATACCGGGTAGTAACTAATGAAATTTTCCCTGTCGAATACAAATAGTGGCAATAATCAAGCTTGAACAGTGATTTATAAGGCAGAAAACGGAAAGGATTACTGTTTATAGCGGCAGTAATCTTCACATTTGTTGAAGTAAGCAGTTTTCTCATAAACTCAATATCATCACTAAGCAGATCGGAATAAATATTCACAGGCTCACGTTCAGCAATGAACTCCCTGTTGAAAAGAGAATTATTTTCTGATTTCAAATCAAGCAGTTTATCCATTGAAATATTGAAGTATTTTGCAATAACTACAACTTCGTCAAGTGAAAACGGTATCTCATTTCTAATTCTTCGATATACCGATTCTTTACTTATAGGAAACAGTTTTGTCAGGTATTTCACCGGACCTTTATTACCAGGCGTTTGCTTGATAATTTCATCTACTACTTTTGCACTAGCATTTTGCACAATAATCTTTTTCATATTTTATTTTTTATTAAGAGTGTGTTAAAATTTACTTGAGGAAATTTAGCAGTCCAATCTTTTATACAGCGAACCTCATTTCCGCTATTCATGGTACTATTTGAAAGAGCAAAATAATCAGCATTAGACTTGTATATTTCGATATTCCTGCAGAAGCCGCAAATACCCCGATTAACAAGCGAATCATAGCTGTTTTCACGGTTTATCATTACTGTATTCCGTACATCGTAGAATATGTATGCACTACAGCAATCATTGTCCTTAATCAATGCAGTCAATTCTTTTGTCATAATGTCCCCTTTTCAGGTCGAGCTGTCATTGTATTACAATAAACTGGTATATTATGCGTGCCACTTAATAGCGTTACTTATGCGAGAAAAGCTATTATGAGGACTTTTGTGAGGCAAAGGTAGTGTGATTTCACTTATTAATATAATATTAGTAGTTAAAAAATGTTAATGTGCGAAAAATAATTTATATCGAATGTCAACCTTGTAGATTATGTGAACGGTATTAATTAAAATAACTAATTACGACAACCAACGTTTCACTCTTTTTAGCTTATCACAATCGCGTGATTGATTTATTTCATATTATATATCTTGTTCATTTTGGGGCGTATCAATAGTCGCAACGATACATCGTAAGTGAGATAACTCCATAGCCAATCGACAAATACGGAAACTTTATTTTTCATTCCGACAATCGATAAAATATGTACCCACAGCCACAACCACCAAGCGACGATTCCGCCGAAATGAAGCTTCCAAATATCGGCAACAGCCGCATTCCGCCCGATTGTAGCCAATGTCCCTCTATCTTTATATACAAATTTTTCTTTTTCCGGATTTCCTTTTCTTTCTCTGTTTAAGTTTTGAGCCAGATTTTTAGCCATCTGCAAAGCTACTTGCGCCACTTGGGGATGTCCTTTAGGTGAATCGCCGGACACCAACAGGCAGGTATCGCCGATGGCATATATTCCGTCGTACCCTTTCACAGCATTGTATTCATCGACAACAATACGTCCTCGGCTATAAGATTCATCGCTCATGCCGGGCAGGCTGTTCGCCTGAATTCCTCCTACCCAAAAGACATTGCGGGAGCGGATTTTATCGCCGGCGCTTAATTCTGCCAGCGAGTTTTCATAATTTTTTACGAATATATTCTGATGGATGATTACACTCCGTTTTCTTAGCGTTTCGGCAGCTTTTGCCGATGATTCCTCCGACATCGCCGAAAGCAGACGGGGCGAAGCATCCACCAAATGTATTTGCATTTTGTTGAAATCCAATTCGGGATAATCTTTGGGCAAGACCGTCTTTTTCATGTCTGCCAATGCGCCGGCAAGTTCGACGCCTGTTGCCCCGCCTCCTACAATAACAAAAGTCATCAACTCTTCGAACTCTTCATTTGAACGGGCGCTTAACGCTTCTTCAAAACTAAGAAGTATTCTGTTTCTTGCAAGCAACGACTCGGAAATGGATTTCAGGGCATAAGTCGTCTCCTGAAGCCGGTCGTTCCCAAAATAGTTTGTATCGCATCCCGTAGCAATAACCAAATAATCGTATCGTAATGAACCAATGCTCGTTTCCAGTATTTTTTCCTGAGGAAATACTTGATCGGCAAGACAGGTTCGAAAATGAAAGTCTTTTTTATTTTGAAAGGTTTTACGCAACGGATAGGCAATGGAACTGGGTTCCAGTCCGCCGGTTGCTACCTGATACATAAGCGGTTGAAACTGATAATAATTTAATTTGTCAATCAATACGATTTGAAAATACCGCGTATCTATCAGTTTGGCTAATTGCAATCCGGCAAATCCTCCGCCAATAATAACTATTCGCTTTTTAGAACCTTTTTCGGGTATGTTGGTTATTGCTTCCATATTAATTTTGTGTCATGTTTATTGCACTGTTTTACGTCCTTCCATATAACGTTTAGCTACGCCGAAGATTGCCGGCAATAATGAAACGACAACAATGGCAAGCATAACCAATTCAAAGTTTTTCTTAATAAATGGAATTCCTCCAAATAAATATCCTGCGCCCAGCGCTACTATAACCCAAGTAAAACCGCCAAGAAAATTGAATAAGACAAATTTCTTGTGAGGCATTTTCCCTGCGCCTGCCGTAAAAGGTACAACAGTACGAATGATGGGCATGAAACGCCCAAGAAAGATAGCCCATGAACCCCATTTTTCAAAGAATTGACGGGCTTCTTCCATGTACTCAGGCTTTAAGAATCGCGACAACTTAGGATGTTTTGGGATGACATCTCCGAACTTACGACCAATTTCATAGTTTAACAAATTAGCTACGAAAGCTAAAGTTCCCATGATGAAAATAAGCGCCCAGAGCGAAAGTTTTTCCGGATACATGGCAGCCATAGATCCTACAAAGAACAGGATTGAATCGCCCGGTAAAAAAGGGAAGAAAACCAACCCTGTTTCTACAAAAATAATCGTTCCTAAAAGAACGTAAACCCAAATATGAGCGCCCGGCGTATTTAGAAAGTTTGAGATCCAGTCATTGAAAAAACCAAATATTGACAATGTTATACACAACATGCTTCACCTGTTTTTACTTTTATTTTATCGTATAAGTAAACTCCGTATCATCCGTCCAAATCAAATATTTTTCTAAAGGACGGGGACCGCAACCATTGGAACCGACGCCCAAGGTTTTTGCAGATAAACAGAAAACAGTAGCCGCGCTGGGAGGCAAATCAATCTTATACTCTACCGGAAACATTTGCTCGTCGGTGTGCGGCAGCGCTGAAAACTGCATGAGATTTTCATCCGCCTGAATATGCAGCGAAGGCATTCCGGCGCCACTCAGTTCTGCCCATCTCACTTCTTCGTGGTTTCCGCGTTCCATCGGTTTTTCGTATTCATACTGATTGTTTACATCCAATGTATAAATCCCTACGTCAAAAGCAGTTTTGCGGTCGGAATAGTTTTCAATGGGACCACGTCCAAAATAAGTAACCTGATCCATTTTCTTATCAAACAGCATACGTACTCCGATGCGTGCGGGGTTAATCCGGAAGCCGACGAAATGTATTTTATTGTCAACGGTAATCGAGCCATCGCCTTTGATTAGATAAGTCGCCGTATGATAAGCTCCAAAACCTTCTTTTCCATCTACTTTTACAGTAGCGGTTATCCGGATTGAGGAATTATCGATAAAATCTACATTCAAACCCGTTGACGAATATTTCAGATCATCCAAACCATATTTACTCCATTGTTCATACGCCCACATATCATCATTGCGATGGGGAGCGCGCCATAAGTGAAGCTTCGGAGCGCCATCCTGCGTAAGAAGATTCACTCCGTTTTTTGTTAGCTGACTTAATAATCCGCTCTTTATGTCAAAAGTTACGGCAAAGCCGTCGCCGGTCACTTTAAGTAATTGAGCATCTTTAGTCATTTTAACCGGCTGAGTTACTTTTGTTTCTGCAACAGGCGGAGTATTCACAGGCAATTTAAATTGCTCGGAAGCGACTTCAAAGCCTTTATCCGCCCATAATGTTTTTTCTTTTTGGGTATAGGAAATCCGCAAAAAGTATTCCGCTCCGGGTTTCGGATTATCAATTTTATAAGGAATATTCACCATCCTTTCCCTGCGGGGAAAGATACGAGGTAATTGCAATGTTCCTTTATCTATTTCTTTCCCGTTTTCGGAGAGACTCCAGGAAGCATCAAAACCGTCGAGAGAAATGAATTGATATTTATTTCTGATTCGTATCATCCCGGAAGCAGGGTCAACTAAATCTGTAGAAATCCATTGAAACGCTTTTTTCATTTCGGGATAATGCGGTTTGATTGTTTTTCTATCCCAAGCTACCACTCCTTTATGAATGAAATAGTGATCGTTGGGATATTCTCCAAAGCCGCCGCCGTAAGCCAAAATAGGATGATTCGGATCACGTTTGTTCCATAATGCCTGATCCTGATATTCCCAAATAGCGCCTCCTATAATTTCGGGATTTTCATCAAATACTTTTGAATATTCTGCCAGAGAACCCATTGAATTGAACATCGCATGGGCAAATTCACAAATATAAAAAGGCTTTGTTAATTCTTTATTCTGAGCGACTTTAGCAAAGTCATCCGGAACGCCGTACATTTTACCGTCGACATCCGCAGGGTTGTTTTTCCCGATTCCAAATCGTTCGTAATGCACAAAACGCGTCGGATCCATCGCTTTGACCGTATCTAAGGCAGCGACAAAGTTTGGACCTACGCCTCCGCATTCGTTTCCGAGCGACCAAATAATAACGGACGGATGATTTTTGAAGTTTTGAACATTGGCGACTTCTCTGTCTAAAATAGCAGACCGCATCAACGGTTCGTTATCAAAACGCCCATCATATCCATGACATTCCAGATTGGCTTCGGCAACCAGCCAGATTCCCCATTCGTCGCAAAGTTCATACCAGCGCGGATTGTCGGAATAGTGGCAGGTTCGCACATGATTGCAATTGCCTTGCTTGATCACTTCCAAGTCGCGAATCATTTGTTCTTCGGTAACCGCATGACCAACATCCGACCAGTGCTCGTGACGATTGACGCCTTTCAGTTTAATGGGAACGCCGTTGACCATAAAAATTCGACCTTTTATTTCCAATTTGCGAAAACCCACTTTCGACGACAGCATTTCGCCTTCGGAATTAGTTAAAACCACCGTATATAAATTAGGAGTTTCCGCCGTCCATTTGGCAGGGTCGGCAACCGGAAACGTAACCGTAAGCTGTTGTTCTTCCTTCGTATTTAGCGCTTTTCCAACAGCGCTTCCTTTCGTTATTTCATTGCCGGATTTATCATAGAGCGTTGCTGTAAATGTTTGCGGTTTACCGGTTTTATCGCCAAAGTTTTTTATTTTAGCCGATACGGTTAGCGTAGCGTCCTTATATTCCTTGTCCAAATCCTGCGTAACAAAAAAATCACGGATATGCACCTGTGGAGCGCACCAAAGATAGACGTTCCGGTAAATACCGTGTAAACGCCACATATCCTGATCTTCAATCCAAGTTCCTGTGCTGTATTGATATACTTCCACGGCTAATGTATTCTTTCCTTGTTTTACAAAGTTGGTCAGATCAAATTCGGCGACATTACGGCTATTGATGCTGTAACCTACTTTTTCACCGTTTACCCAGATGAAAAAAGCGCAGTCGACGCCTTCAAAAGTAATGAAAATACGCCGTCCAGTCCATCCGGAAGGAATATCGAAATCCCTGCGGTAACTTCCCACCGGATTACGCTCTTTATAAGCGGTATATTTCGGATCGGGTTCGCTCATAACATGAGGAAAATCTTTTCTAATGGTATAACCCAAATTTCGATAAAAGGGAGTTCCGTATCCCTGTACTTCCCAATTGGAAGGGACGGTAATTTCTTTCCATCCGGATACATCATAATCCTGTTTGTAGAAATCGACCGGACGCTTCTCTGGACTTGGCACCCAATTGAATTTCCATTGACCGTTCAAATTTACGCAAAGCGATGATTTAAGGCGAATAGCATTCAAAGCTTCCTGCAGATTGCCGTAAGGCATCAAAGAAGCATGGTAGGGCTCTTTGTTGATCCCTATACACTGAGGATCTTCAATCTCAGCAGGATAATCAACTCCCGACCGCAACTGGGCGGTCGCAGTTTCCGGCATAATACTTGTCAGAAACCCTATACTTAACATAATAGACAATAAGGTAAATCTAATCTTATACATAAAACAAATTTTTTAAATTAATTAAATTATTTTGCAAAAATAGCATTATTTCACAGTATAAAAAAATAAGTTATGAAAAAGCGAAATTTGTAGATTACAACGCTAAAGCGATTCCAACATTCGTTTCAAAACGACTTCACAAGATATCTCCCTGTTAGCGGCTTCGGGAATAACAATAGATTGAGGACTTTCAATCACTTCATCCGTCACAATCATGTTACGCCGAACCGGAAGGCAATGCATAAAAAACGCCGAATCGGTCAGGTTCATTTTAGCCGTATCAACTGTCCAACTGCGGTCTTTATTGATAATTTGCCCGTAATGAGCATCTTCAAAAGGCGACCAGTTTTTAGCGTAAATGAAATCAGCGCCTTCAAAGGCTTTCAATTGGTTGTATTCCACTTCGGCTCCCCGAACGAAAGACGGATCCAATTCATACCCTGCGGGGTGCGTGATAACGAAGTCGACATCGGCTTCATTCATGAAATCGGCAAAAGAATTAGGCACGGCTTGCGGCAAAACTTTGGGATGGGGCGCCCAACTCAAGACCACTTTCGGACGCGGCTTGGTTTTATATTCTTCAATCGTAATCAGATCGGCAAACGCTTGCAAGGGATGCGTGGTAGCGCTTTCCATACTGAAAACCGGTCGTCCGGAATACTGTATAAACTGATTAAGAATTTTTTCTCCATAATCGTCCGCTTTGTTTTCAAATTGCGCAAACGAACGAACGCCGATGATGTCGCAATAGGAACCCATCACAGGGATTGCTTCAAGAATATGCTCCGATTTGTCGCCATCCATGACTACGCCCCGTTCGGTTTCCAACTTCCATGCACCTTGATTGACGTCAAGCACCATTGCATTCATACCCAAGTTCATGGCTGCCTTTTGCGTACTTAACCGCGTACGCAGACTGGAATTAAAAAACACCATCAACAAGGTCTTGTTTTTACCCAAATTTTGATAGGCAAAACGATTATTTTTCACTTCAAACGCTTCGTTCAGCGCAGCTTTCAAATCTCCTAAATCTTTTACATTTGTAAATATTTTCATAACTTTCAACTTTCAACTCCTAATCTGTCCTTTTCCCTGAATAATCCATTGATAAGTAGTTAATTCTTCCAATGCCATTGGTCCGCGTGCATGCAGTTTTTGCGTACTGATTCCGATTTCAGCTCCTAAGCCAAATTGAGCGCCATCGGTAAAAGCCGTAGAGGCATTTTCATACACACAAGCTGCATCGACCAATTGTTGAAACAATCCTGCCGTTGCTTGATTTTCCGAAATAATACATTCGCTGTGCTTGGAACCGTAACGGGCAATGTGTTCCAGCGCTTCCGCCAAACAAGCGACGGTACGAACGCTCATTTTGTAATCGAGAAATTCCGTACCAAAACTTTCCGCCGTTGCGTGTTGAAGCAATTCACCGGGGTATTTTCCGTTCAGCGCCTGATAGGCTTTTTCATCGACATAAATAATGACACTGCTTTCTTTCAATTTTTCACAGAGAAAAGGTAAATCGGATAGCCGTTCCTCGTGGATAATCAAGCAATCCAACGCATTGCAAACGCTTACGCGCCTCGTTTTGGCATTGTTAATGATTGCTTGACCGATTTCTTTGTTTCCTTCTTTGTCGAAATAAGTATGACAGATGCCGGCGCCTGTTTCAATAACAGATATTTTAGCATTTTTGCGGACGTAATCAATCAGACCCTGGCTGCCTCGCGGAATAATCAGATCAACAATGCCTTCGGCATTCAGCAAGGCTACGGTCGCTTCACGCTCAACCGGAAGCAACGTACAACATTCAGCCGGAAGCTCATAGAATTTCAACACATCCTGTATGATTTTCACTAAGGCAATATTGGAATATTCCGCATCGGAACCGCCTTTCAGTATGCAAACGTTTCCCGATTTGAAACAAAGAAAAAATACATCAAGGCACACATTGGGGCGCGCTTCGAAAATAACGCCGATCAATCCGAAAGAAACGCTGCGTTTAGTAATTATCAATCCATTGGGACGAACAGTTTCACTCAATATTTTCCCCCGTGGAGAAGGCAGTTGGGCAACAGTTTTTAAATCGGAAACCATATTTTCGATTCGTTCTTGCGTCAATTTCAAACGGTCGTATTTGGGGTCGGAAACATCCATTCTATTTAAATCCTTTTTGTTTTCCGACAAAATATGAGTTGCCTCTTTAATAACGTTTTCTCCAATTGAAAAAAGAATCTCACTAATCTTTTCATCCGGTAAGTACGATAAGCTCACAGTAGCTTTTTGAGCTTTTTCAAAAACAAGCCGATAATCCATTTTTTATATATTTTCGACAAAAATACAATATTTTATTTGGATTTCTTTGTTTTAATAAATAAACTATCTATTTTTGTAGCGAGTAAAAAATCATAGTTAATTATTTTGAAAGTATGAAAAAGTTTTTATTTCCTAAGATTTTAGTGGTATTCTTAACCTTGTTCGGTTTTAGTTGGGGTACTTCCGCACAAACTGACGCTTTTAATAAAGGCGACATGATGATTAATGGGGGAGTTGGAATAGGTAATTACATCAGCTACGCCCATTTTTCAAACAAAATTCTTCCAATTTCCGGTTCGTTTGAATATGGTGTTACTGACTTGTTTGACGGCAAAGGAGGTATTGGGGTCGGAGGGTATTTAGCATATACTTCATTCGGTGATACGGAAGGTAAAAATGTAAATGCCAGTGATTTAATTATCGGACCAAGAGGAATTTTCCATTATCAATTTGTAGAAAATTTAGATACATACGCCGGTCTTATGGTAGGATATGATGTGAAAAGTTTTCCGAGATCGGATTATAATTTGCCTGGAAGCGAATTTTATACTTCCTGGTTTATTGGGGCAAGGTATTATATCACAAAGAATATTGCTGTTTTCGGAGAATTAGGCTACGGCGTATCTCCGTTGCAGCTTGGTCTTTGTTATAAATTTTAAAGATTATTTTACCATGATCCGCTAAAGTAATGAATAGCTATGGCTTTCCCTAATTTATTATCCAAATTTTCTATATTGGCGAATCCATTTACATAATTTCTTACTTCTCTTTGCGACCATGGAGATACCTGTTCCGAGGAGAAAAAATCGATACGGCTTTTATCTTCATATTTTTCATATAAATTAGTCAGCATCAAAGGACCGGTAGAAGACAGCACATCTTGAAATTTACTTTCAGTGTATGCAACCTGAGTCGTTTGCAAACAGGTAATGACAGATTTAAAAAATTGATGACAGGGAGGAGTAATCATCAGGGCATTATTAAAATAGATAGCTTTGCCAAATGCAAGTCGGGGTTCTTCCGGCTCCATGGCAAAATAACACTTTTCGTCTCCTTTTATAACGAAGTGTATAAGTTTAACATATTCTCACGCATCGCATCCGACGAATATATTCTTTCGTAGCGTTCGCGGGCATTTGCACCCATACGTTTACGCTCTTCGGGATGTTGCAGCAGATACAGCATTTTTTCCGCTAACAAAGAAATATCTATATTTACCTTATCGGGATATTCAACAACCGGTATGTGCAAACCTGTAACGCCATCTTCCACCATTTCACGCAAGCCGGTGGAGGTACTGGCAATCAATGGAACGCCATGCATCATCATTTCGATGGCTACATAGCTGCCCTGCTCGTGCAGCGAAGGCATTATTCCGATGTCGGCAATGGAATACAAATCATAGAGTTTGGCTCTGTCGATCAATCCTGTCCAGGTAACATGCATCCAGATGTCCTCACATTCTTTCATGTACATATCAAAAGCGCCATTGCCTGCAATAATAAAATGACAATCCGTCCGTGTGTTCAATACAATCTTAAAAGCTTGTAAAGCATACCTCAATCCTTTTATTTCGTCTAATCTTCCGGAGAAGAGAAAGATTGGAACATCAGGTATATGGTATTTCCGCTTCAGCGCTTGTTTATCGATAACATGATTTCCGCCGGTCAATCCGTTGTATATTACGGCGACTTTATTTGACATTATCCGGTAATCCGCCAGCAAAATTTGCCGCGTGTTTTCCGAAAGGCAAATCACATGATCCATCTTTTCGAAAAGGCTTTTTTCTTTCAGGAATGATTCGCTGATCGATTGTTTGAATTTATCATCCTTATTTGTTTCCTGAGAGGCTAATAGGGTTTTGAACTGCGATACGTTTCCGTTTTCCTGCGGACGGACGATTCGCCACAGCAAGTATTGTCCCAGTCCGGTCAATCCATTGCGCAGGCTGTCGTTTTCCTGAGGCTGGTACATTATATCATGACGAATACGGTTATCGAAATCCTCCAGTACTTCGTCTGTGTCGATATTCAGAAATCCGTTTTGCACAAGGTATTCAATGCCAGCGCCTATACCTGCAAGCCCCCGATTGTAATCCACCGGACTGTTTGCATGAATTTCAGCTTGTATCTGTTTGATGATATCTATGGCATAATCCTCAAATAATTCATTACCGGTATATCGTGCATAATGGAAAAAGAAAACGGCTACGCCCATCTTACCCTGCCACAATCCGGAATTTCCAAGCAGTGTTCCGTTGATTAGCAGCATATCGACAATCCGCTTCAACTGTTCCTCCTTTTTCCCCGAATCCTCCCGCATCATAACCTTTTAGTTTTTAGTTTTTTACATGGCATAGGTTGGAGCGACCGATAGCTATTTCATAATTCGATGGAGAAGGGCAAATTAATCGAAAGCAACAGCGGCTGCACGGTTCTACCTGATAACGTGTATTGCGCCATGAAATTCCAGCCTCCAACTCCTTGCATAAAATACCTCCTATTGGTTCTTCTATCTTTCCTATCGGTTCACGGTTAATATTTGCATAGATTTTCCCATCAGACAGAACGGTTATCTTTCCGAAGTCGTTGGTATTTAATGCTTGCAAAGCAAAAACTCCCTGACGGTCAAACTCTACTGCAAGAATATCTTCTTGAGCCACAAAAATATTATCTTCAAAAAATTCTAAATTTTCTCCATCAAAATAAGGCTTAACTGTTGTCCTGATATCATATTCAGCCAATTGCTCGCTCAATTGTTCGGCTTTCTCAAACTCGCCTATAGATGTAATACCAATTTCCCACAATTGATTGATATTTCCTTTTTTCAACTTATCTGCCGTAGCTATCAGGGAATCTATTTGGTATGAATCGCAAACTATAATTTTCAATTGGAAAGATTTGTTTGTAAAGATGTATAACAAATCCAAGTCTTCCGGAAGATTTAGATAATTGACAATAAATGTTTGCATGGACTCGTTTCTACCTAATACTTCAAACAGTTCAAACAATTCAGGATATTGAAACGGATTTCCTCCCGTAATATTTATTGTTGGACAAGCATAAGCGATTGATTGTAGAAAGTTTTTCAATTGCTTAAAATCAAGCGTATTTTTCGATTTCGTACAACAAGTCCATTGTTTAAACATATTCCGGCATTCTTTGCAATCATGAACACATGTCCCATTCAAATAAATAGTTACATCATGTAAATAAGACATAATATTTTCACTCACAGGAATATTGTTTTTTTTCATACGTTCCACGCTTTTCTGAAGATTCAGAAACGGTTGCATCACAATGGGCTTTGGTAATTTTCCTTCAATTATGTTGCCAAATCCGGCTTCCTGCAAAGATTGTACAAACTCATACAAGCGATTATCTTCCAATTCTTTCATAGTAATTAAAATACTATACATATTATCGGTCTGTTGTAAATAACTTACAACTTTGTTGATAACTTTATTTCTTTCAAATACTATTCCTTTTTTGATATGAGTGTTATAAAAAAGATACCATTCACTGTCTTCGCTTATAAACACGTAAGGATCCAAATAGAGCCAGATATTTTCCAAATTTTCCATACTTTCCGTTAATCAATAATAACCACTTCTTCCATAATCCGTTTGTAAAGCTCAGGATGTTCGGACAATTGATTCATTTTTTCCTGAAGGTATCTTTCAAACCTTTGCTTATTTGAAAAACCCTGGCAAACAGGTTTGTTTTCCAAATTCTTTATAATATACATGCATTGTATGCAATGTCCGGCTTGGTAGCAACTGGCGCATTGCTTTCGTAACGAATCGTAATATCTGTTGCATTTGTGCGCAATGTCTTCACAATCGATTTCAACCCCATTTTCCGTCACTTTCCCCAAAGCAAATTGGTAACCTATTCTTTCACATGGAAGTATTTTACCAGTAACGGTCATAAATATCTTTTTCGAAAACGGATAACAGGTTGCAGTTGGAATATACCGGATTTCGTCTGTCTTCCGAAACAAATCATTATACGTTCGATATCATACCTGTCCAACCTTTTAGTTAAAATAGGCTGATTAAAAAATTATAATACTGATAATCAGACGAATAATTTTAGAAATCCAATAAAAGTTGTTCAAAATCTTTATTTTGTTCTGTTGT
>Ga0123357_10001696_pt1 | contig 23718 bp, 19 predicted proteins | sample TergutEmb28metaG_FD_89873 | JGI IMG/M metagenome (GOLD analysis project Ga0123357, IMG submission 89873) | Embiratermes neotenicus P4 segment gut microbial communities from Petit-Saut dam, French Guiana - Emb289 P4 | ecosystem: Host-associated > Arthropoda: Insects > Digestive system > Gut ... | reverse complement strand
GTGTCAGACTTGTGTGTTGTTTATTTTTTTTCTTTTTAAAAATAAGGGGGTGGGTTGAAAAAAAATTAATTTTCCTAAACCATTATGTAACCTCTGTTCCAAAAAAAAAACAAAAACCCCCCCCCCCCCCCCATTCCTTATATAAACTGATGTATCTGAATGGACATTACAGACATCATTCTGGACTTTTTGAGATATTCTAGGTAGTCTCTTATTTCAGCACTCTGTAATCGCACCAGTTGTACTTGTACTTTACTTTTATTCTTTTCAGTACATAATACATCAAAATTGTGTGTCTAACCATCTACAAGTAGACATGAAATTTCTGTCTTATGTGTTCAAATGAATCCATCAATAAGACTTTTCTTATTGTACAATAGTATCCCATCATTTGGGATAGGATACAGGACCATGTGGAATCTAAAATGTTGGAAAATTATACAGAAAGGAACTTTAAATTGCTTTGCTGCTGTATATGGTATGAACGTTGCTCCTAGTAAGTACTGAGATTTTAGTGTATTTTAACAAAATTAATTTTTTCAGGTGGGATGTACTTGAAAATAAGAAAGTTATAACTGCAGATCTACAAACAAAGTATTACTTAAATTAGGAACCAATATGTATTTAAATAAAATGTACTGTTTTAGGAAGTTTCAACACTTTGCTGTTGGTTCACTTATAAAGACATGATTGCTATGCCATACGTTGTTGACAGGTCACTTACTGCAACATTTTCACACACAATATTCTATACATGTGTTTTTCACCTTTTCTCTTTCACTTACCTTATCAAGGTTATGGATGCCTTGAAGTAGAATGTTTTGGTCTCAAGTTACAAGCATGCAGACCCTTTCTGACCCCACATTCTTGGAACCATAAGATTGCAACAAAATGACCATAAATTCAAATACCCTTTCCATTTTCTTTTGTAACTTCCTTCAGAAGATACCATGGCTTTGTGTAGAAGTGTTATGAAAGAGGATGATATTTTGTATGTGTTATATGTGGATACATATTCTGATGTCTGATGATTGTAACTCTGATATTTTAGACTGACAGTGACGTCCCCACAACTCTTCCACTTAAAGAATTTTGATCTGTCCCTAAGTTTTCACTAGTTCGAGTGCCATATACAATAAGAGGAAGAAAGTAGTGAACTGGGTAGCTGTGAAGATAAAACAAGCCAGGAAACACAAGATGCAGGGAGGCTATTCAAAACACGGCCTGTATATGAATATTTTCTACAGAAATTCAAGTCATTTTACAACCCAAAGAACTGTAACTTGATGAAACCATGGTCCTATAGCAGGGTCACTTGAAATTTAGGACATGCAGTCCAGGGAAAATTAAATATTGAGTGCTGGTCAAAATGGTGTGTGAGGCGGTAGATATATGCAGCCGAGGGGCAGAATTTGGAGGACACAGTTTTATCACTTTTAGGCAGAAACTTAGGCCAGAATCATCACATCTATCAAGCCATTTTTATAATAGTGTGAGATCAGCTGAAACATTGATAGAAAGGCGAGACTTGTGGCACTGTGAGACTAACAAGGAGCATTCTGTCTGACCTAAACGTGAAACCAACCACTTGAAAACAGGGCAGTCAGCATTCTGGAGGGAAGGTGACATAATAGTCCAAGTGTGGTTGGACAAAAGACTTGTGCGAATGAAAAGCATGATCTATGACGCAGCAGTAGTGAATGCAGGAAGGAAAGACAGAACTGACTTGGAAATAAAGAAACCTCATGTTTTGTTCAGTGCAGTATATTTATGAACTGCATAGATAGGACAGACAAGTACCTTAGTTATTACTCAGATCTGAGGAAAACTGTGAAATGGCTGAATGTATCTGTTAAACTGTGCACCTTCAATGCATTTTTGTATACTAAACATGAAACACAAACAAGATATAATGTACAGTAACTTATTGCAAGAGGTAGCAAGTTCCCAGATATATGAAAGTCCAAAATCCAAATGAGTTGAGTTCTGATGAATGGCAATTGCCAGAGAATCAACCAATTCAAGGGGGTCTAAACAAGATTTACCAGGCAGACTTCAGCAAAAACAAACTGGAAAAAATTGTTGCTGGTGGGGAGGGCAAGTAGTATCCTGCAAGACAGTGTAAAGTGTGTACTGCACATAAAAAATGAAATGAAACAATGTACATTTGTAAATTTTGCATTGTTCCACTTCTCAAAGGGTCTTGTTTTGAGAAATACCACTTAATTAGGAACTGCTAGACTCTCTACATGAACTTTCTGCAGTATTGGATTCAGGAGTATCATCTATACAACAAACTGTAACTGAGAATATAATGAGGGGTTGAACATTTGAAGTGTGTAAAATGTCTGGGAATTTGAGGAATTTAACTAAAGGGCCATCCGGTTGGCAAAATGTTAATGGAAGATATGTTCAATATAGAAATACAAAATGATATTAATTTTATTGGTTCTGCTATATCTTGTATAATTGTCTCCCATATGATGGTCTTTAGTTGACTAACACATGACAGAGTACTGATTGAGAGGGTACCAATTGTACTCATAAGCGTACTTTAATGGTTATTATGTACAATGTCTGAGCTACACTGTAAGTAGTGAATCAGTTTCACAATATTTCTTGTTCATGCTGCTTGTAAAGTCAGTCTTGATTAATAGCATTTGTTCATATAATCAGACTCATTACTTCCTTTAGGTTCTCTGTCAGTATTATGGATTTACTTGTAGTTTATATAACAGTGGTCTCAGAACCTCACACAATATAGTGTTAAATGATAGGGCATTTAATGAATAGTGAAATGAAGAGGCTGTAGAAGGCAATAGTTTTCATGGCCCCATTGGATGTACTGTTGCTTGAATGGACTAAGGTAAACTGTGGATAGTCTCATTCAGGGTAACTGTTCTTCAAGCTGAGATCTGATCTCGATTATGGAGCAGAGTGCTAACCACTTGACTGTAGCATTTGGTTATTCTGTAAAACTCAGTGTTATTCAAAATGAACACCACCATTTACACACAATCCTTCAGAGGTTGTATATTCACATAGTCCTCCTGACCTATCTGGTCAATCTCATCCCTCTTCCTGGAAATAATGTGTTATTTTTGTTGACTAATTATGTCATATACTTACACAGTTTTGCAGATAAATTATTATTAAAATTCTAAAAAGCAGGTATCCTATAAGATATGCATTTTTACAGACATAATAAGACCAAAAGTTGTAAAAGGTGTAGAAAACACAGTTCTGGAAGGTTACTTGCATATATCACAATAACTGTGAAATTTCTAACTAGTTAAGTATAAAGGTTGTGCACCATTCATTGTGGCATTATCAGCAATGTAGGCAATACAATTCTGGAAATGGCTGTTTTCTGAAGGGTCTGTTTTATTTAACTGAAATGTGATGCTGGAAAGTGTGCAGTATGTGTGTGTCTGGGGATAGCGGTTAACTCCATCTAAACAGCCTACCTCAGCAGTGTTCATATTTTCACCTAATTTCTACTCCCCCTATATGCCTTCATGTCATGCAGAGGAACAGCTGTACCTTTGCCTTTATGGAAACAGAGCCTATTTCAGAAATATCATGTTTCTTTAACTAGAATGGGATGATGGACAGTGTGCGTTGTTTGTGTTTGGGAATAGAGATTAAACTCCATCTAATGGGCCCACCTTAGTAGTTTTTACATTTCCACCTGATTCTGGAGAGAGCCATTCTGTGGAATGAGCTTGTACAACCAAAACAAGACTGTGGGCATTATGCAGTGTATGTATCAGTTTAATAACATACCATTCTGACTCAGTGTTTAGTATTTTACAGTACAATTCCTTCAGTCCAGAAACTCATACTGCAGACATTTATGATATTTCAGAAGTTGAGGAAAATGGTCCCAATTCTTGAAAATTTGGCATCAGTAACATTAAATGCTTGTATTGGTTTCCTTGTTTAAGTGTGTGTTGTCTGGAATTTCTGAACCCAATTAGCTATTATAATGGTTTCTAAAAATTGTAAGATGCGTATTCAAGTACCATTAACTATTCTTCAGAAACTTGAAATAATGAGGAGGCGTAAAATTGGTGAAAGTCACAATGTGATTATGGTTTCATACAGCAATGGATTGTCATTTATCTATAATATAAAGAAGCAGAGGGACCAATTATGATCCTTTATTCTGTACCAAGTGATAGTGTATGGGTAGTGTGTGAAAATATGGACTATTTGTTAATCCAGGACCTGTTTGGTCTTGTGGGTGCCAGATTACAGTATTTCTACTCTATATCCTTTTATTCTCTTCCTCTTAATAGATAATTATAAGATTTTATTAATTTCAGCTTTGAAAGGCAGTGTACATACACAGTGGTGCTTGATGTGGTGGATAATACATTTAGCATAAATTTAGAGCAGAGAGTTAATCACACAGCGATCAAGATATTTGCACAGGACAAGGAATACACATTGATGGTATCAGGCAAGTGTTACATGTTTGAAGTGTCTGAATATATATCAATGATTCAGTTAATTTGTTAGGGTATGGTTACACATTGCATGTCCAGTGCAGTTTTGGTTGCATACTGCTTTAACCTATTTCATTTTTTAGCCTCAGTTTGCAGTGAAATCTTGTTGTAATGAATGTGAGAATAACAAAGTTTAAATTAAATGAAATGTTTATCTGAGCCCAACCAATTTACCATATATAGGTAAAAATGTTCCACTTCAATGAATACATACATACTCTGAATATTATTGTAATGAAAATATTAGTGTAATGCAATAAAAATCCACCTGCCTAAGAACCACAATATAATGAGTATAATGACATATGTAAAAACTAAACCACTGAACAGCACACAGCACGTTATGTAAAAGCCACTGTTTCAGGTACGAGACAAGAGGGGGGCAAAAAAAAGTGAATTACTTGTGATTGTATAGCTGCTTCATGGAAGCTATCCTGTGCATAAAACCGTAAGATAGAAACTCATCTTCTTCTCGATTGTGACTCAAGAATACCATTCCAGCAGTGCATTTCACTCTGCATCTGCAGAACAGCCTCAATTAAGGTGCATTTACATTGGTGGGTTGCATGAATTTAGCTGTGCAATCAAGATCAAAAATTGAAGCCATGTTCAGATGTGATCAATCAGCAATTGGGTTGATTTAACAAAATTAGAAAAGGTGCCTTTACATTGGTTGATTTGAGTCAGTTGACACGTGTTGCAACGAGATGAGGCAGGAGGCCTTTTGACTCATCTGAAGCAGAAAGAATGCATCTTCATTAAAATTCATTATTGCTGCATGACTTACTTGCCCATGTTAACACATTCTCAATTCCTTCAATTTTTGTGATGTGGATTATTTGTGTAATTTTATGTAGTGGTTTGTGCAGAATTGAGTTGAAATGACAGATGACCATGTAGATGCAGGATTTGTTTGGGCTAGCATTTGCATGAGCATACAACTCGAGTCAACTGATGGAAACATGGTTCTCTAGCTGAGCTGTTTATAATGCGCTCTGAGGTCAGAACTTTGATGTAGTTCACACTAATAGCATCATAAAAAAACATTTGCTCACCAGTTAATGGAGCTGTGTGACCTCACAGTGGGATTGCCAGATGTGAGTCCCTCAATGATAATGTCAGACACAATTCTGATTACTGTACCCTCTATTACTATTAACTTTGTGTTCCAACACCAGCTGTTACAACAAATGGTTACTAACAAAATTCCACACCATGTTCATTTGTTCTTGCAGTAATGATAAGATTTGTTTCTTCTGTGTACATCGTACACATTTCCCTGGCTTTCATCTTTGTAAACAGAAACCTGTGCTGTTTGAGGAATGTGCATTTTCTGCCTTATGAATGTTACCATAATATAAGGGTGTGGATGATGGGTGGCGTATCTGAAGAGGGAGTTTTGTGATTTGAAAATCGAACGAAGGCAGAAAATTGTAAAATTCAGCTACAATTGTGATTTGGTTTCTCTAAGCTGTAATTGTCCTGCAAGATGAATGTGAGAGTGAAACTGAAAGTTCAGTGGCACTGGTAGGGTGAAAAACTGGCAAAGTTATGTAAAAGAAAATTAGATTTTGAGATGACATTGGATGATGTTATTGGTGTGGATAATATTGCCATTATTGTTGAAGAAATGCAGGGGGCAAATTTGTGTCAAAAATCTTGATGACAAGAAATGGGGTTTATGGTAATAACATGGATGTCAGAGGAAGAGGAAGAAGCCGATGGTGGTGATAATGGGAATGTCAGTACTGCTATGGAATAATACAACATGGCATGAATTCTTGGGACTTCATAATGACCCTGGGCTGTGTGTTGGAGGTCAATGAATTCCACGAGAGTTTACTAAGAAATCACTATTAAAATGAGCTACACAGGGAAAAATTTATGCACTCTTTTACATAGTGAGCATCGTAAGTTTGGTCTTAATTTTTGTAGCTGTTCGTGACTGTCATTCTGAAATCTGTAATATGTTTCATTGTAACACCCTTTCATAAAAACAAATATAATTTTATCACCTACATCAATTCATTGTATCAAGATTTCACTGGTTTGGGACCCTCAAATGACACATATTTATTAATGCATTATTTATTTGTGTATTAATTATTCATCTATTTTACTTATTTATTATCTATTTATTTATTCACTTAATACTCATTGACTTATTTGTTTAGTTACTTGTTTTTTGTATTCACTTGTTTCTTTATTTTGTAAGTGGTTCAAATTATAATGCATGAAGTTACAGCATAATTGGTGAGTAATTAATCTTAAATTATGTTAACAAAGTATTTTTGATATAAGTTAAGGTACTATTCTGGCATGTACTTGGATGGACAGAGGAAAAATGGAAACTATTAGAAAGTCTGTGAGGTTAGCTAATTTCTGGGCTGTGATTGGCACCAAGGCACTCCTGATACTACTCATTTGACAGCAACTTTCAAATACTGTTGAATGTTAAATGCAGATGTGGCTACCATTTAGATTTGAAGTTGCTGTGGCAGTGTCTGGTTTGCAAGCTTCTGAGATGCGATGTTATGCAATTTGGTAGAAAGGTACAAACATTCCAGAGGATTGTACTGGCTTCATTTTCATGGTGGAAGAGTCACTCTTAGTCAGGTTCTTGAAAATGAAGTTCCCTCTACCTGACTGCACAGCATCACATCCTAGAAGAATGTAATTTTGATACACTTCTGTAAGTGGTAAATTTGTGTAATGTCATTAAGTAACCTAATATCCTACCACCCAATTATGGTTCACATGTATTTTGATATGCTGAATACATGATAAATTCCTTCAGAAATTTGTGTGCAAAATTACTAAGATTAGTACTTTATCCTATATAATGATTTTGTGGGTTTTGTTTTATGATTAGCTGTTTGACATTTAGTTGTAGTAACAGCCTTTTGAATTTGTTACTGACACATTCCATTCAGTGTAAGGTACTTGCAACTAAATAAAGAGAGAGTGAGTGAGTGAGTGAGAGTATATATACATACAAGTATGGGACCTTTTATCCAGAGTGCTTGGTTCTTAGGGCTTTCTTTGTAAGGAGTTTTTCTGTAATTTGGAACACCACGCCTAAAATCTACTAAAACACATTCAACAAGACAGCATGCATATAATGTAACATTGAGGCATGTTTGTATAACCATTGTTGCCATGAAAAAGCAATAAGTTTTATATATTTAGAGTATGTGTCTAGCTTTAGTTTTCCAGCATGCAATGTGCATGTGCCATATCATATTGTCATCTGTGGCCTGTCTGGCTGTACCATGTTCTTCCACATTGTCTTATAAAAGGCACGATTTTTGGAGAAATGTTATTTGACATAAAATGTATGTTTTGATTTTCTCTACAACTTTTGTGTGAACCATCTCTCATTCTAAGAATAATTCAGTGAGTTGGTATCATAAATGTATTCAACTCCTCAGTAAAGCACCCTTTATTCTTGTCAGATTTTAATGAGACTTGAATTTCTGGACAGATTTTCAAAAAGTACTCAAATGTCAAATTTCATGAAAATTCGTCCAGTGGAACCCAAGTTATTCCATGTAGATGGACGAACAGGCAGACAGGCAAACATAAGAAGCTAATGGTTGCTTTTTGTGATTTTGTGAATGTGCCTGGAATTTCCAAAAAGGAAAGTGCTTTACCTTCAAAATGTAGGTATGTTAGGTTATCATCAGAACAGCATGAAAACGAAGTCCTGGTTCTGTAATTGTATGGTGCAATTTCTAAATTTACTTGTTCTGGAACACAGATGGTTTGTGGAGTGTTCCAGACACCAGGACACCACATAAAAAAGTTCTATGTCTCTAGTATGTGTATAATTTTATTGCAGAGGAAAACATCCCAGTCTTCTATGTTGGGACACGTCGTGTAGGAATTCCTACACAGTTGAGTGGGGTCGTAGTAGAAAATGAAGCCCATTTCATAATTTTCAAACTCACAGGCACTGGACTTACATTGAAATGGGATGGCCAGGTAAAGCACATACAGTCACACATTTGACACTGGTATCATGTCTGTAAATATCCTAGCCCGTAACTGTTAAATCCATATATGGCTGCTGTGAATATGGACAGAAATAGTAATAAATTTCGTAATAATTTTGAATGTTCTGTGTTATGTCTGCAGTGGGAAAATGGAAAGAGAAGAAATAGAAATGTTACACTTTTATATATTATAACTGATAGGCCCTGGGTTAAACAAATAACAGTGTTTATTGACACTACAGATAAAACAATTAAAACAGTAATGGCCACAGAACACTTCACCAGAATTTCAAGAATCACTCTCAACAGACAATTCAGTACTCATCTACTCAGTACTCCGGGCTCATAGCCCTGACATTGGTCTCGAACACAGTACTTCACAGATTTGCTTCACTTGCTGCACACTATGCATTTCCTCACCTTTACTCTCCATCATCCACTCTCCTCGCTCTGCTATACACCCCACACTCTGAATCACTGTGACAAGACTCACTATTTCTTGCAGTTTGCTGGCCTTATATAGCACTGATTGCACTGCTGGAACCTTCTACACTATCCCAGTAAGCCCTTGAATATGCCATCTCTTTCTGGTCATCGCTGGCTACCTCTAGAAGTTTCTCTCCTTCTTGTGCAGGAAGTGTTTGTCATACCAGCGGTCTTGATGTCAGAGGCTTTGCAGATTGCCACATTACTAGGCATTGTTGCCCTCTGGTATATTATTGTTGATTAGTTTGTCAGGTTTCTTATTTAAATGAATACTGCATATCCATTGTGAATGCACTCAAATTATGGTAAAATAAACCTGGAATTCAGTGAAACTTGGATTTTATATTTCTGAAGGGATGATTCAAAATTAATGTAAAATAAAACAACATGATAATTTTCAACTATTAAATTAAATACATTAAAGTCTGTATTACATTGTAAATGTAATCTCCTTCAGTTTATCCACATGTCCATTAAAGTGAGCTGCTGCTTCTTTGTTTCTGAACCCTGCATACCTCATTCTACATGCTTCTGATGGCATAAAACTGATTTATTTTCTCACAGTGTTGATGTCTTCTAGTGTTGAAAGAATTTTGTTGGATGTTCACTTTTTCCCCTGTCATCATCCTTCTGTACTTTTCCCTCCCCTTCCCCATGTTTTGCCCTTGTCCCGCTTTCATGCACATGAAATGTAAGTTTTTTATCCCTCGTTTGTTCTGTTGTTTGTATCTCATATATTACTTGATAATTATTGCACGATACATATGATGTGACTCATCTGCTGTCAGCTGACCCCTGTCATCTTTATCTGTGCTACGTTCTATTGAATCTTAATGTTATTTTATCATGTGAAAGCTCTTGGTTCTTTACCATAATTTGGATTGCTTTCAATTAAATCCACTTATCTGAAAGCAGTTCACTATTATCATGTGGGTGACACCAAACCATGATTCTGCAGTAAAATCTGGCACGTCAAATACATTATATGGTGTGACCAAATAGTTTGTGCACTGAATTTGATTGTCCCTAGCAATGCTATACTAGTGTTGGCCCTTTGAAAATGGGAGTTGTACCGAAAAAGCATTATCTGGAGTGAAATGTTGGAAACTTGGCAAGTGCTTCTTATTGTTTTGCTTGCATCATAGTCCTATTATTAAATATTCTTTGCTTTAGTGCCATCTTAACTTTTGGGAAAATAAAGAAGTTACAAACTACTAAGTTTGGAGATTATGGAGGGTGTGGAATGACAGTAACTGTAATTTTATAATAATAATAATATTTATTTACTGCAGTTGGGTTGTCACCCGGTGGCAGTGGTTATTTTACATGTAAACAAAACATGAAATTGGTTAGTACTAAATTTAAGTCAGGAGGGCTACATGAGAAGCATGTAGTGGCAACTTGGAATCTTGGGAACCATCTCAGCATTTGCTTTTAGGCAAAGGGAAACCAAGAAAAACCTGTGTCGAGATGGCCGGTCGCAGGACCTTCCGAGTTCTGACCTGTAGCCAGCAGTCCGGCATTTAAAATAAAAAAATAAAATAAAAATAAAAAAACAATGCCCACACAGTACAACAAATACACATAAGATAACAACACACACAAGTCAACTACAATGATACACACGGTCAACCAACAACAATTACCCAAAAGACAACTTAAAAATAGGAACAAAACACCCGAGACAAATTAGAATACAACATGTACGAAAGGTAAAAACACCCAAGTAAGAGAGTCCTATGTACAGTTTTTTGTAATTGTTTTTTTTTTTTACAGTCATTAATTCACTCACGCTTTCACCCCAGTCTTTCACTTCTCATCACTTACTACTCCTATAAACCTTTTCCATAAAGACTTGTTCCTCCCCCTCCCCTTCCCTATACTGCACTTCACTTCACCTCATTCCACTTCACTTGCTTCGTTCACTTCACTTCACTTTATGGCACTTCGCTACACTCCATGTTAAATAACTTTTCCCTTAACTTTAGACTTTTCACTTCACTATACTCTGATTCTCTCCACTTTTCGATGATTTCCAGCACATTTTACTTCCTTTTAATTCAACTCAATTATCACTTTCCTTACCCTCTTTTTAAAAGTGATTGGTTTGCAGGGGAGAATTCCTAACACTTCTGTCCGTAACTGGTTCCAGTGTTGGATGGTCCTATTTACAAAAGAATATTTCCTTATATCCGTCCTTTGTCTCCTACTCCTAATTTTCCTTTCATGATCTACTTTGTCTAAAAATTTATGTACAGACTGCAGAGTGAGCAGGTGCATTATCATGATAGAGAAACCACTTGGTGGCAATTCAGCACATGTTCAGATTGTCTTTGATATTGCTCAGAAGTCATTCATATGAAATTCCCAACATGTTAGCAGCTTTGTGGGCAGTGGTACTACTGTTTTGTAGGACAAATTTTGTCACTTAAGACATATTTTAATCTGTTTTACTTGGTGTTGGGTGTTTGGCATATTCAGCAGAGTTGACACCAGCTTTGAAATTGGAAAACCACTCAAAACTTGTGTTCTTCCTATTGGTCTCCAAAGGCTACTTTCAACACTTTGAAAGTTGTTGTATTTTTCCCAAATTTAAATCAAAATTCAGTGCAGACATGCTTTTCCAAGGCTGCCATTTTCTAGGTATGCCAAAACCACAAATAGGTTAACACACACTTTTACTTAAGAAAACATTACTCAACAATCACACATGCTGCAGGCTTGTTTCAAACATGAAATAACTCAGGAGGTTCTACTGTAGCCACACCTACTGTTAGGAGTTTATGCTGTCTGGAGTGGTGTCATCTCATGATCATCCTTAAAAATATTTAACTCATATACATGCATGTTCATCATGAAGCAACTTGTGATAGTGTTTCGTCAAGTTGCTTGCAGTAATAATGTTTGAATAACCTGACGATTCCCTGGACAAGTTTGAAAATGCTGATACTGTTTTGGGGAAAAAAAACAACTTGCACCTTGTAACTTGTTGCTTGGGGATGAGCAGCACACTGTCCACAGAAGTAAAAGTTTTCTGTTTTGGCTACCTATTCTGCATTAGATTCCCATAATAGTCATAAAGATGCCTTGTATATCCCATACTTTTCTGTTGGCTCCATAGTCAGTGGGAAAATTTCTTAAACCTATGAGGATTTTCCTCCTTCCCTGTCACCACTGGTAGGAGTTTGTTGGTCTCATAGGCTTTGCATGCTAAAAAAAAATATCTCATTGGAATTCTTCCCATCATAGCAAGGATCCCCTTTCAAACTCCGTGTTTTGTCAGGTGGAAGCCTGGAGAACAATCCAGCCTAGGAAGCATTGTAAATCTTATGCTTGTAACCCTCATTAATTTTGAATAATAGTTCCTTTCTCCATTCCTCCATTGTTGAAGAGTCCATCACTTTGCACTGTCCTGTACAGCTTGGTACACAACACCATGTTGCTTCTTTAAACTTTTGATCTAGCCATTAGAGGTTTTGAAATCTTCAATGCCTATCCTCATACCAGTGTACAGAGCCTTCTGTCTCAGCAGTGTGCCAATAAGTACTTCATTGCTGGCTGTATCTTATTTAACCCATGTGACCAATGAACTGAACATTTCTTGAAACTGTGACTGTTTCAGGTTGTTCCTACGCCCAGAAGACCTGCCAGTTTGTCAACAATGCTTTCGATTTCTTTCCTGATTTACAATAATGATTAGTGTTCATGGCGCATTTCCTATGTAGGCAGCCAATAAAACATATTCTTTCCTTATTAGCATCGACTTGGCCTGGGAAGTCAATTTTGTTCCTGAGTAGAGATGCTTCCCTCTTCTTTGATTGATTCACAATGGTGAAAGATGTATCTTAACCAAACATTAAAATACAGCTGTTTGTCACTTTGCATTAAATCACCAAGCATCAGTAACACAGAATCTTAATAAGAATGTGAAACTTGTAGTCACTTTTAATGAATTAGAGGGAGAAAATAAAACTTTACGAATTAAATTTGCAGTAGATTCAAAAAACAACACTAATATAGTGTTTTAGTAAGCATGTGGAACTCATGGTCACATGTAACTTGCATCAAAGGTCATTTGTCACTACATAAGCCTGACATCAGCAGGAAATACAATTTCACTCTGCTGGCATGACCTTGAAGTCATGGTATAGTAAATGTATTTGAAGACAATAAGAGAATACATGAAATTATAACCAAAAATAGATTTTATTTCCCTGTTTTTTTGAATTGAAAGCACTTAAAAGAGCAGCAGCAAGTCAGTTTTTACTCAATTTGAATGTGTAATTTAGGAATAGGACAGAAAGCACAAATAGTATACATATTTCAGGAAAATGTAACATTATTATTGTGGAAGTTTTGTTGGGACTGGTAAAACATTTATAGAACAAAGGAAAACATAGATACAAAGAACAAAAAATCCATGTTTTGTTGTATAATATTTTGAATTGTTACAGGATTATGTGGCTATTAGTGTAACTGAGAGTTTGTGGAACAGATCTGCAGGACTGTGTGGGCTGCTTGATGGGAGAGCTGAAAATGACTTCATGAGTAAAGATGGCTCATCTGCACATAGCCTTTCTTCTTTCATCAATAGCTGGAATGTTAAACCACTGGGAGGTTGGTAAATTTAATTATCATGATCTTATTTATCATCATCATTGTTATTATCACCACCATTGCCACTGCCACTGCCACCACCACCACCACCATCACTGGCACTGCCACCACCACCACCATCGCTGGCACTGCCACCACTACTGCCACCATCACCACCACCACCACAACTGCTGCTGCCTCCACAGTGATAATGATTGCAACAGTAACAATCTTGTCCTCTTCCTCCTTGTTCTTGGCCTTCATCCATGCCCTTGAATACTACTATTACATCTTTTTTACAGGTTTTCCTATTTGTTGTTATTCTAATAAAACTTGATCAATTCTGCATAGCTTTGGACATCGTGAATATCCTTCACTGTTGGTATTATTCCTGAGGGAACCCATGTGGGTTGATACTCACTCCTTATTCTGTCCTCTTTGTTTTAGTTTTTCATGCAGCAGGGTTCTCTTTCATGTATAAACTAAACTCTTTCCCTGTTACTTCTTTCTTTTCTGAATTTCAGGTGATCACTGTTCATCACCACCAGTAGAAACTCATACCTGTGGCAGGTACAAGGTACATGATGATGAGGAAGAACATTTTCAGCTTGAGAGTGCTGCCACAACTTTTTGTAACAAGCTTCTTCATGACGCACGTTTTGTGGCTTGCAGGGATGTGAGTACATAATACTAGAACTTGGCATGGTACAAAACATATTCATTCATATTCTGGTTTCCTGGGCAGTTATGTTTGGAACAATTAGTGGTGAGAGAACACAGTGTTTCATGGATAAAAAGTCCTGGGTAAGAAGTTCCAAGGGAGAAGTATTTCCCATGTAAGAAATTAGATTTTTGAAGTCCCACCAAAACTTTCATGATAATAATGTTAAATTTTTCCATGCATGAAGTTCTTTTGTAAGATTTTTTTCTGTTTTAGAAGTTTATTTGTTTGGATTTTCATTCAAAAGTTTTCCAATTACTCATAATGTGCTTAAAAGGCAATACAGCCATTGTCATTTCTCGATGGCTGAACTGTACCATAACTGATAATTGATTGTGGACTACTTTGTCACTTGCACCTGAGGTAATGACTGTTCATTTCTAGTTCCTCGGTTTTTATTATTAAATTTTTGCTAACAAGCATATTGTAGAGGTGCTGCAACAAGGTTTGAACTTCAAGTATGGTTCTGAAGGTTTGTTACAGTAGATAATGTGCTATGACTAATGGAAACCTGTTTAATGGCATCCCTGAGGTGGAGGACACAAGTGAGATAAATGAAGAAACTGAACCTGTGCCACCAATAAATGACTTTAGACTTATACTTTTTAGATGATCTGTTATGACTGGGGTTTTATAAATTATTGTTCAGCAGTGAGACAGTGGTATTTCACAGTTCACTGCTAATATGTCTTTGTGATCTTTATAGTGGACATATTATGAAAAAATTGCTTGACATAAAAACGTGTAAGTGAATCCAGAAAATGAATTTTAATGTGTTTGATATCCTGTGCATTAATTGGATTTATAAAATGTACAAACAACCAACAAATCACTTTAATTTTATGGTATATTTATATTTATAATATCTTCAAGAACATGTTTCGGCCAGTAATCCAGCCACCTTCAGGGTGATGCCTTCCATACAAGAATACTATTGTAGTTAAATGTGTCACAGTCACTCCATAATATTAAAAATGTATAATTTGTTTAAAATTTTACTTTTGAATCTTAATGTAAAATAATATAGGATAAGGATGGATAATTGTGAAACAGTGGAAGTTAAAATTATTTAGTGTTTGTGAAGTGATGTATAAAGTAGTTATATAAAGGTAAAGCAGTCCCATTACAGGCCTGGACAGGCCCAGGGGTTCCAGGAAGTTAAGAGTTCCCAGATTTCGTGACAATGGCACAGGATGGTGGTAGGTTGTCAGCCTTACGCACCGGCCGCCTTTACCCCCAGGAAATACTCCTGGTACTCATTTCTGTTAGAGCCTGAGTTGACCCCAGGGCCATAGTGCGATCAGAAGAATTATATGTCAATGAAAAATCACACCAGCTGGGATCGAACCAGCGACCTTCCGATTTGTATCACAGCACCTTAACCACTGTGCTACCACGGTCCCCAAAGTAGTTATATGGTGAGTTCTAATCCAGAGTGTATGTGATGTGTTTTCTGTGTGGTGCAACATAGAAAACACATCACCTATACTCTGGATTACAACTCACCATATAACTGCTGTATACATCACTCCACAAACATTAAAGAATGTTAACTTCCTGTATTTTATAATTATCCATTCTTATCCTATATTGTTTTACATTATTATTCACAAGTAAAATTTTAACTAAAATTATGCATTTTTAATATTATGGAGTGACTGACACATTTAACTACAAATGGTATTCTAATATCAAAGGCAGGACCCTGAAGGTGGCCGGATTACTGGCTGAAACATGTTCATGAAGATATTGTAGATAATAATACATCATACAATTACAGTGCATTTGTTGGTTCTTTACATATTATAAAACCAGAAAATGTACTTATTCTTGTAAAATCTTTTCCCCTCCAGGAATTTCTTTTATGCAGGTCCATTCAAAAATCTTAAGCAGGAAGCACTGTGAATGCTTGGAGATATAGCAATGTGTGATATACCCCAAACTTGAGATGTTGCTGTATGTACTGTGTCAGATGCATTCCGAATGCACCTTCCTGCCTTTCTGTATCGTGTGTGATGTACTCTGCATTATTCCATTCATTTACGTTGCACACATTTTAGTTTCTGTGAGTGATTCTGCATGGCAGGAGTGCTGCTCCATCATGAGAGAAGGGTGAAACACAATTTCCAATTTTGGCTGGAAAAAATGGAAAGAACTTTTGGAATTTCAGTACATTTTTTAACATCGGAAAGTTTATGGGGATATGGATTTTTACTGTGGCACTTCATTTATCTTGGCCTTCTTGTAGAGGTTTACCTTCAGCGTTTCTTAGCTTTTAGTGCAAGATGGAAGTGGTTGGTCATAATGTCCAATCTAATTTACTTCTGATGAACAAGCCCCAGTATCTGCTACTAGGAGCCTGGGTTGGCCTGCAAGGTGGTATGGATGTGTTTGCCCTGAAAAAGCATCTTGGCCCTCCTGGGAGCCAAACCATTAAGTATTGAGTGCCTTTATGATCGTGATTTATTTTAGAGTTCACCTTCTGTATACTTCTTAAAACCAGACCAAAATATTCAACGTATATAGAGCATTAGGCCAGTGTACATAGGCTGATGGAAAATATTTACGATACAATTTTTTATAGAGACACTACTGGTAATGTTGAAGTGACAACCATAAAGGTTATATAGCATCATGTTCTGATGCCACATAGACCAGATGGGTAGGTGGCAGGTTAACCATGTCATAAGTGAGATTATCTACAGTGCAAAATTTTTTCCCTCTGCTCTGATGTGAAATAGTTTTGTTGAAGGAGCAACATGTTTGCATTAATTTCTGCTTGAAACTTAGAATGTCCACAGACACTTAAAAAGGTGCTACACAACGACTGCAGAAAAAATGTTGCATCCATTCAATACATTTGAGTGGCATTCATGTTTTAAAAATTATTACACTCCTGTCATTGATGGTCCACATACACAGGCTGGTCATTAACAGTGTGAACCAATGAGACTGGTGACCATATCAGGTAATTAATCTGTGAGGGCATTTGATTATCAGATAGATTACTGATGAAGCCAACTTTAATTTGCCATATGTGAAGCAGTACTCATGCATGATCTTGGAATGAGATGCATGTCAGCAAAACTTGTTCCTTGGCTTCTCAGGTAAGACCAGACAGAACAGTGTGCAACAAGCATGTTTTGAATTGTTCAAACATGCCAGAAATGATGCCTTCTACTTACTGTGCATTACTACCAGGGATGAATTTTGTGTTTATGTCTATGACCTTGAGACAAAACAAATGTTATATAATGGGAGGCATGAACATGACCTCAGTTGAAAGTGAGTTAAGTGTGGTCAGAAATCAAGACAACCTAGACTGCCATCTTTGATGTGGAGTATTTGGTGCATCCCAGATTTCTTTTCCAAAAGCAGAACATTAATGTGACTGTTTACAGAACCATTCTGCAATGCCATGGAGATGACATTTCATTGGAAACAGTATCACAAATGGTCTTCAAGTGCCAGGCTTCTGCACTGTGACACTGGACCATGCCACACAGAATTCTTGGCCAAGCACAGAATGCCAGTGGTTCCCCATCTGCTTTACTCACTAGATTTTGCCCCCATGAAAATTCTTATGCTTCCCCAGGCTATAGCTTGTCCCTAAGGGGAAGCAATCCAAGATGTAGTAGGTACAACTTATTACACATGGAAGATGCAGTCTTTTCTGAAACATGTGTCACAATCGTGTCCACAAGAGGAAGGATTGCAGGAATCACTACATACAGCCTTGAGGATTGTATGTTAAGAAGTTCACTCAAAATTATTTGTAAATATTTTAGTTTTCCTACAATAAACTTTGCCACCTTATTTTTATTTGCCCTAGTATGTTTAAGATTATGTCGCATGGTAAATTAAAATGTTTAAGAATTTCATATTACTCAGCTTGAAAATTGCATTTGGAACCCTGCCATGATAATGTGTCACAACTTATGGCTCATTAAGTGCTTCTCTGCAATTATTACAAGCATGTGTAGAATCTATGAGGCAGATACAATTGAAGCCTGTTTTTGTGTGCTCACAGGTGAAAGTATTGCAGTTAGGAAAAAGTCACCACCGGCATGTGGACAGAAGTCACATTGATCCACAAGCTAGGTGTTCCATCTGCAAAGAATTCCTTGGGCTGCTACCAGAACCACTATTCCTCTGCTTCCTGCATGCTGTCATTCATTGTAAATTCAAGGGTTTTTATTTAATGGTCCTAACATTCGAAACTCTCGTGGCAATAAATCTGGGCTGAATACAGGATATTTGACCATTTCCCATACCATGGAATTTTGTTGGTCCTGAACTCTGGGTGCCCTCACTAATGGCATCATCTTCTTGCACAATGAGGTTAGTCCCCATGTGGTCCGCAGAGTTCAGGACCAGCTGACAGCCATGCTGTGGGAGGTGCTAAAATATCCTGCTTACAGCCCGGTCTTACCAACATGTGATATGAAATTTTGGAACATTAAAGGACACTGGACAATGGTTATGGCAAAAAGCCAAGGAAATCTTTGCAAGTGGAGTATGTAAATTCTGGATCACTGTGACTGTCTAAGTGCCTATGGTGATCTGTCCAAACTGCTGCAATTTCTTCACCTGTGAGCATCCTGAAATGGGTTTTAGTTATTTATGAATCATAACATGAAAATAACCTTTTCACTATTATCAAAGGGCTCTAATATGTTTTAAGAAAATATAAACCCATGCCCCAAATACTTAACACTTTAGAAATAAAAAATGTAATTTGTTTGTAGGTTGTGGATGTGAGGCCATATTATGAAGCTTGCAAATGGGACTTCTGCTCATGCAGGCAATCAAATTCCCAACGAAATGACTGTGCTTGTCAGTCATTTGCAGTGTTTGTAAAAGTATGCAGCCAGCATGGTAAAACCACAGCCGTCAAGAATTGGAGGGACAATTCTATGTGTCGTAAGCATGACTTATAGTTATTGATACAGTATATGGTAGAAATTTAAATATTTATCTCAAATTTGAGTAATCCCAATAAAAAAGATAGTGTACCAGATTGGCTGCAGTAAGGTTGCTTGTTAAATTGTCATCCCTAATATGTAGATTCATTTGTTGAGCAATCTGTAATATGGGAGTACTGTGTAGCTTTCTCAGAGCTTCTGTGAAACACAAGAAAGCTACTACATATTACAAATTATGATTCCAGGTCAGTAACTGAGCTAAACATCGGTTCTGAGTATAACAGAAATATGCAAATGAAATCCACTCTTTAGTTGTGAGTAACAACTTTGTCTATTCAGTTTTTATTGAAAGTATTAAATTCATTGACAACTATTTTTTTATATATGTACAATACAATAGTCTCCCACTTCACCTACAAAGAGAGGACTGAGACGTAGGGTGGTTAATCAAAAAGTTGGTTAAGAAAGAAAAACCATGAATAAAAAGTAACAGGAATGCAACATGGAGTGATAAAGCATCATTTTTACTTACTGAATATAACAGTGATGAAAATTCAAACCTTCTGGTATTTTGTGCATTGTCAACTGTGGTTGCCAACATTTCAGAGATGTTTAGTGCCTCAATCTTCAGGCTTAAGAAGTCCAAGAAGAGTGTGTGGAATATATGTCATTTACAACACTATTTTTCACATGTTCAAATGTGGCTGGAAATGCGTAGTAGGATAATATGAGAACTGTCTTTCTAGCTATGAAATGCACTGGAGGTCGTGTGTATTTTCCATGTGGACCAAGTTCACAAGAAACTTGTAAATCGGTCACTTTACCAGCCCCGACATCAATCACAGACTCTTGTGAGGAGGGTTGTTACTGCCCTGTTGGAACAGTCCTTCATGACCACCAATGTGTTTCACGGGAACAATGCCCCTGTCAGTTGCGTGGGAGGATGTTTCAGCCAGGAGAGAAGGTTCCAAAGGATTGTAACACGTGGTAAGTTTTATGAGTGATGCTGATATTTCATAGGTTTCACTGTAGTCAGAATCTATTTATTTGTATTATTGAAACTATTAACAAAATTTCCATAATTTTTGTTGATGTGTAGGTACTAATGTTTCTGTTGACCATACTGCTTTCATATTTATGGTATTCCAAAGACAGTGTGCTCTTCTGAAATGCTGATACTGACATAGCAGACTATATTGCATCACATGCCAAAAGATAGACGTCTTTATCAGCAGTATTGTGAGAACCTCAGATCCCACAAACTATTACTAATTTCGTATTTAAAATTTACCATAGTTAAAAGACTGAAATCCCATACATTTTTATACAATAGCATTCCTTGACTCTGGCACCCAAGTGATTGGACGGGTGCCAGATTATCAAACAGTACTATACTACATTGACCTAACTTTTTTTTTCTACTTTGCAGCTAGCTGTCAGAGACTGTGTGCGTGTCAGTTATTTTAATTTCATCATGAAAATCTTAGTTTTTTCAATTATCAGAGTTCCATTCACAGGTTTTTCCTTCCAAATGCATTTCTGTAAACCTCTTATATAACCCTTGTCCACATGCTGAAATATCAGGATTTTCCGAGTATTGGCGTCTGGATTAAAGTAATTGTACTGTAATACATTATGTAATTTGATGAGGCTGCCTCACACTTTGGTTGGTTGGAGGTCTGAGGTTCTTTCACATGAGACAGAATCAAGAGAGATCCTGGCAACAATACACAGTTGTGTGTATGATGGCTTTAATGACAAGCAGTAACTGCATGTATACCATATGACCCACAGATTTGAATGTCTTACCAATTTCAGGTTTCTGAAGAGAATGATAATTCTAGATATTAATATTGCCATGTTTCTGACAGGTTCACCAGTGCTCTTGTTGTGGATATTTTTCAGCAGAATTTTTTTGTTTTTGCAGCACTTGTGTTGGTGGACATTGGTCATGCACACAAATAAACTGTGGTGCTCGTTGTGGAGCTGTCGGTGATCCTCATTATCTTACATTTGATGGGAAACATTTCAATTTTATGGGGAAATGTTCTTATTACCTCATGAAGGGAGACAATTACAGCATAGAAGCAGAGAATGTGGCCTGTGCAGGTGCTATCTCAGAGGTGAGGTGTTTGTTTGTTGACAAAGCAATATATTTTTTTGGACTGGTTTATCCCTGCTGTGCTTCGCAATAATGTAGACCCAATACATTATACAGCCTACACAACAATTTTCCATCATTTTATACTATGTTGTACTGCAGCACTTTGGCTATTGTAAATGGCCATTACAGGCAGTTTGTGAAAAATTTTGACAAGCATGGTAGGCATAGAGTGCCATTTATTTTAAGGAAAATGAGCATTGGGATCTCACTTTGTTTCCACTGAGTACAATATAACTGTTACACGTTAAAATTTCATTGACTTTTAAAATCCTCTAATGTTAAAGTTGAGTTTATGGGTATATCACAGATTTATTTCTGCTGTGATACACATATCTGCAAACTGAATGTTGTTACATTATCCTAGTACAAAAGTATAGACTGTTCTCTCACAAGGGATCCCTCATTCTGAAGTTTTCATGTCTTTGATTGTATGAAAGGTCGGTACAGTATCCTTTAACCTTTTAAAGCCTAGTGGTTTCTTTGTGTACCACCACATTTAACATTCAAAAATTCTACATGGTGCACTTTGCGTTGAGTGTTTTGTATGGATCTCAGAATAGACAGCGACTTTTGCTTTATACAATATTAACTGATTGGTTTTTATAACCATGGTGGGAAGTGTTTACTGTGTGATACAGACTGATTCCTTATATAAAGCAGATTACGTTTCATCTTTAAATGGTTAATTTGGCAGTTCTGATAGTTTGGCACTTGAGGAAAGTAGTCCCAACACCAGAAGTTATACTGTCCATAACTTATGGTGTGCATACTGATTCCATTACTTTATGTTGGTTTATCAGGGCCTTATTGAGTCCATCAAGCTATTGTAATGGCTTTGAAAGCTGGAAAGATGAGTAAACATTGTACTGCTGGTGAGAGGAAACACATAAATTCAGCAGTTTCTGAGAAGCTTGATGTAACTAGAGGGCTTAAAAATGGTGAAAACCAAAGTGAAGTAATGGCATCATACAGCATTGGATTGTGAACTATGTGTAATATAAAGAAATGTAAGGACCTGCTGGTTGTTTATGGTACAGGTGAAAGTGCGAAGCACTTTGTCAGACAATGGATATTGTAAGAGCTTAAATTAGTGCAACTGGACAGTGTGTTCCTTAGGAACACATTGTTGTAAACCCTGAGCCTGTGATAATTGGAAAAGCTAAGTTTTTTTTTTTTTTTAATGGAATGAACACAATTGACAAGTGCACATTCTCTGAGGGCAGTAACAAAAATTATCGTACGAACTTAGGTCAGTATAGATACTGTCTGATAATTTGGAACATTTGATAGTCTGATGCTTTTTCAGTACTGTGAGTGCCAGATTAAAGGATTTCTACTGTACTATGAAAACCCCAGATTCATTTACATAATGAAGTTTAAATGTGTGCTCTTTGTTGTCCCAGCAGACTATACCAATTTCTGTGGGACAGGCATTTGGAGTTTGATAACTTAGTGGGGTAGATTTCTCAATATTTAGATAGACTTGGTGTAATTGCATGTTGTTAAAGCCAGCTTGTACATTTCTGCTAGCAGAAGTATTCATTTTTCACATGGAATGTCATCGCTGTCTTTAACATTGTCACGTTTTGAAGCAGCTATAACTTGAAAGGGAAATAATGCTCAGATAAAAGAATGTAACATTTATTTATGTGTTTGAATATGTTAGAGGGGGAATGAGAAAGTCACATCCACAGACTCCAGCACAGTACTTGTGCTTCAGTTTATCAATCAGTGTTCTCTAGGTCCCTGGTAGTGTACAGGAAACAGAAAAAAGTCAATAGAAAAGTTTCATTTTTGTGTGTATGAGATTAAGCAACTGATTTGTTGATTAATCATTTGTTGTTAATGGTCAGATTTTTTAAAATATTGCTTGTATATTGCAGGCAATGGGTTTCCTTCCTGTAAGCGGTTCTGTATATCCTTCTTGTACAAAAACTGTTACAATTCATCTCAGTGAACATAATATTAAGTTGAAACAAGGACATGAGGTGTTAGTAAATGGACAGGAAGTGTCAAAGCTGCCCATCACAGCTGCTGGAGCTAACATACATAGTGTGTCTTCCATTTTCCTGAGAGGTAAGCTCACATTGTAAAATGTCTGATATGTGCATTTATGTCTTCTGATAGTAAGTTGTATTGTGCAGAACCCAACAGCCTTCAGACCTTTAGTGTCTTTTGTTGCAACCCATGTGTTTTTTTTTCATGTCATGGTCAGTGCCTTGCAAAAATGCAGTTTCACAGTGTCATGCTTCTGTGCATCTTGTGGATTCAGAACTACTGCCTGTGTGCTGTATCACAACTCCTGTTGTACTGTGTCTTT
>Ga0123357_10001695_pt1 | contig 23732 bp, 20 predicted proteins | sample TergutEmb28metaG_FD_89873 | JGI IMG/M metagenome (GOLD analysis project Ga0123357, IMG submission 89873) | Embiratermes neotenicus P4 segment gut microbial communities from Petit-Saut dam, French Guiana - Emb289 P4 | ecosystem: Host-associated > Arthropoda: Insects > Digestive system > Gut ... | reverse complement strand
AACTGACCCATGTTCTCAGTGTTGATGCGGAAATAGGCCTGCAGCGGTATGTTGACGTGCACACCCGGCGGCACATAGATGAATGATCCACCCGACCAGACAGCTGTATTCAGCGCCGAGAACTTGTTGTCACCGGCCGGTATCACCGAACCGAAATACTCCTCGAACAGTTCTGGATATTGCTTCAGGCCAGAGTCGGTGTCCAGAAAAATGACGCCCTGACGCTCTAGCTCCTCGTTGATCTTGTGGTAGACCACCTCTGACTCGTATTGGGCCGCGATCCCGGCCACCAAGCGCTCCTGTTCGGCCTTCGGTAGGCCGAGCCGGTCGTAGGTGCGTCGAATATCGTCCGGCAGGGCGTCCCAGGATTCCGCCACCCGATCAGTCGGGCGGACGTAGTACTTGATCGTGTCGAAGTCGATATCAGATAAATCTGGGCCCCAGGTCGGCATCGGCTTCTTGCCAAAGACATCGAGAGCTTTCAGACGACGATCCAGCATCCATGCAGGCTCTTGTTTGATCGATGAGATGCCCCGCACGACCGCCTCCGTCAGGCCACGTTGGGCCAAGGCGCCTGCGGCATCTGAGTCATGCCAGCCGTATTTATAGGTGCCGAGCTCGTCCAAAGCGGCGGCCCGGTCGATCTGTTCGCTCACTAGTTCTTCCTCTCAACCGGACCTGGAATGTGCGTCGTACACACCCCGTCGCCGTGGGCGATTGTCGCCAAGCGCTGGACGTGAGATTCCAACAGCGACGCCAGCATCTGGGTCTCGAGCTCACACAGCTCGGGATAGATGCGGGCAACCTCGGCCACGGGGCAGTGGTGCTGACAGAGCTGATCACCATTGCCCAAGGGGTGGGCATCGGCGGCATAACCCGCGGCGTCGAGCGCCGACACCAGCGCATCCACGCGCGATTGCCTGGCGTCGCCCACCCGGCTGGCTTCAAAGACGTCTTGGATGGGCCCGAAATGCACTTTGGCCAGTGAGCCCAACCCATCCGGACCGGCCGTGGCGATCAACTGAGCGATTGCCTGAGCCGCCAACTCGCCGTAGGCCTGGTGAAACTGATCGCGTCCTTTATCAGAAATGGCGAAAACCTTGGCGGGACGCCCCCTGGCGATGTCCCGGTTGTGGCGTTGCCGCGCGCCGATCAGGCCCTCGTCTTCCAAAGCCTCTAAGTGACGTCGAACCGCCGCCGATGTCAACCCCAACAGCCCCGCCAATTCAGTGGCTGTCGTGGCGTCCTGGGCCATGATGGCGCCCAACACGCGCTGGCGCGTTGAGGCCTCGGAGGATTTCACAACACAAGTGTTGCATAAATCATTGGGCAACACAACGTAGTGCTAAGATCGGAGGACCAACGTGGGTGAGAAAGGGCACGAAATGAGCAAAACAAGGTTGAAGCAGTTGCAGGACGCCGGAGTCTCGATCTGGCTAGACGATCTGTCAAGGTCACGGATCGACCAACTGCCTGGGCTGATTGACGACGGTGTCACCGGCGTGACAACCAACCCGACAATCTTCGCTGCCGCCTTCAAGGACATGAGCGTTTACGGCGACCTGCTGGCCAAGGTTAAAGGCCAACCCACCGCCGACGTCATCCGCGCCCTGATGAGCGCCGACGTGCGCGACGCATGCCGGGTGTTCGCGCCCGTCTTCGAGGCAACCAAAGGCTACGACGGCCGCGTGTCAATTGAGGTCGAGCCAGGTTTGGCCCATGATGCGCCCGCCACGATCGCTCAAGCAGCGGCGCTGGCCGAGCAAGTCGGCGAGCCCAATGTACTGATCAAAATCCCCGCCACAATTGAGGGCCTGGCCGCAGTGCGCGCCACCATCGCGGCTGGCATAAGTGTCAACGTCACGTTGATTTTCTCCCTCGAGCGCTATCGTGGCGTCATGGACGCCTATCTGGCCGGGTTGGATGACGCCTTAGCGGCTGGCCGCGACATCTCAAAGATTCACTCCGTGGCGTCATTCTTCGTATCGCGGGTCGACACCGAAGTTGATAAGCGATTGGCCGCCATTGGTACACCCGAGGCACTCGCGCTGACGGGCAAGACGGCTGTTGCCAATGCCCGGGCTGCCTACGGCGAATATGTGTCGGTGTTCGAGTCTGAGCGTTTTCGAGCCCTACAAGCACAAGGAGCAAACCAGCAGCGGCCGCTATGGGCGTCGACCGGCACCAAAAACCCCAACTACCCTGACACCCTTTATGTGGCCGATCTGGTGGCCGTCCCCTGCGTCAACACCATGCCAGAAGCAACGCTGCAGGCCTTCGCCGATCACGGCGAGGTCGTCGGCGATACCATCACGCCGGAGATAATGGGCGCTCGTGCCATCCTCGGCGAACTTGGCACTGTGGGTGTCGATTACAGCGACGTCACCGACTTTCTTGAGTCAGACGGCGTCGCCAAATTTGAGTCATCGTGGGACGATCTGGTCTCTGCCGTTGAAGGCGCCCTGCGCTAGGCCCCACAATGCGTGTTCACAGGTACAGCCAGCCGGAGGCACTAAACCAAGGTGTCGCCGATGCCTTGGTGAGTCATCCCACGGTTGGCCAACGCGCGCTCCGGCTGTGCCTTTCGGACGGTCTGGGTGACATCTGCGCGGCGATCAGTGCCACTGCCACCGATGGAGCCAAAATGCGTCGCCTTGATCTGTGGTGGAGCAATGATTGCTTTGTCGATGTGACCGACCCGGCCCGGGTGTCAACCCGTACCTTGGCTGCTTTGGGTGGGTTACGGCTAACGGCGGGGCACATCCATCCAATGCCAACGCCATCGGGCAACCCAGATGTCGACGCCGCCGCGATTGCGTATGCCGCAGAACTTGGCGACGTCGTCTTCGACCTGACTGTCCTGCTGATCGGCGAGGACGGCCATGTGGCCGGGTTAAAGCCCGGCTCACCAACCGCCACCCAACACAGCGTGATTGGTGTGCGAGACGCCCACGGCGAGTGCCTGACGCTCAGCTTGGGTACCTTAGCCCGCAGCACTGATGTCTGGATGATCGCCATCGGCGAAGCCGTTGCACCGCTGTTGCCGCGAGTGTTGGAAGGCGACGACGCGTTGCCGGCCGGAGCGCTTCGGGGACGCCGGAGTACAGAATTGTTCGTTGACGAGGCTGCGGCCGGGCAACTCCCCCGGCATGTCTGTGAGCTTTAGGCTCTAGGACGCAACCGGCGGGAAGAACCGATAAAGAACCAGCAGCACGACGACGCAGGCCACCCACAGGCCGCCGACGATCAAAGTGATGCGGTCGAGGTTGCGTTCGGCCATTGAGATGCCGCCCATGGCCGTCGACATGCCGCCGCCGAACAGGTCGGACATACCGCCACCCTTGGCCTTATGCAACAGGATGGACGCAGTGAGCAGCAAGCTGAGCAGAATGAGCACGCACGACAACACGATGATGGGCGTGGTCATAACTGACGACATTGGAATCACCGCTTAAGCATACCCAATGATGGCCGTCAGAACCACTTCTTACGGCCCATGAAAAGTATGGCGATGCCAGCTAAGGCAAAGGACACGCCAATAACGCCGTAAAAACCCCAGATCGGGGCGTGCCAGGGGTAGCCGTCAAGATTCAGGTTCATGCCGAAGGCCGAAAATATCATCGTCGGTATTGACAGCACGATTGTGACAACCGCCAGAGTCTTCATGATGACGTTCTGGTTGTTGGAAATAACGGAGGCGTAGGCGTCCATCATGCCAGACAGAATGCCCGAATAGATGCCCGACATTTCCAGTGCCTGCTCGTTCTCGATAATCGTGTCCTCAAGCAGGTCGTCGTCCTCTGGGTATTTCTTCACCTCCGGTACGCGAACCAAGCGGTTCAACACCCGCTGATTCGAGACCAGTGACGTGTTGATGTAGACCAGCGACTTTTCGAGTTCAAGCATCTCGATCAGTTCTTCGTTGCGGGTCGAGCGACGCAGGTTGGCCTCCTGGCGATCGATCATCTTGTCGATAACACGCAGAGCAGACAGATATGCCCCGGCATTGTGCATCAACAACTGCAGTGTGAAGCGCGTCTTCATGAAAGTACGGAAATCACGCACCCGGCCCTTTTCGAACTCGGCGATAACGGATACTCGCTCGGCACACACAGTGATGATGGCGGCCTTCGTGATGATGATTCCGAGAGGGATCGTGACATACCATTTGCGGCCCGACCGCAGCTCCGTGGTGGGCACATCGACGAGGATGAGCACATAGCCGTCTTCAGCGGTTATACGCGATCGCTCTTCAGGGTCCAACGCGCTCTTGAGATCGTCGGGGTCAACGGCGCACTGCTCCGCCAACGCGGCGATCTCGGCCGTTGACGGATCAATCAAGTTGACCCAAGCGCCGTCCACGACATCGTCGATCTGGCGGAAACCGCCATTCGCATCCGAAAGATAGACCGTCTGCATGTCCTCACCTCCGCGGATACCCTATCACCGCTCGCCAATATTGGCGCCAGTTTGGGTCTAGAGTGTTTTCTATGAACAAACGAATCTTGCGAGCCGCAGCGCTCGCGCCGCTCATTCTCGTCCTCACGGGTTGCATGAGCATGACGATGGACGTGAGCATCAAGTCCGACAACGACATTTCGCTCACCATGACGATGGGCATTGACGACCAGTACCTGCCGATGCTGGGCGCCAGCGACCTTTGCGCGGCCATCACCCAAAACGGCGTGGAAAGCAGCATGGGGTTACCTGGAAACGTCAGTCTGACCCCAGGGACGGCGAACGGGCAGCACACCTGCACGATAGCCGCCACCGGACTGTCACTTAGCGACTTCAGTTCGACCGGCTCAACTGGCTCGGGGCTGACACATGCGAACGGCCAATACACCTTCACAATGGACATGGGCGACACCTCGGATCTGTCCAGCTACGGTATGTCGCCCAGCGACATCTCGTCAGCGATCAATCCATTCGCAATTTCGGTTACGTTCCCCGGCGCCGTTGTGTCGAGCAACCCAGCCGGCACAGTGGACGGCAACAAAGTGACCTGGGACGACCCGACCGACTTGTTTGGGACCACGCCGCTGACGGCCGTCGGCAACGATACCCCGGCTCCCGGTCAGATCGGTTCGGGTGGTGCCGGCGGGTCAGGCGGAATTTCCACTGGCCTGATCATCGGCATCATAGCTGCCGTCATCGTGATCGCCGCTGTCATTATCCTCATAATCGTCAGTGGCAACCGCAAGAAAGCCCAAGCCGCAGCAGCGCAGGCCCAGTATGCGCAGGCCCAGTATGCGCAGGCCCAATACGCACAAGGCCAGTACGGGCAGCCCTACCCGACCGACCAATACGGGCAGCCGATGCCACAGTATGCGCCCCAGCCGCCATACGCGCAACCACAGCCGATGGCCGCCCAGCAGCCCGCGCAGTACCCGCAACCGGCTCAATATGCACCACCTGCCCCTCCGCAACCTGCGCAGTATCCGATGCAATACGCGCAGCCGGTTCAACAGCCCAACATTCCACCGGTCGACCCGTACCAGCCGCCGGCTGTTCCACAGCCCGCCCAGCACGCCCAACCCGACCCGTACACGCAGCCGCCTGCCCCGCCCGCACCGCCGGCCGCGCCTTACGGCCAGTAGGGCCAGTAAATACAAAACTGGCGGCCCCTTTTGGGGGTCGCCAGTTTTGTATTTGTCAGAACGGCAGGTCGTAGAACCTGGTTATCAAGCTGAACTCATCTGGGTCGAGGCTGGCACCGCCAACTAGGGCCCCGTCGACATCGTCTTGTTTGATGATGCCACCGATCGTTCCAGCTTTGACGGAGCCGCCGTAGAGGACGCGCACCTGCGCAGCAGCGTCGGCCCCATACAGGTCAGTCAAGCAAACCCTGATGGCCGCGCAAACCTCCTGCGCGTCGTCCGGTGTGGCCACCTGACCGGTGCCGATGGCCCAAACCGGCTCGTAGGCGATCACCAGCGACCCTGCCGAGGTAGCCTTGACGTCAGCCAAATCGGCCTTTAGTTGGCCGATGGTGTGCTCGACGTGGCCGCCGGCTTGGCGGACATCAAGACCCTCGCCCACACAGATGATCGGCGACAGCCCGTTGGCCAGGCATTGCTTAACCTTGGCATTGACCTGAGCATCCGTCTCGTTGTGGTACTGCCGACGCTCGGAGTGCCCGACGACGACGTACTTGCAACTCAGCTTGGCCAGCATGGAGGCGGCGACATCGCCCGTGTAGGCACCCTCGTCGTGCTCACTGACGTCTTGGGCGCCCAACGTAAGCGGCATACGGTCACCGTCGATCAGGATCTGTACGGTACGAAGATCGGTGAATGGCGGGATGACGACGCACTCCGATCGCTTCTGATCGTAGTTATGATCGGCCAGCGCCCAAGCCAGCTTCTGAACCACGCCCACAGCGTCGACGTGGTTCAGATTCATCTTCCAGTTGCCAGCGATCAGTGGCAAGCGCGCCATCAGTTGCCCTCCAACACGGCGAGCCCTGGCAGTTCCTTACCCTCAAGGAACTCAAGCGAAGCGCCACCGCCGGTCGAAATGTGACCGAACTGGTCATCGCTGAACCCAAGCTGACGACAAGCCGCCGCTGAGTCGCCACCGCCGACCACCGACAGCCCCTTGACCTGCGTCAATGCCTGCGCGATAGCCTTGGTACCCTGCTCGAACGCCGGGATCTCGAAAACGCCCATCGGGCCATTCCAGAACACCGTCGCAGCCTGCTCAATGGCGTCGGCAAACAACTTCTCGGTGGCCGGCCCGATGTCCATGCCGCCCTGATCGGTCGGAATAGCGTCGACCGCCACGACCGACACATCACCGATCACCTGGCGGGCATCGAAATCCATGCCAGGGGCAACGCGCACGTCGACCGGCAAGAGGATCGTCTTGCCAGCCGCTTTGGCCGACTCCAGGTAGCCCTTGCAGGTCTCGATGTTGTCAGCGTCGAGGATGGAATTGCCCACCTCAATGCCTTGGGCCTTCAAGAAGGTGTAGGCCATGCCGCCGCCGACCACCAGGGTGTCAGCGATCTTCAGCAGGTTGTCGATGACTGCGAGCTTGTCGGCCACCTTGGCGCCACCTAGCACGACGACGAAGGGACGCTTCGGGTCGACTGTCAGCGCCTTCAGCACGTCGACTTCCTTTTGCACAAGGTAGCCGGCGTAGCTGGGCAGCAGCTTGGCGATATCGTAAACGGACGCCTGCTTGCGGTGTACGACTCCGAAACCATCGGTTACGAAGACGTCACCAAACTCGGCGTACTTGGCGGCAAGTGCGGCGCGGGCCGCGTCGTCCTTCGATTCCTCGTCGGGCTCGTAACGCACATTCTCGCACAGTGCGATCTGGCCGTCAGCCAAGGCAGCAACTGTTTCGTGTGCCGAAGGCCCGACGACGTCGGTCGCAAGCGCGACCGGCTGGCCGAGCAACTCGCTCAACCGCTTGGCCACTGGCGCCAGCGAATACTTCGGGTTGACCTCGCCCTTCGGGCGACCCAGGTGCGCCAAGACGGTGACTTTGGCGCCACCGGCCAGCAGCTTGTTCAACGTCGGCAGTGCTGCCCGGATGCGTCCGTCATCAGTGATGACGTCGCCCGACAGCGGCACGTTGAAATCGCAACGAATGACAATGCGCAAGCCCTGGAGATCGGCGATCTCGTCGATTGATTTCATCGCAGACCTCTTGTCACAGCTTTGAAGCAACCAGCGAGGTCAACTCAACGAGGCGGTTGCTGTAACCCCACTCGTTGTCGTACCACGACAGGACCTTGACCAGACGACCGATTACCTTCGTCGACTTGGCGTCGAAGATGGACGATGACGGGTCACCGACGATGTCGGCTGAGACGATCGGGTCTTCGGTGTAGGAAAGGATGCCCTTGAGCGGGCCTTCTGCAGCAGCCTTGATCGCCGCGTTGATCTCGGCGACGGTGGTGTCGCGGCTGGCCTCGAACGTCAGATCGGTGACTGAACCAGTCGGCACCGGCACGCGCAGGGCGAAGCCGTCAAACTTGCCTTCAAGCTCAGGGATGACCAAGGCCACAGCCTGGGCGGCACCTGTCTTCGTCGGGATGATCGACAAAGCGGCCGAACGGGCGCGACGCAGGTCCTTGTGCGGGCCGTCGACCAGGTTCTGGTCACCGGTGTACGCGTGCACCGTGGTCATCAGGCCACGCTCAATGCCGATGGTGTCCTGCAGCACCTTGGCCATGGGTGCCAAGCAGTTCGTGGTGCACGACGCGTTGCTCATGATGTTGTCTTTGGCGGGGTCATAGTCTTGCGCATTGACGCCGATGACAAAAGTGGCGTCGACGTTGGTGCCGGGGGCCGACATGATGACTTTCTTGGCGCCAGAAGCGATATGCACCTTGGCCTTCTCGCCGTCATTGAAATGACCGGTCGACTCGATGACGATGTCGACACCGAGCTTGCCCCAAGGCAGGTTAGCCGGATCCTTCTCTTCGAAAACCAAGATCTTATGCCCGTTGACGGTGATCGATGTTTCATCGGAGGTGACAGTGCCAGGGAAACGGCCCATCACCGAGTCGTACTTCAACAGGTGGGCGAGGGTGGCGTTATCAGTGAGGTCGTTGACGGCCACCACCTCAAGGTCGGCGCCCTGCTCGAGCAATGCGCGGTAGAAATTGCGTCCAATGCGGCCAAAGCCGTTGATACCTATCTTCACTGTCATGGGATATCTCCTAACAAACATGGCGTCCTTGGCGTTCAAAGACGTGCGGTGAGTTCCTCAATGATCAACTCTATCTAAGGAGCCTCAGGCGGTGTGCACGGGGTCCAATCCGGCGGCGGTGTCTGGTAGGCCCTGCTCGGTGGCGGCCTTGTCGGCCATCGCCAATAGCCGTCGGATGCGTCCAGCAACCGCGTCCTTCGTCAGCGGCGGGTCGTGCATCTGGCCCAATTCCTCCAGCGAGGCCTGCTTGTGCTCCATGCGGAGCCGGCCAGCTACCCGCAGGTGTTCGGGCACGTCTGGGCCAAGGATTTCCATTGCTCGCTGGACGCGGGCGCTGGCCGTCACAGCGGCTCTGGCCGAACGACGCAGGTTAGCATCATCGAAGTTGGCCAGCCGGTTGGCGGTGCCACTGACCTCGCGGCGCAGGCGGCGCTCCTCCCAAGCGAGAACCGATTCGTGCGCACCCATTTTGGTCAACAGTGCAGAAATGGCCTCGCCTTCACGGACGACGACACGGTCGACGCCGCGCACTTCGCGCGCCTTGGCGGGCACGCCGATCCGTCTTGCCGAGCCGACCAGCGCCAGGGCCGCCTCTGAGCTTGGGCACGTCACTTCAAGCGCCATTGATCGTCCCGGCTCTGTCAGTGAGCCGCGCGCCAAAAAGGCGCCCCGCCAGGTCGCAATCTGATCGGCAATGGCCCCGCTGATAACTCCCGGCGGTAGGCCACGCACTGGACGCCCGCGCTGATCGAGTAGACCGGATTGACGAGCCATGACCTCGCCGTCACGCACGAGACGCACCATGTAGCGGGTGCCTCGGTGGATACCAGACGCATTGATCACCAGTAACTCAGAATCAAGACCGTAAACATCGGTTATGGTGGCACGCAAGCGACGGGCCGTCACACCTGTGTCAAATTCAGCCTCCAGGACGACGCGGCCAGCAACAATATGGATGCCGCCTGCAAAACGCAACATCGCTGCGGCCTCAGCTTTACGCGCGCTCACCCGCACCTCGGTGAGCGTCGCCAGCTCGGCCTTCACCTGACTCGTCAACGCCATGCCAAGAATCATTCCACAATCTCTCCCGTGGCGGTGTTCGTGGCCACCGCCGGAACATCACGAATCAGTGCGGCGACGATCGCCTCTGCCGTCGACGGGCCGATGCCGGGTAGCTCAGCCAACTCTTCGACGCTGGCACCGCGTAGCTTCTTGAGGCTGGGGAAAGCTTTGCGCACCGTCGCCCGGCGCACTTCGCCCAGCCCGGGCACAGCGTCCAGCACAGATTCCACCATAGCCTTGCCCCGTCTTTCACGATGAAAGGTGATGGCAAACCGGTGTGCTTCGTCGCGCACCCGCTGCAGCAGGTACAGACCTTCGCTGGCTCGCGGCAGAATGATGGGGAAAGCCACACCCGGAAGCCAGACCTCCTCCAAGCGCTTGGCCAGGCCAACCAAGGCCACGTCCGTCAAGCCAAGGCGGTCGAAGCAGCGCTGGGCGGCGTTGACCTGGGGTAACCCGCCGTCGACCACCACAAGAGACGGCCGATAGGCGAACCGCTTTGCCACACCGGTGTCCGGGTCGACAAGCATGGATGTCGGGTCTTGTGTACCAGCAAGCGCTGCTTCGTCATCTAGCAGACGCTTGAAACGCCTTGTCAGCACCTCGTCCATGGCGGCTTCGTCGTCGCTGCCTTCGACCGACTTGATGATGAACCGGCGGTATTCCGACTTACGAGCCAACCCGTCCTCGAAGACGACCATCGAACCGACGACGTTCGTGCCTTGAATGTGTGAGATGTCATAGCACTCGATACGCAGCGGCGCTTCGGGAAGGGCTAAGGCCTCTTGCAGTTCCTCCAGAGCCTGGTTGCGCCGCGTCAGATCGGTGCTTCGTTTCAGCTTGTGCTGGGCCAATGTTTGGGCGGCGTTGCGGGCCGTCGTGTCCATCAACACACGCTTGTCGCCGCGTTGCGGCACCCGGAGCGACACTTTGGCACCCCGCAAGCCCGTCAGCCATTGAGTCAACGCCTCAATGCCGTCTGGTGCCACCTGCACCAGCACCTCGTCCGGGACGACCGAATCAGACCCGTACAACTGCAATAGAAACGCCTCGACCAACCCTGCGGTGTCGGTGTCGTCCGTCCGATCGGCAACCCAACCGCGCTCTCCCGCGATGCGCCCCTCGCGCACATGGAAGATCTGGAAGGCCACCTCAAGCGGCTCACCTGCCAAGGCGATAACGTCGGCGTTGGCGCCGTCGCCCAATACGATCGCGTTGCGCTCTGTGGCTTGCTGTAGTGCCGCCAACGAATCGCGCAGCATGGCCGCCCGTTCGAAGTCCTCAGCGGCGGCCGCCTGCTGCATCTGCGCTGTCAATCTGGCTTCCAGGTTGCCCGAATGACCGGCCAGGAAGGACGCCATGTCGGCGACGATGGCACGATGGTCTTGCGCATCAATCTTGCCGGCACAAGGGGCGGAACACTTGCCGATGTAACCCAACAGACAGGGTCGCCGGGCGGCTTTGGCCCGCTGGAACACACCGCTGCTGCACGAGCGCATGGGGAAGACGTTCAGCAACAAATCCAGTGTGTCGCGAATGGCCCACGCCTGCCCGAAAGGCCCGAAATACCGCCATCCGGCGCGCTTGGCACCGCGCCCGACGAAGACGCGCGGAAACTCATCGTTAGTGATCGCCAGCCAAGGGTAACTCTTGTCGTCGCGGTATTTGATGTTGAAACGAGGGTCGTACTTTTTGATCCAGGTGTATTCGAGTTGCAGCGACTCGAGCTCGTTCTGCACCACCGTCCATTCGACGCGCGCGGCGCTGAACACCATCCGTTGGGTTCGAGGGTGCAGCGTCGCCGGATCGGCGAAGTAAGAGTTGAGCCGCTGCCGCAGGCTCTTTGCCTTGCCGACATAAATGACCTGCCCCGCAGCGTCCAAAAACCGATAGACGCCGGGATCCACAGGAATGGTTCCAGGCGCAGGACGGTAAGTGGCGGGGTCCATCGGGTCAGGGCTTCCGACCCGCCAGGACGGGGCGCAGGAACTGGCCGGTGAACGACGACTTGATCTTGGCTACGTCCTCGGGTGTGCCTTGGGCGACCAGCTCGCCGCCACGGTTGCCACCTTCTGGACCCAGATCGATTATCCAGTCGGCCACCTTGATGACATCCAGGTTGTGCTCGATGACCACGACTGTGTTGCCCTGGTCGACCAAACGGTTCAGGACGCCCAACAGCTTGGCGATGTCATCGAAATGCAGGCCCGTCGTCGGCTCGTCCAGCACGTACAACGTACGTCCGGTCGAGCGTTTCTGCAGCTCAGACGCCAGCTTGACGCGTTGCGCCTCACCGCCCGACAGTGTCGTGGCCGGCTGCCCCAGACGGACGTAACCCAAGCCCACCTCGTCCAGCGTCTTTAGGTGACGGGCGATTGCCGGGATGGCGGCGAAGAAGTCGACGGCCTCCTCGATCGGCATGTCCAACACCTCAGAGATCGTCTTGCCCTTGTAGCGCACCTCCAGCGTCTCGCGGTTGTAGCGGGCGCCGTGACAGACCTCGCACGGCACATAGACGTCAGGCAGGAAGTTCATCTCGATCTTGATGGTGCCGTCGCCCTGGCAGTTTTCGCAGCGTCCGCCCCGCACATTGAAACTAAATCGGCCCGGCATGTAGCCGCGCATCTTGGCCTCGGGTGTGGCGGCGAACAAGTTGCGGATCTTATCGAAGACGCCAGTGTAGGTGGCCGGGTTCGACCGCGGTGTGCGTCCGATCGGCGACTGGTCGACGTGTATTACCTTGTCGATGTTGTCGACGCCAGTGATGGTACGGTGGCGTCCCGGAATTGTCTTGGCACCCCAGATGCGGGCGGCCAGCGCGTTGTAGAGAATCTGGTTGACCAGCGTCGATTTGCCCGAACCGGACACGCCGGTGACGGCGATGAACTTGCCCAGCGGAAAACCGACGCTGATGTTACGCAGGTTGTTCTCGGCAGCATCCACAACTGTGATGGCCTCACCGCTGCCAGGACGGCGCAACAGCGGCACCGGGATAGCCTTACGCCCGGCCAGGTAAGCGCCCGTCAACGAACGCGGTTCGGCCAGCAAATCGTCGATGCCACCCGAGACGACGATTTCGCCGCCATGCTCACCAGCACCCGGGCCGATGTCGACTATCCAATCGGCCGAGCGGATAGTCTCCTCATCGTGCTCGACGACGATCAGCATGTTGCCAAGGTCGCGCAGGTGCAGCAGCGTCTCAATCAACCGTTTGTTGTCTCGCTGGTGCAAGCCGATGCTGGGCTCGTCCAGCACATAGAGAACGCCGGTCAGCCCCGAACCGATCTGGGTGGCCAGACGAATGCGCTGGGCCTCGCCGCCGGAAAGCGACCCGGCCGCCCGCGACAGCGTCAGGTAGTCCAGACCGACATCCAGCAGGAACTTGAGTCGCTCGTGGATCTCTTTGACGACGCGCTGGGCGATGGCGGCTTCGCGGGGCGTCAACACCAGCCCATTCAAGTAGTCACGCACTTCGCCGATGCTCAGACTCGATACCTGAGCAATGTTTCGTCCACCAATAGTGACCGCCAGCGACGACGGCTTCAGACGCTCGCCATTACAGGTGGCACAAGGTATTTCGCGCATGTAGGCGCCCCAGCGTTCGCGCGCCGAATCCGTTTCGGCCTCGGCCTGGCGGCGCCGGATGTACGGCAGCACGCCCTCGTAGTGCTGCGTGTAGGTACGCGTTCGCCCGAACCGGTTGCGATAGGTGACGTACACCGGGTCGTCGACACCGTTGAGTACCAGTCTGCGCACTCGCACTGGCAGTTTCTCCCAGGGCGTGTCGACGGAGAAATCCTCCTGGCTGGCTAGCCCAGCAAAGACGCGGTCGTAGTGACCGGCCACCATTGGCGTCGACCACGGCGCGATGGCGTGCTCGGCGAGGCTCTTGGTGACATCGGGCACCACCAGCTCTGGGTCGACCTCCAGCGTCGTCCCCAAGCCGGAACAGGACGGACAGGCACCCCACGGCCCATTGAATGAGAACTGACGTGGCTCCAGTTCGTCGATAGCGATGTCGTGGCCGTTCGGGCAGGCCAAGTGCATTGAGAAACGCCGCTCGCGCTCGGAGCCCTTTTTGTCGACAAACTCAATGGTGACGACCCCGCCGGTCAGATTGAGGGCCGTTTCGACGGAGTCCGTCAGACGTTGCTGGACAGACTCTTTGACGGCCAAGCGGTCGACGACGATGTCGATATCATGCTTTTTTTGCTTGTCAAGCGTCGGTGCGTCACCAAGCGCGCAAACTATGCCGTCCACCCGGGCGCGGGCGAAACCTTGCCCAGCGTAGCCGCGCAGCAGTTCGCTGTACTCCCCTTTGCGCCCTCTAACGACCGGCGCCAAGACCTGGAAACGGGTGCCCTCGGGCAGCGCCATCAACTGATCGACGATCTGCTGGGGGGTCTGTTTATCGATCGGCTCGCCACAAACCTGACAGTGCGGCAACCCGATACGGGCAAACAGCAGGCGTAAGTAGTCATAGATCTCGGTGATCGTGCCGACCGTCGAGCGCGGGTTGCGGCTGGTCGACTTCTGGTCGATCGAAACGGCCGGTGACAAGCCCTCGACGAAGTCGACGGCCGGTTTGTCCATCTGGCCTAAAAACTGTCTTGCATAGGCCGACAGCGATTCGACGTAGCGGCGCTGTCCTTCGGCGAAAATCGTGTCGAAGGCCAACGACGACTTGCCCGACCCCGACAGCCCCGTGAATACGATCATCGCCTCGCGCGGCAGCGACAGTGAGACGTTCTTTAGGTTGTGTTCGCGGGCACCCCGGATGATCAAGCGATCTGGCACCCGTCCAATGTTACCGGCTCAGACGTACCCTCCGTGCCTTCGACGACCCAGACGCCCGTCTTGTCAGAACCCCGGCGTGACAGCCGTCCGTCGCTTATGAGGTTGGCCAGATGACGCTCAATTGTCCGCTGAGATTTCCCAGTCAAGGGCGCCAGGTCGCTGGCAGCTAACCGCGGGTCCCTTGTTAAGGCCTCAAGGATCACCCGATCCGTCGCATCTCGCAATTCATTTACACCGTCATTTACACCGTCATTTACACCGTCATGGGCTGACGCGGCCGTGCGCTCAAGATACCGCTCTAGGGATCCCTCAATGATGTCCAGCATGAAAGTGACGAATGACGCCGCGTCAATTTCGGGGTCCCGTGACGCCTGAAGCGCCACATAGTAGCCCGCCTGATTATGGCGGATCAGCGTCTCAATAGGCATCCACGCCAGCAACGGGTTCCACCGGCTGAGGATCAGCGTCTGCCACAACCTACCCATGCGTCCGTTGCCGTCGCGGAATGGGTGGATCTGTTCGATCATGAAGTGCAGGGCGCTACTCACCACAAGTGGATGGTCGCTCGTCGTCGCGGCCCACTCAAGCAGGTCGGCGACAAGCTGAGTCACTTTGAACGCTCGCGAGCCACTATGAACCACTTCATCCTCAGCATTGACGATGTCAACCTCAACCGTACGAAATGCTCCCGACTCAGCCACCAGACCTTGCATGACCATGGCATGAGCTCTCAGAAAGTCGGCCACACTGTATGGGTCGAAGGTTTCCAGTGCGTCATAGGCCGCCACCGCATTAGCCATTTCGAGCACATCGTGTTGCGGCGCGTAGACGGCTTCACCGTTGGCCACCGCCGTTGCTTCTTCCAGCGTGAGCCGGTTGCCCTCGATCGCCGTCGAAGAGTACACAGCCTCAATGCGGTTCTGGCGACGCAACTCAAGACGGTTGGGCGCCTGCTCGTCTCTGATCGCCACCCGCTCCAGCAGCGCGTAAATTCGCCCGACCTTGCCCAGCCAGTCGGGTTGCTGAGTGAAGAAGTCGGGCATCATGACGTGCCCTCCAACAAGCCAGCTAGCTTCTCGTCGCGCCTTGCAATGCCGAGCACGTACAACTTGAAATCCCAGCCGTCGACACTGCCCCGCAGGTTATTGGCGATGCGCCAGATAGTGCGATGAAGCTCGGCTCGCTGCGTCTCCGTTTGCCGGTTACCCTCTGCTGCCACCCATGTAATGCTACCGGTTAGCGTGGACTAGCCTTGAGGTCATGGCGAAAAGCAAGCGTATCGGCATATTGACAGCAGGCGGCGACGCACCGGGGCTTAACGCGGTGATCCGGGGCTTCGGCAAGACGTCCATGGGGCATTACGGCTGGGAGATTATAGGATTCCGCGATGGCATTACGGGCTTGGTGGAGAACCACACCGTCGCGCTCGACCGCTCGGCCTTGTCGGGCATATTGACTGTCGGCGGCACCATCCTCGGCACTAGCCGCGACAAAGTCCAGAAATACCTGGTTGATGGCGAACCACGCGACATGGTGCCCACTGTCGTCGAAAACTACCAGAAGGACGGCCTGGACGCCCTCATCATGCTGGGCGGTGGCGGCACCGCCAAGAATGCCAAACGACTGGCGGACGCTGGCCTCAATGTCTTGGTGCTGCCCAAGACGATTGACAACGACATAGCGGGCACCGACGTGTCGTTTGGCTTCGCGACTGCAATGGAGATCGCCACAGACGCCATTGACCGTCTGCATTCGACTGCCCACAGTCACCACCGCATCATCTTGGCCGAGTTGATGGGTCACAAGGCAGGCTGGTTGACGCTAGGCGCCGGTATCGCCGGCGGCGCCGACATTATTCTGATCCCAGAAATCCCCTACGAAGTCAACTCCATCGTCGAGGCGATCAAGGGTCGCAGCTCCCGCGGTAGCACTTTCAGTGTGGTCGCAATTGCCGAAGGCGCACGAAGCGTGGCAGATGCCGCCGATCTGGAGGCGGCCAGCCTTTTGGTTGATTCGGCGCGCTCGCCGGAGGAACGCCGAGCCGCCAAAACCCACCTGGCCAACGTCAACGACTCGCAGCGCGAGCACACCTTCAAACTGGCCCGCGAGCTGGAAGCCGCCACCGGCCTGGAGTCACGCGTAACCATACTCGGCTACGTGCAGCGCGGTGGCACGCCCTGTGCAGCCGACCGTCTGCTGGCGACACGACTGGGTGCCGCAGCCGCCGATCTGGTGGCTGACGGCCAGTTTGGCTACCTGGTGGCCGCCCGCGGCGACGGCACCGAGCCGGTGCCCCTTGAAGATGTCGCTGGGAAGACCAAGCTGGTGCCGCCCGATCATGAATGGGTGGCTACGGCCCGCAAGGTCGGCACTGGGTTGGGCAACTAGTAGCCCAACCAGTCAGAGGTCGATGGCATGACCGACTATGCCCTCGGCCGCCCCTTTGACGATCTCTGACAAGGTCGGGTGGGCATGTACGGTAACGGCGACTTCTTCGGCCGTCAAATCCCATGTTTTGGCCAACACCAGTTCTGGCAATAGCTCTGTGGCGTCAACACCGATCAGATGGGCGCCAAGTATCTCGTGGTGCACAGTGTCGGCGACCAGCAGCGCGAAACCGCCCGTTTCACCCATGCCTTGCGCCTTGCCGTTGGCCGCGAAGGGGAACCGCGACACCTTGACGTCGTACCCCGCGTCCCGTGCCTGGGCCACCGTCAACCCGACCGAAGCGATCGGCGGGTCGGTATAGGTGGCGCGGGGCATCGAATCGTAATCAATCGGCTCGGGCTGCAACCCGGCAATCGCTTCCGCCGCAATGACGCCTTGCCGCTGAGCCACATGCGCCAGCATCATCTTGCCCGTCACATCGCCGACCGCGAAGATATCCGGTGCGCCGGTGCGCATCATGTCATCGGTGACGATGAACCCGTTGTCATCCAAAACCACTCCGGCGGCGTCTAGGCCAAACCCGCTGGTGTTCGGCGCGAATCCAAGCGCCAACAGCAAAGCGTCGGCGCGCAGTTTGCTGGCCTCGCCTTCGGACGGCTCGATCGTCACCGTCACTTTGCGGCTAGCATGCACGTTCTTGACGGCCGTACTGGTGTGCACCTTTATGCCGCGCTGCTTGAATTCCCTGGCCAATTCCTTGCTGATCATTTCGTCCTCGTTGGGCACCAGACGGTCCAGGTACTCGACGATGGTGACGTCAACCCCGAAGCTGGCGGCAATTGACGCCATCTCGACCCCGACAGCCCCTGACCCAGCGATGATAAGCGATTTCGGTAGCTTTTCTGCCATGATGAACTGCTCATAGGTCATCACTGGACCGCCAACTGCGACACCCGGAAGAAGTTTTGGACGGGCACCCGTGGCGATAATTGCCTGGGAAAAAATCCACTCGCTGGTCGTTCCATCAGCCTCGGTCACCGACAAAGAGTGCGTCCCCGTGAAAGTGCCCCACCCGTCGATAGCCTCGATACGATTCTTCTTCATCAAGTGACGCACACCTTTGGCCATCCGGTCAGCAACGTCGCGGCTGCGCTGCCAACCAGCTGTGTAATCGATGGTTACATCACCCTTCAGCCCGAAATCCGCGGCGCGCTTGGTAACGATATCGGCCACCTCGGCGTTACGAACCAGCGCTTTGGTGGGGATGCACCCCACGTTGAGACAAACCCCACCCCACCAACGTCCCTCGACGATGGCGACCTTGAGGCCAAGTTGGGCGGCCCGCACGGCAGCCACATAGCCGCCCGGGCCGGCACCCAGAATCATGACGTCAACCTGGTGTGTGGCTTGTTCATTCATGTCACTAGATTAGCGCGGCACAATCTGAGAATTTGCGAAGACTCCATATTGGTTATCTCACAAATGAGATAATGCGCGTAGGTCTCATGTACGATTGCTCGGTGAGTATTCCTACCTCGCCCGCCAGTGTTGGGCGCTTGATCCGTGACGCCCGCAAGCAACGGGGGCTGACACAGGCCGAATTGGCCAGTCTATTGAACACTAGCCAGGGCGCCATAGGGCGTATCGAATTGGGAAACCAGAACCTGTCGTTAGACACGATCAACCGCATCGCTGAGGCGCTGGAAAGCCCACTCATCGTGCCGTCGACGGAACGCGGTGCGCTCAACTTCCGCATCCAAGGCCAGACCAAGTTGGCTGGGACGATCGAAACCAGATCCAGCAAGAACGCCGCCGTTGGCCTATTGTGCGCCACGCTGCTGAACCGGGGTCGCACCGTCCTGCGCGGTATCGCCCACATCGAGGAAGTCGCCCGGCTGTCGGAGGTACTGACAAGCATCGGCGTGAAGATGGAATGGTCGCCCGAAGGCCGCGACCTCACCATCGTACGTCCCGCTGAACTGGACCTCGAAGGATTAGACGCCGACGCCGCCCGCCGCACACGCAGCGTCTTGATGTTCCTTGGGCCGCTGAGCCACGAGTACGACCATTTCCTGCTGCCCTATGCCGGTGGCTGTGCCCTCGGCGCCCGCACCATTGAGCCTCACCTTCAGGCGTTGCGACACTTCGGAGTGGAGGTCAAGGCCACCGAAGGCTCGTACCACTGCACGGTCGACCGTAACATACCGTCAACCCGTCACATCGTCTTGACTGAGCGCGGCGACACCGTTACCGAAAACGCCCTGATGGCCGCGGCCTTGGCCCCTGGCACCACCGTCATCCGCAACGCCAGCCCCAACTATATGGTTCAGGACGTCTGCTTCTTCCTACAGCAATGCGGCGTCGAAATCGACGGCATCGGCACAACCACGTTGACCATCCACGGCGTTGAGGAAATCGACGAGGACATCTGCTACTGCATCTCGGAAGATCCCATCGAATCGATGAGCCTGATCACTGCGGCTATCGTCACAGGTTCTGAGCTGACTATTACCCGTTGCCCGGTTGAGTTTTTGGAGATCGAGTTTTCCGTGCTCGGCGAGTCGATGGGGTTGAGCTTCGACCAGACGGACGAGTACACCTCGCACAACGAACGCACCCGCCTGGTGGACGTGACGATTCACCCGTCATCGTTGCACGCACCGCAGGACAAGATTCACCCGATGCCCTTCCCCGGCCTCAACATCGACAACCTGCCACTATTCGCTCTCATCGCCGCCTGCGCCAATGGCCAAACCATGATCCATGACTGGGTTTACGAGACCCGTACCGTCCACTTGCTGTCGCTGGCGCAACTGGGCGCCAACGTCCAACTGCTCGACCCGCACCGTCTCGTCGTCAACGGCCCAACCACCTGGCACGGCCGCGAAATGGTTTCACCACCCGCCTTGCGTCCAGCTGTCTGCCTGTTGCTGGCCATGATGGCCGCCGACACGCCGTCCGTCCTGCGCGACGTTTACATGATCAACCGCGGTTATGAAGACCTGCCCCGGCGACTCAACGCCTTGGGCGCCAACATTGAGCCATTCCGCGATTAGACAGGCACGGCCCTGAAAGTGGCGTGCGGCGCCACGATATCGTCTTGGGCTTGCACCAGCGCCAGTTCGTAGCGCCCCAACTGGTTGGTGACGTCAAGCACCGAGTAGACGACTGATGCGGTCGCCGAGAGCACATCGTCTAGTGATTCGCCACGCAGCCAATGAGCCAAGAACACGGCGGTGGTCAAGTCGCCGGTGCCAGTGAACGCCCTATCAATCAGTGGAGTGTCAACGACGAAACACCCAGAATCGTCCACCGCCAACATGCACACAGTGTTGGGCGCTTGATCGGGCACAGTGACCGATGTGACCAACACGACCTGAGGGCCCATCGCTCGCAGTTCCTGTGCCGCCGCAACCACCTCGCCCAGCGACGACAGCGCCCCCACGCCAGGCTCGCGCCCGGTCAGGAATTCGAGTTCGAACAGGTTTGGCGTCATGATCGTCGCGCGGGGCACCTGGTGGTCTCGCATGAACTCGGGTATCCCTTTATCAACATAGAAACCACGACCGACATCGCCCATCACCGGATCGGCGCAATAGATCGCCTGCGAGTTGCGGCTGCGCGTCAGATCGACAGCGTCTAGAACCACCTGGCCAATATCGGCGGCGCCCAAATAGCCCGACAGCACCGCATCGGTGTCTGTCAGAACGCCGCGATCATCGATGCCCTGGACGACCTGCCAAACATCGGCGGCTGGGATGTGCGGACCACGCCAAGCACCGTACCCTGTGTGGTTGCTGAAATTGACGGTCAGAACCGGCCAAGCGTCCACGCCGAGGCGGCGTAACGGAAAAATGGCCGCCGAGTTTCCAGCAAAACCGTAGGCCACGGCGGATTGGATTGAGAGAATCTGAGTCACTGACATAATTGTGCCACCTCGCGCACTACGGTAAGATCACGGGGCGCGAGTATTGAAGGAGGCGAACCGTGGCAGATCGTGCCCTACGCGGTATGGGTTTGGGAGCCAAAAGCTTCGAAGACGAGGAAGGCATCGAGTTTGCGCCCCGCCAGGCGCTGGGCTTCGACTGCCCGCAAGGCCATCATTTCGAGTTGACGTTCAGCCTCGAAGCCGAGCTTCCGACCGAGTGGGATTGTCCACGTTGCGGCCAGATAGCCCTACGCTCTGACGGTGTGAGGGCCGATGACCGAGACGGCAAGCCAGCCCGCACGCACTGGGATATGCTGAGGGAACGGCGCAGTATTCCCGATTTGGAGGATCTCCTGAAGGAACGCCTGGAGATCGTTCGTACCTCCGTGCGTTACTGAACTGCTGACAGCTTCTCATCCGCCGGCTCATCCTTGGCCGACGGCTTGACCTTGCTGATCAGCGGCTTGACCTTGTCCCAGAGCATTCCGTGGAACAAGGCAACCTGCTCACCACGTCGCTTGGCACCCCAAGCGGCGGTCTTAAGCAGAGCTTCTTGGACGATCGAGCCGCTCATCTTCGATACGCCGCTGGCCCGCTCCTGGAACTCGATGGGCACCTCCGCCACTACTCCCCCGGCTTCCAAAACCCGGCGCGTCATGTCGATCTGGAAGGCGTAACCCTTGGCAGTGATCGAATCTAGATCGATTTCGCGCAGAATATCGGCGCGGTAGACGTTATAGCCGCCAGTCGAATCATGAACGGGGAAATCCATAATAGCCTGCACCCAGATATTGGCACCTCGGCTTAGCAGTTCACGCTTTTTGTCCCAGTTGACGACCTTACCGCCCTTCATCCAACGCGAGCCCTTGACCATGTCGGCATGCTCCAGCGCCTTGAGTAACGTCGGCAGTTGTTCCGGCTGGTGAGAGCCATCAGCATCCATCTCGACCAACACATCAAAACCATGCTCAAGGCCCCAATCGAAGCCAGCCAGGTAGGCTGCCCCCAAACCTTCTTTGGCATCGCGGTGCAACACATGGACGGCCGTGTCTTTGGCGGCCAGCTTGTCGGCGATATCACCCGTGCCGTCAGGCGAGTTATCGTCAGCGATCAGCACCTCGGCCTGCGGCACCGCTGCGCGCAGACGGGCGACAATCGGCTCGATGTTGTCGGCCTCGTCGTAGGTGGGGATGATGACTAGTGTCTTTCCCAGGTCACTCATGGCTGATCTCCTCGGTTTGGTTGGCTTAACTCTACCTTTTTACGCTTGCCGATCGCTGCGGCGGCGCCTGCCAGCACGCACAGCCCGGCCAATGCGGCAATTCCGCTTTCCAGCCATGGCCCGACCATGACACCAGGCGTCACGCCTGAACCCAGCGAGACGTCGTAGAGGCGAAAGGCCGGTTGGCCTTCCTGAGTCACATCGAGCACCCGACCATGCGCGTCGATCAACCCGGATAGCGATTGCGTAGTGGCGACGACCACTTCGCGCCGCATTTCCATGGCCCGCACACGCGTCATGGCAAACTGCTGCGCCGGCTGAGTGGTGCCCGACATCGACTCGTTGGACGACTGGACGGTGATCAATTGAGCGCCATTATCGACGGTGCTGTAGACGGTGGAGTCATATGCGAGCTCGTAACAGATGACGTTGCCGACCGTCAGCGGAGTTCCATCAGCCAAATTGACGTGCAGCACGCGAGGCCCGTTGCCCGGTACACTTTGCAGGCCGACCTCACGAGTCATCGGCACGAACTTGGTGAAAAACCCGTAGAGAGGCACAAATTCCCCGAAGGGCGCCAGGTTGTGTTTGTCCAAGCGGGCCACGGGGCCAACGCCCGGCTGCCACCACAGGGCTGTCGTCTGACGCTCATTGGCCCCCGGCCCTAGCGAGATGACGCCCACCAGCATTGGAGCGTCGGCAAGATTACTCGCCTGGGTGATCAGAGCGTTGGTTATGACATCTTGGGACGGATCCATATCAGAGGAGTTTTCGGGCCACAAGATCATGTCTGGTGCGGCATCGCCGCTAGCCCGCCAGGTCGCTAAGGCCGATATCGTCTCACCCAGATGCATAGCGGTAATCGTGCGGGCAGCGCCAATAGATAGAGGGCCGGCACTGATATCGGTGTTGCCCTGCACCACGCCAACCCGCACTGTGCCGACGGGCACAGGCAACGGCCACAAGCGAAGCAGGCCGCCTGTCGTCATCATGGCCGCGATGACGATCACTGATGCCAGCCGACGGCGCCGCGAGGGGCCCACCACCAGCGCGGCCAAAAGTGCACCAGTCAACGCCACGAGAAAACTGACGCCGCCCGCGCCGATCACAGGTAGCCAACCGCCGAGCGGCTGATCCGGCACCGTGTAGACGAACCTCGACCAACAAAACCCACCGAAAGGCAGACGCGCCGCGCACCACTCGCTAGACGTCCAGGCGATTGCTGCGATCAGCGGCCAAAAGCGGGCCAAACGCGGCAGATGGGTCAGAATCCAAGCCGTCACCCAGCCGGCCAGCCCTGCCCACAGTGCCAGGAAAGCGACCAACGCGACGGCTAGGTACCAGCCCATGTTGCCGACCCACCACACCGTGAGTCCGAAGTAGCCCAAGCCGAATAGGTAGCCCACTGCCAAGCCCCGTCGCGGACGAATGCCTCGTAGCAGCAGCGTCAGTGCACCGAAGCCGATGATCGTCGCCCACCACCAACCGACTGGCGCGAAGCCAAGCCCGGTGAACGCACCGAGCGCCAACGCCAACGGCAAGGCCGCGACGAGCCGCATCTCACGCCTCGGCCTTATGGTTTGAAGCTAGCAGATAAATCGCCGAGGACGCCCGGAAGTTGGCCCCGGCGCCGATGATGCGCCCAGACGGGTCGATGGCGAAGCGTTT
>Ga0123357_10001694_pt1 | contig 23734 bp, 20 predicted proteins | sample TergutEmb28metaG_FD_89873 | JGI IMG/M metagenome (GOLD analysis project Ga0123357, IMG submission 89873) | Embiratermes neotenicus P4 segment gut microbial communities from Petit-Saut dam, French Guiana - Emb289 P4 | ecosystem: Host-associated > Arthropoda: Insects > Digestive system > Gut ... | reverse complement strand
CGCAAAAGCACCTGAATCAGATTTTCAACCGGCTCGCTAAATTCTGAAAATTTATACAGTTCGTCGCGCTGAACGGTAAATATCAATTTGGATTGTTTGTCCGTATCTTCTATATAAGTGATATAGCCCGATAAATCAAGGATTTTTAAAGCATTATGCACCTGTGCTATATTGTATCCGTAAGTCAAGCAAAACTGTTCGATTGCAAAATTATGACCTGTATCAAGTCCTGTATTCATCGGAATTTGGAAAAAATAAGCCAGTTTTTCATAGATTTCTTTGACAAACTCCCGTCCGGGAAATTCCTCTTTCACTCTTTTTTTCAGTTGGGCAACATCTCTCGGGGAAAAAAGCGCAACGGCATAAGCCTTCTTTTCATCTCTGCCGGCTCGTCCCGCTTCCTGAAAATATTCCTCCAACGATCCTGGTAACTCGTAGTGTATGACCAAACGAACGTCAGGTTTATCAATACCCATACCGAAGGCGTTTGTACAGACAATCACGCGGCGCTGGTCGTTTTTCCATTCGTTTTGTTTCCGCATCTTTTCATCCGTAGTCAGTCCGGCATGAAAATAATCCGCCTGAATGCCTTGCCGCTGTAGTTCAACGGCAATTTCCTTCGTACGTTTTCGGCTTCGGACGTAAATAATGGAGCATCCCTGCATCTTCGACAGGATATGAGCCATTTCAAAAAGTTTATCTTCCGTTTCACGAATGACATAAGCAATGTTTTTCCGTTCAAAACTTTTACAAAAAACATTCTTTTGTCTGAAGTGCAATTTTTCCTGAATGTCGTCGATTACTTCCGGCGTTGCGGTAGCAGTCAGCGCAAGCACAGGAACATCAGGTAGATAATCCCGAATCTCAACGATACGCAGATAAGACGGGCGAAAATCATATCCCCACTGCGAAATGCAATGAGATTCGTCGATAACCAGTAAGCAGACATTTAGATGCGGAAGTTTTGCCAGAAAAAGTTCGGTGGTCAAGCGTTCGGGCGATACGTACAGGAATTTGTAATTGCCATAGATACAGTTATCAAGCGCGACGAGAATTTCCGCATAGCTCATTCCCGAATGGACGCAGGTAGCTTTGATTCCCAGTCTTTTCAGATTGTCCACCTGATCTTTCATCAAAGCGATTAACGGAGTTACCACGAGGCAGATGCCCTCCATCAACATAGCCGGAACCTGAAACGTCAGCGACTTTCCGCCTCCTGTCGGCATCAGTCCCAAGGTATCTTCTCCCTCGTAAACGGAAGTTATGATTTCTTCCTGCAGCGAACGAAACGAGTCGTATCCCCAATATTGCTTGAGTACTTCCTGAAACATAGCGGTTAATCACTACCTCTAATATCTTTGATTAATAATTGAATACTCGTCTTATTATTGTAAACGTTTTCTTCAATCGTATAACAAATATCGAACGGCTTTCCGCTTTTGACGGTTTCGTAATGCGGATACATTCCAAAAGCGATTGCCGAAATAACATCTCCGGTTGAATCGTCAACCAAATCTAATTTGATATGCTCTAATTCCTTTCCAACCAATTTACTGCTTCCGAAATCCCGGACGCCGAACGAGCAAAAAACCGGTTTTTGGTTGTCGGGACCGAACGGATTCATCCGTTTGACGTCTATTAAAAGTTTGTTGTCTATTTCACTGAATTTCAGCGCTGCGTCTATATCTAAAGTTTGAATCGTATGCTCTTCTTTCATGTATTCACCGGCAAAAATTTCGAGGCGGGATTCAAATAATTCCAGCTTTTCTTCCAGCAAAGTGACGCCGGCGGCAAACGTATGTCCGCCGAAATTAACTAAAATATCTTTGCATGATTCAATGGCTTTGTAAATATCAAAACCGGTTATCGAGCGAGCCGAACCCGAAATATAGCCGGATGATTCGGTTAATACGATGACCGGCTTGTAGTATTTCTCCGTTAGCCGCGAAGCAACAATTCCTATCACTCCCTTGTGCCATTCACGGTTAAAGACTACAAGTATTTTCCTGTTTGCAATTTGAGGATTTTCATCAATCGCAGCGTATGCTTCGTCGGTTATTTTCTTATCCAATTCGCGGCGGTCGTCATTGTATTGGTCGATATTTTCGCTTTTTTCTTTCGCCGATTTAAAATCCTTTGCTAAGAGCAAATCCACCGCTTCCTTTCCATTCATCATTCTACCGGAAGCGTTGATTCGAGGTCCGATTTTAAAGACTATATCGCCGATAGTAATTTCTTTTCCCGACAAACCGCAAATGTCGATAATTCCTTTAAGTCCTTTTCCCGGATTATGGTTCAATTGACGCAACCCGTAAGCTGCCATGATGCGATTCTCTCCCGTAATCGGAACAATATCCGAAGCAATACTGACTGCAACCAAATCGAGCAAAGACCTCAGATTGGAAAGGTCGATTCCATTGCTGACGGCAAAGGCGTTCATGAATTTGAAACCCACGCCGCAACCGGAAAGGTGCTCGTATGGATAAGTGGAATCCGCCCGTTTGGCATTTAAAATAGCAACCGCATCGGGCAATTCTTCGTCAGGCTTGTGGTGGTCGCAGACAATGAAATCAATTCCAAGCGATTTGGCGTATGCAATTCTCTTAATGGCTTTAATTCCGCAATCTAAAGAAATAATCAACGAAACGCCGGTCTCGTGGGCATATTCGATGCCTTTCTCCGAAATACCATATCCCTCGTCGTAACGATCCGGAATATAATAATCCAGATTCGGCGACCATGCATTTTGTTCTAAAAATTTATAAACCAGTGCAACAGCAGTAGTGCCGTCCACATCATAATCCCCATAAATCAAAATTCTTTCTTTATTTCCCAACGCCCGATTCAAGCGATCAACTGCTTTCTGCATATCGGGATACAAGAAAGGGTCGTGCAAATCTCTCAAATTCGGATTCAGGAACTGACGCACGGCTTGCTCTGTCACAATGCCTCTTTGCACCATCAGGAGGCAGACCACGGGATTTAATCCGAACCTTTTTGAGAGATCGTCTTTTTTAAGTTTTTGTTCTTTTGTAGGGGATTGATAATTCCATTTGTTAATCATTTATATTATTTTTTTCTTTTTTTCATCGCAGTAATTATTGTATAAAGCGTCCATTCTCCTTGAAAGACAATAAATTAATTTCTTCAAATCGCTTTAACCAATGCTTTTGCAAAGATACAGAAAAAATATATAAAATTCGATTATTTATCAAAATAATATTTCATAAAGAAAAATGTTCTTTCAAGAAGGAGGAAATGTTAATATAATTTTTATTATACTTCAAAATACTATTTCGTAGTATATATTAGAAATAAATTGTAAATTTGCTTCGTAAAAGTAAAATTCAGTATCAAAAATATATCGAAAAAATGAAAATTTTAAAATTTGGAGGTGCGACTCTCGGCTCGGCTGCTAAAATAAAAAAGGTGGCTGCATTAATTCAAAAGGGAAACAAAAATATAATCGTTCTGTCTGCTTTTGAAGGAACGACAAATACGTTGGTTGAAATCGCCGATTGTCTATACAAGAAAAAACCCGAAGAAGCAAATAAAATTATCGCCCTGTTGGAGAATAAATATTCGGAACTTATCTCTGAACTTTATTCAATCATTGAATATAAAAATTTGGCTGAGGAATTGCTGAAGAAACATTTCAGCGTCATCCGGTCTTTTCCCGACAGTTTGTTTACCCTGGTTGATGAAAAAACAATGCTGGCGCAAGGAGAATTACTTTCTTCTTCTTTGATGCATCTGTTGTTAAAAGAGCGACAGGCGAATGCCGCTCTTGTTCCTGCATTGGATTTTATGCGTACCGATAAAAATTCGGAACCTGATCCGGTTTATATTAAAGAAAGATTATACAGGCAGTTAGAAAAGCATCCCAACGCTGATATATTTATTACGCAAGGTTATATTTGCCGGAATGCTTACGGGGAAATAGACAATCTTGAACGGGAAGGAAGCGATTATACCGCTACATTGATTGGAGCAGCTGTTTATGCCGAAGAAATTCAAATCTGGACGGACTCCGACGGAATGCAAAATAACGACCCGCATTATGTGGAACACACCTCTTCCATCCGCTACCTTCAATTTGAAGAAGCAGCCGAATTAGCGTATTTTGGAGCCAGAATTTTACATCCGACCTGCATCCTGCCGGCTAAGCTGAATAATATTCCGGTTCACCTTCTGAACGCATGGAATCCTGAGGCTCCGGGTACGGTTATTTCCAACGAAATGGAAATCGGGAAAATCAAAGCAGTGGCTGCTAAAGACGGAATAACGGCTATCAAAATCAAATCGGGACGAATGCTTTTGGCTTATGGTTTCTTGCGGAAAGTTTTTGAAATTTTTGAAAATTACCAAACGTCCATTGATATGGTTGTTACTTCCGAAGTCGCCGTTTCAGTAACCATCGATCAGACGAGACATCTTAACGAGATACTCACCGATTTAAATAAATACGGAACGGTTTCGTTTGACCGGAATATGACCATCATCTGTGTGGTGGGCGATTTGGATTGGGATAATTTGGGGTTTGAATCCAAAGTGATCCAGGCGCTGAAAGACGTCAGGGTGCGCATGATTTCTTATGGCGGAAGTAATTACAGTATTTCATTTCTTATTCAAACGGAAGATAAGCAGCGTGCGTTGCAAGCGCTGAGTGATAATTTATTCTAATTTCCGAAAAATTTCTTACTTTTGCAGCATGAAACAAAATTTTCCAATCAACAAATTCAAATCGCTAACAACGCCGTTTTATTATTACGATGTTGACGTTTTAAATAGAACATTGCAATCAATTACTAAAGAAGCTGATAAATATAATTATCACATTCATTATGCCGTTAAGGCAAATGCTAACCCGCGCATATTATCGCTGATTAGAGAATATGGTTTAGGTGTTGATTGCGTGAGCGGCGGCGAGATTCAGGCAGCGTTGAAAGCCGGATTTCCTGCCGGTAAAATCGTATTTGCCGGCGTAGGAAAAGCCGATTGGGAAATTAATCTCGGATTGGATGAGGATATTTTTTGCTACAATGCCGAATCTATTCCCGAACTGGAAGTCATCAACGAATTGGCAAAACGCAAAGGCAAGCAGGCGCAAGTGGCGCTGCGAATCAATCCGGAAGTGGATGCGCATACGCATCATCACATCACAACGGGTACGAAGGAAGACAAATTTGGAATCAACCTCGACCAATTAGACAATGTATTAGATAAAATACCTGCATGGGAAGCTATCCGGTTGATTGGCATACATTATCACATTGGTTCGCAAATTACTGATTTGAAGCCTTTTCAACAACTATGCGACCGGAGCGTTGAAATTCAAGAGCAATTCGCCAAACGAGGGATAAAAATCGAACATATCAATTTTGGCGGCGGATTGGGAATTGATTACGAACATCCGGATCAAAACTTAATTCCCGATTTCAAAACTTATTTTGAACTGTTTCATACTTTCTTTCCGGTAGAAACTTACCAACAAATCCATTTCGAACCGGGGAGATCAATTGTCGGTCAATGCGGCTCATTGATTTCCAAAGTATTATACGTCAAGGAAGGTTCTTGTAAAAAATTTGTTGTCCTCGATGCAGGATTCACCGAACTGATTCGCCCCGCTTTCTACGGAGCTTATCACCAAATAGAAAACCTTTCTTCCGAAGCGCCGGAAGAAACGTATGATGTAGTAGGTCCGATTTGCGAATCATCCGATTGTTTTGCCAAAGCTATCCGCTTGAATAAAACGGAACGCGGCGACTTGATCGCTTTGCGGTCTGCCGGTGCCTACGGAGAAATTATGGCTTCCCAATACAATTGCCGACAACTGCCGAATGTTTATTTTTCCGATCTACTATAGATTATGACTTGGAATACACTGGAAATAATACTGTTCTCTGCATTGATATTTTGCTTCATCGCTCAACTGATTTTTTATTGGGCGGTTCTGGCAAAACCTTTTTATTATATACGTTCCGCCGCAAAAAGATATATAAATCAGGACGAACAGCCTCCGGTTTCGGTTATCATCAATATCAAAAAATCAAATCGAGATTTGGGCAAGTTTCTCCACATCATTTTAGAACAGGAATATCCGGAGTTTGAGGTAATAGTCGTCACCGACGGAATTTCGGATGAGAATGAAGAAGCGCTGGAACGATTGAAGCTCAACTATCCACACTTATATTCCACCCATGTTCCGGATGATACGCGAAATATTAGCCGGAAAAAATTAGCGCTGACCTTGGGTATCAAAGCTGCAAAATATGATAAACTTTTATTTACCGAATCCGATAGCCGCATCCGGACAGAAAACTGGATTTCGTTGATGACTCGTCACTTTTCAAATAAAAAAAGCATCGTTCTTGGTTTTTCGGCTTTTGAAAATGTAACCGGTTTATCGCACAAATATATGGCATACGATTATTTCATATCCAATCTCCAAATGATTACATTAGCGCTGCTTAACCATCCTTATGCGGGAAATGGACGAAATATGGCATACGCAAAAACGCATTTTTTTGAACACAAAGGATTTGTCAAATACCGGATATTGCAGCATGGAGAAGATGATTTGTTTGTTAATGAAATCGCTACCAGCAAAAATACGGCGGTAGAGCTTTCAGCTGAGAGTGTTACACTCATGAGGATTGACAATTATTACGATTGGAAGCACGAAAAAATTGACCGGATGACGACTAAGCGATTTTATAAACGGGGACCGGTTGCTTTGTGGCGCTTGGAAACATACTTGCGCGTCTGTTTCTTTGCCGCTGTAATCACCTGCTTTGTTTGCGGATTACCATATAAATATCCGGAGAACTTTTTGCTTCCGGGAATTGCTTTTCTTTGTCTTGTTATTCAACTTTCTTCCCAATTTATTGTTATTAATAAAACTGCCGAAAAACTGCAATTGAAAAAATTCTACCTGACCATTCTTTGGTTCGATTTGTTTCAGCCGTTTATTAATTTATACTTCTTTATATACCGGATATTTAGAGGAAAAGAAAATTATACTTACCGATATGAAAAACGATAGAAATGCATTGACTGATTTACAACATTCGCTGGAAAATCTCAAAGGAAACTTGCATGTCCTTGAGACCAATGTTTCGGTTGAAAAACAAATGGAATATTTTCGCTTTTCGGAAGCGGTTAGAAATGATTTTTATCATAACCGCTCGATTGATGCGCAAATGAATATTTTAGCCTCAACCGAATCATCCCCTTCGGAAATAAAATATGCGCTCACGTTTTTGGCAATCTCCGGTAATGTAAAAGCATTCCGTGCAATTGAAGCCTTCAACGAGTTGCATCCCGACGATTGGACAGCCATGGCTTTGATGCAAGCAAAAATTACGCTGGAATCCGAATTTTCCGACGAAAAACAAATTTTCATCTCCACCGGCTTGGGAGGTAAAGGCGACCAACTCCGCTTTTATGCTTTTTTCAAATCGAACGGAGGTAAAAATTTCTCCGATTATCAAAAAAAATTGATTGAAAAAGAAATACCTTATTATATACAAAGCTATCAGGGAATACCGGAAGAAGTTCAGATTCGGGATAATTATTTCACCTTGCTTTTCTTAATTCATTTTCAAGTGAATATCAAAATAATGCTGGAGGAAGCTATCGCCGAATGTAACCAATACGGTAATTTTATTAATAAAGGATTTATTATTACCAACGTAAAAGTATTTTCGGAAGAAGAAATTCGAAAAGAATTATTGAAAAAGGAATGAATAAGAATTTTCTGCTTCAAGCAACTAAATACGGCGTTATAGGTGTAGTAAATACTTTATTAACCGCTGTAACGATTTGGATGATGATGCACGTGGTATTCCAAACCGGAAAAGAGGAAAATGTATCGCTGCCGGTTATCACCATTTCCAACATTACGGGATTTATTGTCGGATTAATCAACAGTTTCATCTGGAATCGAAAATGGACTTTCAAAAGCAAAAACCATTGGGGAAAAGAATTTGTCAAATTTATAATCGCTTTTTTAGTTTGCTATATTCCACAGGTGCTTTTTGTAAACCTGATAAATAAATATACCGGTTTCCGAATTGATATCGGACCGTTGGCAATCAGTCATGCCTATACCTGCCAACTGATCGGAATTGCATTTTACACAACATTGAATTTTTCACTAAACAAATATTATACATTTAAGCCGGCAAAAAGTAAGCCGCATGATTAATTAAAAACTCTATGAAAACGCTGAATGTAATAGTCCCCTGTTTTAATGAAGAAGCTGTAATTACCGCCACGTACAACCGGCTCAAAAATGTATTGTCCGGATTGAACGATATCTCCGCCCGGATTATTTTTGTAAACGACGGAAGCCGCGACAAAACGCGGGAAATACTGACGGGTATTGCAGCAGAAGATTCATCGGTGCAAGTGATTCATTTTTCCAGAAATTTCGGACACCAAAAAGCGGTGACGGCAGGAATCCATCATTGTCAAAGCGACATGGCAATAATCATTGACGCCGATTTGCAAGACCCTCCCGAATTAATTCCGGAACTCATTGCCAAACAGGAAAAAGAACAAGCCAACGTCGTGTTTTGCGTTCGCAAAAGCAGGGCAGGAGAAAGTAAATTCAAATTGTGGTCGGCAAAAGCATTCTACGGCTTGCTAAATAAAATGTCGGAAGTCCCATTTCCATTGGATACCGGCGATTTTCGACTTATCGACTCTTGTGTTATTCGGGAATTTAACCGCTTCAAAGAAAAGGGCAAATACATTCGAGGCATTATTTCCTGGATCGGATTTAAACAAGTTCCCTTTTATTATGAGCGGGATGCACGCTGGGCAGGAGAAACAAAATATCCATTGAAAAAGATGTTTACATTCGCTTCAACCGCCCTGTTCTATTTTTCTAAAAAACCGCTGTTGATGGCAACCAGTCTGGGATTCACAGCCGTAGCGCTCGGTATAATCATGGCGTTGTGGTATTTATTCGGAAAAATTTTCGGTTATACTAACGCCGAATCCGGATGGACATCCATCATGATTACCATCATTTTCTTCGGCGGGATTCAATTGCTTACTATCGGCGTGTTGGGAGAATATATCGGTATTCTGTTCGACGAAGTGAAAGATAGACCGGAATATATCATTGATGAAATCATTAATTAACAAAATATTTCTCTATTATTTAGAAATTTAGCGAATATTTACAGATGTTTTAGGGCTGATTTGCTTAAAAAATACTATATTTGCACGCTAAAATGAACAGATAGCAAATTAATGTCAAAAATAAAATAAAAAAATAAAGTAAAAATCAAATGCAAAACAAAGGAGTTGTAACATTCTTCGCAGTATTACTTGCCTTAGTGTGTATATTTTATCTGTCGTTCACATTCGCGACAAACAGTTACTACAAAAAGGCAAAAGAATACGCCGGCGATGATCAGATGAAAGAGAGTCAATACTTAGACTCATTGGCATCAAAAAAAATATGGCTGGGTTATACCTTGAAAAAAAGCCGTACAATGGAGTTAAATTTAGGTCTTGACCTCAAAGGCGGAATGAGTGTCATTATGGAAATCAATGTAGCAGAGGTGCTCAAATCGTTAGCTGACCATAATCCCGATCCGACTTTCAATCAAGCGCTGGCAAATGCAACCGTGCGCCAGTCGACAAGTAGCAGCGATTATATTTCTTTATTCACGGACGAATATCATAAGTTAGATCCGAATGCAAGATTATCCGCTATTTTCAGCACTTCGGGAATGAGAGATAAAATCACTCCCCAAAGTTCCGACGCACAAGTAGAAAGCGTTCTGCGTTCGGAATTGCAAAGCGCCATTGATAATTCATTCAACGTGCTTCGTAACCGTATCGACCGTTTCGGGGTAGTAGCGCCTAATATTCAAAGGCTGCAAACGCAAGGACGTATTTCTATCGAACTCCCCGGTATCAAGGAAAATGAACGTGTCCGCTCGTTGTTGCAAGGAAGCGCTAACCTCGAGTTCTGGGAAACTTTTGAGCAAAAAGATATTCTTCAAGCGTTAATGACAGCGAATAATATCATTCGCGATTCATTGGCGAGAGTTCAACAAAATTCCACAACAGCGCCGGCAACACAGGCAACAACAGGAACCGCTACCGCTACACAAACGGCTGTCAAAGACAGCACAAAAAACAATGCCATTGAACAGGAACTCGCTAAAATGGAGAAATCGGATTCAACCACTGCACAAGAAGTAGCTGCAGGCGATACCGCTTCGGTAAAAAACAACGAAGCGTTGGATAATTTCAGAAAAAATTATCCGCTGTTCTCCCTGTTAAATATGGATCCGCAACAACAGCGTCAAGGTCCGATTATCGGCACGGTGCATAAACGGGATATAAAACTTGTCAATCAGTATTTTAACATGAAGCAAGTACAAGATGTGCTTCCCCGTCAATTAGTTGTCCGATGGAGCGTAAAACCGATGGATGATAAGGAAGAATTTTATTCGCTTTACGCCTTGAAAACAAGTACCCGCGAAGGCAGACCCGCATTGGAAGGAGATGTGGTCACCAACGCAAAAGACCAATTCAGCCAAAATTCTTCTTTTGCTGAAGTGAGTATGTCGATGAATTCCGAAGGCGCTAAAAAATGGGCGCGCCTCACCAAAGAAAATATTGGAAAAAGCGTTGCTATTGTGTTAGACAGTATGGTTTATTCCGCTCCTACCGTAAACGGCGAAATTCCGAACGGACAATCCAGCATCAGCGGACACTTTACATCGGAAGACGCAAAAGACTTGGCAAACGTATTGAAATCGGGTAAAATGTCGGCTCCTGCGAAAATCGTTCAGGAAGACGTGATCGGTCCTTCATTAGGACAACAATCCATTAATAAAGGGTTTATGGCATTTTTAATTGCCTTGATCGTTTTGATGTCCTACTTAATCGTGGTGTATGGCGTGAAACCGGGTCTCATTGCCGACGGCGCCTTGCTGCTCAACTTATTTTTCACGGTTGGGGTATTGGTATCTTTCAAGGCAGTGCTGACGCTATCGGGTATTGCAGGTATGGTCTTGGCGCTGCACATAGCAGTCGATGCCAACGTGTTGATTTACGAACGTATCAAAGAAGAAATCCGAGGCGGTAAAAAAGTGAAGAACGCGGTTGAAGAAGGGTATAAAAAAGCTTTCTCCGCTATCTTCGACTCCAACCTGACCGCCATTATTACCGGCGTAATTCTGTTCATCTTCGGAACCGGTCCTATCCGTGGATTTGCGACAACCATGATCATCGGTATCCTCATATCTTTCGGCACGGCTGTATTCTTAACCCGCGTTATTTACGAAAGTTTTATGGAAAAAGGCAAGTTATTGGATTTGACTTTCAATACGTCTTTAACCAAAAATTTCTTAGTCAATCCTAAATTTAATCTGATGAAAAACAGAAGATTAATCTATGGAGTAAATATAGCGATCGTAGCCATCTGCTTGATTGCACTATTTGGACGCGGATTAAATCAAGGTATCGACTTCACCGGTGGACGAAATTATGTCGTCGAATTCAAACATCCGGTAAATACGGCTGAAATACAGGCATTGCTGGCATTAGAACCTATTTTTGCAAATCACCCGCCCGAAGTAATTACCATCGACAATGCCAATAAAGTGCGTATTTCGACAAACTATAAAAGCGCCGACAATTCGGCAGGAGTCGAAAGGGAAATCACGGAAAAAATATACGAAGGAGTAAAACAGTTGTTGCCGGAAGGAACGACTTACGAACAATTCAATGAAGTCAATGTTATTCGCTCTCAAAAAGTAGGAGCCAGCATTGCCGAAGACATTAAGTTCCATGCCTATCTGGCGGTTATTTTTGCTGTGATAGCTATTGGACTTTATATTTTGCTCCGGTTCAGGGATGTTTCCTATAGCGTCGGATCGATTGTTGCGCTAATGGGCGATGCGCTCTTTATCATGGGGATGTATGCCATTCTGTGGGGCTTTCTGCCATTCTCGCTCGAAGTTGACCAGACGTTTATCGGCGCTATCCTGACGGCAATTGGATATTCGATGAACGACAAGGTCGTTATCTTCGACCGTGTGCGCGAATATACGCATCTATACCCCAAACGGGACAAATACGAAATATTCAATGAAGCGCTTAACTCCACTTTGGACAGAACGTTTAATACCAGTATGAGCGCCTTCTTAGTCATGATTGTTATTCTTTTCCTTGCGGGCGACGCTATTCGCAGTTTTTCATTTGCCATGTTGCTGGGTGTAATCGTCGGAACATTCTCCTCGTTATTCACAGCAGCTCCGATTGCTTATGAAATTCAAAAAAGGAAAAAGACGAAATAACAGTGACAAGTAGATAGTTTTTATGTCTGTTAAAACAAATTTATGAAGGTTGTGAGTTGGTTAATTTTTTATAAATACACCGTATTAGTTGCATAAATCAAATTTTTGTACGTTATTTGTAGTAATTAATTTGAGTTTTTAATTTATTATCAATTAATTTTGAAAAGTAACATATATGAAAACATTGAAATTAGTAATAGGCTTTTTGGTAGTGAGCCTGTTAAGTGCAAGTGTGGCTATTGGAGTATATTCTTTCCTTAACCGGAAAAATGGAAATTTTTTCTCGTCCAACAATTCATTTGATCAATCGGGACTGCGGACGGTAAGCTATGCGTCTCCTGCGGAAAATACGGATTTTACTTATGCTGCCGAACAAACTGTGAATGCTGTCGTACACATTAAATCGGTCGTGAAACCCTCCGACAGCGAACAGGGGCGAGGAGGTAGAAGGCGAGGAGGATATATGAATCCCTTTGACTTTTTCTTCGGAGACGGCAGTCCTTATGGTCAGCCATATCAAAGACAACCGCAAGTAGGATACGGATCGGGAGTGATTATCTCTACCGACGGATATATCGTAACGAATAGTCACGTAATCAATAGCGCCGATGAAATTGAAGTTACGACCAATGACGATCAGGTATATAAAGCAAAAGTAATCGGAAGCGATGATGTAACCGATGTCGCTTTATTGAAAATTGATGGAAAAGATTTGCATGCCTTGCCTTTTGGCGATTCCGATGCCTTGAAAGTCGGCGAATGGGTTTTAGCCGTTGGTAATCCATTTAATCTGACTTCTACGGTGACAGCAGGGATTGTCAGCGCTAAAGGACGCGGCGGCGTTTTTTACGATGGTTCCGCAAGCGCTCAGGACAAAATTCAATCCTATATTCAAACAGATGCTGCCGTAAATCCGGGCAATAGCGGCGGAGCGCTGGTAAATACCAAAGGTGAATTAATCGGCATCAATACGGCTATTTACACCGAAACAGGAACTTTTGTAGGTTACTCGTTTGCTATTCCTATCAATCTCGTGAAAAAAGCGGTTTCCGATATTAAACAATATGGAGTTGTACAACGGGCATTTTTAGGGATAAGAATCAGACCTATACCTTATTTAAAGGAGATAGATCCGGGCAAATACGGTAAAATAAAAATAAATGACGGAGCCTACATCGATAGCTTCTTTTACAATAGTTCCGCTCAAAAAGCAGGCATTCAACTGGGCGATATAATCACTGCGATAAACGATGCAAAAGTTAAAACTGTTGAAGATTTGAGGGCGCAAGTAAATCGTTACAGTCCGGGCGATAAAGTGGATATCCAAGTATATCGGAACGATGCCGTTAAAAAATTTACCGTTGAATTGAAGAATGATCAAGGTACCACAGAAGTTGTTACGCAAAAAAATCCTAACGATATTTTAGGCGCCACTTTAAAAGAATTATCCGGAGAAACAAGAACTCGCTTAGGTATCAATTACGGAGTTGAAGTTACCGATCTGTCAAACGGAAAATTAAAAGCAGCAGGCATCCGAAAAGGATTTATCATTCTATCAGCCAATGATAACCGAATTTCTTCACCGGATGATATGCAACAAGTGGTTGCAAGCATTTTGAAACAGGCTCCGGACGATAGAGGGCTTTACCTCAAAGGATTTTATCCGGATGCACGAAGAATGGAGTACTTGGCGATTGATTTGAATAATTAAAATTAAAATTTGTTAAACATAGGATATTTATTTCCTTTTATGGAAAAAAATTCCTACCTTTGCAGGTTTTTTATTCACTCAGAGAAAACTTAATTGAATGAGGCAATTAAAAATTACCAAATCCATCACCAATCGCGAGAGCGCATCATTGGACAAGTATCTTCAGGAAATTGGACGTGAAGACTTGATAACAGTGGAAGAAGAAGTAGAGTTGGCGCAAGCTATCAAGCGTGGCGACCGGGCTGCATTGGAAAAACTGACGCGGGCAAATCTTCGTTTTGTGGTTTCAGTGGCAAAACAGTATCAGAATCAAGGATTAAGTCTTCCCGACCTAATCAATGAAGGCAATCTGGGCTTGATAAAAGCCGCTGAAAAATTCGATGAAACACGCGGATTTAAATTTATTTCTTATGCCGTCTGGTGGATTCGTCAATCCATTTTGCAAGCCCTGGCTGAACAATCGCGGATTGTGCGTTTGCCGTTGAATCAGGTTGGTTCTTTGAACAAGATTACGAAAGCTTTTTCAAAGTTCGAACAGGAACACGAACGCCGTCCGTCGCCGGAAGAATTGGCAAGTGAATTAGACATTCAGGTTGACAAGATTTCCGACACGCTGAAAGTTTCAGGGCGGCACATTTCGGTGGATGCTCCTTTTGTGGAAGGCGAAGACAACAGTTTGCTGGATGTGTTAATCAATGAAGACGCTCCGGCAGCCGACCGTTCACTGATGAACGAATCGCTTTCAAAGGAAATCAACCGCGCTTTGTCCACTTTGAGCGACCGGGAACGCGACATTATTAAAATGTTTTTCGGAATCGGTTCTCAAGAAATGACGCTGGAAGAAATTGGTGATAAATTTGGATTAACGCGCGAGCGTGTACGACAAATTAAAGAAAAAGCAATCAGAAGATTGAAAACAAGTAACAAAAACGACTTGTTAAAGAGTTATTTAGGGTAAAAATCCCAAAAATTATTGAGAGGAGGCGATTGGTTCAGGAGTAAACTGACGACGCCTCCTGTTTTTTTGGTAGAATTAAAAAACTTTCTTATTTTTGCACTAATGAAACGGTGGTTACTGTAACCATGGTTGCGTTAATAATTTTTTATCGTATATCACTTATAAATAAAATAAAAAGGAGATAATTATGGAACTTTCATTAGACATGAACAAACGTTACACCTACGCTGATTATTTAACATGGTTAGATGATAAAAGTCGGGAGTTAATACATGGTTTTATCAAAATGATGTCGCCGGCTCCACGTATTGCACATGCAAGAGTAAGTCACAGAATTTCAATATATTTGGGTAAGACAAATCTATCAATGTTTTTATTTTACAGGAAGATGGTAAATATGATGTCGTGGTGGCAGCTTGGCGTCAGGCAGGGGTATCGGTAAGGCTCGGACGGGAGCTGAACTTCCAAAATCCTGTGAGGTGTCCCACGAGGCAACACCCCCGCTTGCGCCAAACTGCCTGTTGTGCGTTCGGCTTTTTATTATTCGGTTCTTTCGTTTTTAGTCTATTTTTCAATCTCTAAAAGCAATTCTTTTAATTCCCTATCTGAAATGTCAGCTTGTTCGCTTTTGTCGTAAATGGCAAGTAAGAAAATGGTTTCGTTTTCAATGTAAAAATGCGTGATTATTCTCGCACCACCTGATTTTCCGCGCCCTTTTGATGCAATAGCCAAGCGTATTTTGAAACAATTATTGCACATAGGAATTCCCTTTTCAGGGTTTTCTTCTAATTCCTTAATCAAAGCGGAATATTCTGCTTTCAACGACGGGAATTTCTTTGACAAACGTTTCATTTGCCTGTCAAATGGTGGTATGGTGAGAACTTTATATTTCATTGAGTAATTCTTTGGCAGGTCGTGCCTGAATTTTACCTTTCTTAACCAAATTGACCGTATTAACTGCCTCTCTGATTTCACTCAACAGCAATGCCTTTTCGTTGGTAATTGGTTTCATTTTTACAAATGAAAAATTATCAAGTAATTCCATTACGAACGGTACTCTACTGTCTTTTATGTCTAATACTGCTTTCATATTTTTTATTTTAATTTCATATTGCAAATATACAACTTCTCTTTGACAAATATTCCATACCAAGTGTTTTTTATCTATTTATTAATAAAAAACATCTTCTCTATTTTTCTTAATGCCTTTTATGTTTAATTGTTCGTTCTTTCTAATCTGTCTGCATCGTACACACTATCACAAGCTGACACACAACGGTGCGCTTTACGAATTGGAAGGGAAAATTCCTGTTGGTATATTCAATAATTGTTTAATTGATTTGAACGATATTTTTTAATGATGTTTTTTATATAATTGCCATTTTTTCAAACAGACGAAGTAAAAACGCATGCTGTTCCGCAATAGTCAATTCCGAATTATCCAACACGGTTGCATCCGGCGCTTTTCGTAAAGGACCGTCTTTCCGGGTCGAATCAATCCAATCCCGTTTCTCAATATTTTTCAAGACATCATCAAACGTAGCTTGCTCGCCTTTAGCAATCAATTCTTCCAAACGCCGTTGCGCCCTGATTTCCGGACGGGCAGTGACAAACAGCTTCAACTCGGCATCAGGAAAAACAACAGTTCCAATATCTCTGCCGTCCATCACAATCGCTTTGTTCTCTCCCATCGCTTGTTGCTGTTTCACCATCGCTTCTCGGATAAATCCGACGGCAGCTACCGGACTTACTTTGTCGGCAACAGCCATGCTGCGGATCCGCTCTTCTACATTTTCGCCGTTCAGATACGTATCCGAATTACCGGTATTTTTGTTGTATTTGAAAGAAATATGAATCTCATTGATAGACTGTTTGACAGCTTCAATATTCAAAACGCCGTTGTCGAAAAATCCTTTTTCCAAACAAAATAAGGTTACGGCTCGATACATGGCGCCGCTGTCGATGTATTTGTAATGGATTGTTCGAGCTAATTCTTTCGCCATGGTACTTTTACCGCACGACGAATGTCCATCGATCGCTATGATAATCTTTTTCATAGACTACAGTTTCATTTCGGCTAAAGAGGTAGTTATGCTAAGCATCAACGAAGTAGATGAAGGATTGTATTGCCCGAACGAACAGCCGAAACCGAATGCTTTTACTTTCAAGCCCGCGCCAATAGAGAATCCGCCAAATTTATTCCCCTCAATCAGATGCAGGTCGGAACTTCGTTTCGTATTATATCCCAAGCCAACCCAAAAATTATCAGTGAAAAGAAATTCCACGCCAAAAATAAAATGTTTCAATAACGTAGTTGAAAAAGCATCCTTTGCTCCATCTACATTATAAAATTGCCATTGATTTAAGTTTACGGCAGTAATTGAATAGCGGATAGGAGCATGAGCCAACTTTTGGCTGAGTCCGAATTGAATATCCCAAGGCAAATCGGCTAAATCCGTTTCGTACGATTTAATTTGCCGTCCCAGATTTTTCCCTGTAAATCCTATGGATAAATTATGATCTCGGTCGTAATAACTCAAACCTAAATCAACTCCCAAGCCAATAGCTGTATTGTAGGCATAATTCGAATAAATGAATTTTGCGGCGACTCCTCCTCGAATTTTATCCGTTAAATCGCGGGAAAAAAAGATATTTCCACAAATATCGGAAGCATTTAAATCGCCTAAAATTACATTATCTTCTGTCGTTTCCAACATTTTACCATAATCGGAATAAACAAATCCCACTCCCCATGCGCTCCTTTCACCTAAAGCCTTGGCAAATGCAATATTACCCATTTTTATATCGCCTACATACGACAAATATCCGGCTGATAAGGATAAATTCATTTCTTGTCCTAAAAAAGCAGGATTTTGAAAAACCAGCGACAAATCATTTTCTATAATAGAAACATTCGTTCCGCCTAAAGCGGCTGCCCGGACGGAAGTAGGCAATTGCAAGAAATCAAAAACAGACTTGCCTCCTTGAGCCAGAAGCGGATATGTACACATTAATGTGAAATATAACGCTATTATTTTTCGCATGAAGTTAAAAAACATCGTACAAATATAGAAGATTTTTACTATATTACAAACGTATAAGAAGATAAAAAAGTATCTTTGCAGTGTGAATTAAATTAAATGAAAAATGATCATTCCATGATGACATTTGCAGAAGCGTTGACAATTATCAACAAGGAAATACAATCCATTGATTATCCGAGTAATCCATCGGGGCTATACGATCCGATCGCTTACTTGCTTACGTTAAAGGGGAAAAAGATACGTCCGGCATTAACGTTGTTGGCTTGTGATTTATATGGCGGCAATGTGAATGAAGCGATAAATGCGGCGTTGGCATGGGAGATTTTTCATAATTTTACGCTCATGCACGACGATTTGATGGATAAAGCCGACTTGCGAAGAGGGCAAACCACCGTTCATAAAAAATGGAATGAAAATACGGCTATCCTGTCCGGCGATGCCATGCTGATTCTTTCATACATGTACATGGCTAAATCTTCTCCCCAAAATTTAACCGTATTGCTGAATTTGTTTTCCGATACGGCGGCAAAAATTTGCGAAGGACAGCAATACGACATGGAATATGAGGAGCGAACCAATATTTCGGAAAAAGAATACATCGAGATGATCCGGTTAAAAACAGCCGTTATGTTGGGCGCTTGTCTCAAAAGCGGCGCAATTGTTGGTGGAGCGCCTGAAAACGACCAACAATATCTCTATGATTTTGGTATTTTGTTAGGAACCGCTTTTCAAATCAAGGACGATTGGTTGGACGTTTACGGTGATCCTGCTACTGTTGGAAAAAAGACAGGTGGAGATATTCTTTGTAATAAAAAAACTTTTTTATTAGTAACCGCTTTAGAAACAGCTGGAAAAGAAGATAAGGAGGCTCTACTGTATTGGCTAAGCAACAATAAGCAATCGGAAGAAAAAATAATAGCCGTTCGCCAACTGTATGACAAACTGTTGGTTAGAGAAAAAACGCAATTAGTATTGCAAAATTATTATAATCATGCAATAAACGCATTACAAATAGTATCCGTTGAAACAACAAGGAAAAAAGTATTGGAAGATATTGCCGGAGATTTAATTGAAAGAGAATATTAAAAAGTGTAAAAAATGCCGACTAAAAAATTGCCGGAAACGGACGCAGAAAGAATAGATATTTTTCGGATTGCTTTAGAGCAGGAAGAATCAAACGACGCCTCAGATAAAATTCTTTCAATGATGGAAGTACAGGAGTTACGTATTTTTTTAACTTCCTTTGAAGGAACTAATTTTAATTTAAATCAGGCATTCACTGATAGAAATAAAGCGATAAATCTGTATGACGAATTATTTAAAAATGCACGGTTGTATATTTCCCATTTTATTCAAGTCTTATTTTTAACGGTGATTCGCAATGAAATCAGAGCCGAAAGTTTGCCTTTGTATGGATTTGAAGAAAACAATCCTGTTTTGCCGGATTTGTCCACTGAAGAAGCTATTTTACAGTGGGGGGAAAAATTGATGCGAGGTGAATCGGAACGGACTTATCGAGGAGGAATCCCTTTGTATAATCCTGCAATCGCCAAAGTAAAAGTTCATTATGAATTATTCAAAGAATCAATCTACAGCTTGGGTATCTATGAAAAAAATTTGGCGCGCCTGGAAAACAACATGAAAGACATGCGTCAAAAAGCCGATGAACTTATCTGGAATATATGGGCTAAAGTAGAAGAACGATACAGTGAAACTTCTCCTGCCGAACAGAATCTACGATTCAATACCTACAAAATTCAAATCATTTTCCGGAAAGGAGAGCAATTAAATGTATTTGATTGACAATGTATCTAATAGATAGTCATACACATTTGTTCTTAGAAGAATTTGACGCGGATAGAGCTTTCGTTCTACAAAGAGCAAGGGAAGTAGGAGTCCAATTGTTTTGCCTTCCCAATATTGATATTGATTCCATTGAGCGTTTGCACCATATATCAGACGAATATCCCGAGTGTTGTCATCCGATGATGGGCTTGCATCCTACCAGTGTGAAAGCTAATTATCAGAGCGATTTGGAAGTGATAAAAGCCGGGTTGAATAAACGTAAATACATTGCAATCGGTGAAATAGGACTGGATTTGTATTGGGATAAAACATTTATCAATGAGCAAATCAGCGCTTTTGAAGAACAACTGAGGTGGAGCATTGAGTGGAATTTGCCGGTTGCTATCCATACGCGGGAAGCATTTCCGCAGGTTTTTGAAAGCCTGTATAAAGTGGGGGTTGACCGGCTGCGTGGCGTTTTCCACAGTTTTGGAGGTAGGCAGGAAGAATTGGATGAGATTGCTCGATGCAAAAATTTCATGATTGGAATTAATGGCGTAATTACCTATAAAAAAGCAAATTTTCGCGATTATCTGCCGCTATTCCCACTCGAACGGATTATTTTGGAAACCGATGCACCTTATCTCCCGCCTGTCCCCTATCGGGGAAAAAGGAACGAGCCGGCTTATTTGTTAAATATAGCGGAAAAATTGGCGGAAGTTTATGATCTTCCTGTGGAAACAGTTGCTGAGGCGACAACAGGAAATGTTCTGCGGTTGTTTTTTTCCCGTTGAGTTTGTAAACGATTAACTTCATAGTCTTTTTTGTTCTACGGATTGATAGGCGCATATTAGGACAGTTGTTCAAAAAGAAAATATTCAATTCGATTATTTATCAATGTGTAAATAGTTATCAAATTTTATTAGCAAAATATTTTCAAATTATCCTATTTTAGATTTATTTTGTTATTTCAAATATTTATATTAATTTTGTGCTTTGAAATTAAATACTCAAAAATTATGGCACAAGTATCAGAACGTTTAGCAAGCTTGGCGCCGTCGGAAACGCTGGCGATGTCGCAGAAAAGCAATGAGTTAAAAGCTCAAGGAATTGATGTAATCAACCTGAGTGTGGGAGAACCCGATTTTTTCACTCCGGATGCTATTAAAGAAGCTGCCCGCAAAGCAATAGATGCGAATTTTTCTTTTTATCCGCCGGTCAACGGATACCTCTCGCTGCGGAATGCGATTGTTGATAAATTGAAACGGGAAAATGGACTGAATTATACGGCGGAACAAATTGTGTGTTCCAATGGCGCCAAGCAATCGGTTTGTAACGTACTTCTTTGCATCGTAGGACCGGGCGACGAAGTGATTGTTCCTGCTCCTTACTGGGTGAGCTATGTCGAAATGGTCAAATTAGCCGAAGGAACCAATGTGGTTGTTACTGCCGGAATCGAACAGGATTTCAAGATTACGCCCGCGCAATTGAAAGCGGCTATTACTCCGAAAACGAAAGCCCTCATCCTTTGTTCGCCTTCCAATCCGACCGGAAGCGTGTATTCCAAAGAAGAGCTGAAAGGTTTAGCGGATGTTTTGGCTGATTATCCTAATATTACGATTATTTCCGATGAAATATACGAACATATCAATTACATAGGTAAACACGAAAGTATCGCCCAGTTCGAATCCGTTCGCGATAGGGTAGTGGTTGTGAATGGCGTTTCCAAAGCATACGCGATGACCGGCTGGCGTCTGGGGTGGATTGCCGCTCCGCAATGGATTGCAGCAGCTTGCAATAAACTTCAGGGGCAATATACTTCGGCAGCAAGCAGTATCGCACAAAAAGCCGCCGAAGCCGCTTACAAAGGTTCGCAGGATTGTGTTGCTGAAATGCGCGAAGCTTTCGAGCGCCGGCGCGATTTGATGATGGATTTGGCGAAAGATATTCCGGGTCTCAAAGTAAACCGTCCGAGCGGCGCTTTTTATTTATTTCCGGATTGCAGCGTTTACATTGGAAAATCGTTCAAAGGCAAAAAAATAGAACATTCTGCCGATTTGGCTATGTATCTTTTGGAAGAAGGGCATGTTGCATCGGTTGGCGGTTTGGCGTTCGGCGCTCCCGAATGCGTCCGCTTTTCGTACGCCGCTTCCGACGAGCAGTTGATTGAAGCCATGCGCAGGGTGAAAAAAGCGGTAGCGGAATTGGAGTGATGCAATTCTCTTATTTTCTTTGAAAAGCCAACAGCTACAAATCTGTACCCCCGACGGGAATCGAACCCATATTTTCGGTTTAGGAAACCAACGTTCTATCCGTTGAACTACAAGGGCTACTACTTTTTGCGTGGCAAAAGTACTACAATTATTTAGAAAAAGCAAGAGGAGAAGGCTGTCTCAAAAGTATTTTTGGATGCAGATGGCAATGAATCTGCGTTCTTTTGAGACAGCCTCGCTAATTAAACAAGTCGCTTTGATGACTGCCAATTCTTTTACCCCGCCGGATTGCTTCGCTTTTCTTGCAATGACGGAGTTTATTTCACTACCTTTATCGTTCCGCTCACGCTTCCTTTGATAATGTATACTGCACCCTGTATTGAAGTGAATGGTATTTCAATCGAACCGGCGCTTTTCTTTGCGGAATAAAGCTGGACTCCTGCTGCAGAATAAATTGTAATTGTTTCTGCCTGCGAACTTTCTATTCTAAGTGAATTATTAATAAAATAGGCATAAAACAACGTATTGCCAATGTTGCCAATGGAAGTAACATCGTTGGTAACGGTAAGAATAACAGGTAATTCGTTTTCCTGAATTGAAGAACCGTCATCCATTGCGAAATCAAGATTAGTAATCGTTGATTCGTACTCTCCTTTGGAAACGCCTTCATCTACTTTGTAGGCAATATCCATAATTTTCGTTAATTCCACCGCTGTGGAACTCCTCAACGAATTGGAAATAATTTCAATCATCCATGTGTTATTTCCTTCATAGGTAAACGATAAGAAGAAATTATTTGCTAACTCCGGTACTAATGCCGTCGAGTCTTCGTCCAATGTCATACCTGCAGGGAAAGTGATTTCAAATGAGCCGGTCAAAGTAGCATCGCTCGGAATCGACAGGCTGAGTTCGATTTTCCCTGTTCCGTCTGCGCTGACAGGTTTTGTTTGCGGAATCACGTTATTATTTTCTACGGCATTCTGTATGATGCTGATTGTTTGCGCTGTTACTCCTGTCCCACTGACTGTGATGGTTGCTGTCCGTTGAATAGTGTCTGAATTGGCAACTGTTATAACCGATACTATCCCATCAATAGAACCTGAAATCGGAGAAATCTTAACCCATGCAGAATCAATACAGCTAACTCTCCAGTCGGTATTTGATGTAATAGTGAAGGTCTGCTTTTCTCCGGAAGCAGCAAAATTCATCAAAGACGTTGATACGGACAAGGTTGGAGTTATTTGCACAGCTTCCTGTGTTACGCTAATCGTTTGCGGGGTTACGCCTGTTCCATAGATAGTAATCGTTGCTGTCCGTTGAATGGTGTCTGAATTGGCGATAGCAGTAACAGTTACTGTGCCATTGTTGGAACCGGAAGCGGGAGAAACTTTAACCCACGTAGAATCGCTACTGACTATGTTCCAGTTTGTGTTCGATGTGATTGCGAAAGTTTGCTGTCCACCGGAAGCTGTAAAACTTAACGATGTTGGAGATACTGACAAAGTAAGTGCAGGCGGGGCAGCAGCGGCATCCTGCGTTACACTAATCGTTTGCGGGGTTACGCCTGTTCCATAAATAGTAATCGTTGCTGTCCGTTGAATGGTGTCTGAATTGGCAATAGCAGTAACAGTTACTGTGCCATTGTTGGAACCGGAAGCGGGAGAAACATTAACCCACGTAGAATCGCTACT